>Ga0180218_1000242_pt1 | contig 69835 bp, 66 predicted proteins | sample eDN3rd37CKraftBY_FD_151334 | JGI IMG/M metagenome (GOLD analysis project Ga0180218, IMG submission 151334) | Enriched backyard soil microbial communities from Emeryville, California, USA - eDNA 3rd pass 37_C Kraft BY (version 2) (version 2) | ecosystem: Environmental > Terrestrial > Soil >... | reverse complement strand
TGAATTCTCCCCCGGACCCCCTCTTCTTTCTTTTCTGCCAGTTTTGTTGCGCGTGCGGTGAGCGCCCGCGCCGGGGCTGAGGCAGCCCCGGCGGCTGCGGCGGCCGGCCGGCAAAGGGCAGCTCCCGCCACCCGCGCGACCGAAAACTTGCAGAAAAAGGAGGGGGTTTGGGGGAGTTCACTCCCCCAACCTTCTTTCTGCCCGCGCGACGGAGCGCAGGCCCGCCTCAGTTCTCCAGCATGCGCCGCAGCAACTCGACATCCTCGGCGAAGGTGCTGTCGGACTGCATCAGTTCCGCCACGCGGGAGACGGCGTGCATCACTGTCGTGTGGTCGCGGTTGCCGAAGCGGCGGCCGATCTCCGGCAGCGAGCGGGAGGTGAGCTGCTTGGCCAGGTACATCGCCACCTGCCGTGGCCGCGCCACGTTGCGCGCGCGGCGGGCGGAGGACATGTCGGTGAGGCGGATGTTGTAGTGCTCCGCCACCTTGCGCTGGATCTCCTCGATCGTCACCCGGCGATCGTGGGCGCGCAGGATGTCGTGCAGCACTTCCTGCGCCGACTCCAGCGTGATCGGCCGGCCGAACAGGTTCGCATGCGCGATCAGCCGGTTCAGCGCGCCCTCCAACTCGCGGACGTTGGAGGTGATCTTGTGCGCCAGGAATTCCAGCACGCGCGGCGGCACCTCCACCTCGGCGCCCTGCGCCTTGGCCTGCAGGATGGAGATGCGCAGCTCGTAGGTGGTGGCGTGGATGTCGGCCACCATGCCGCAGCCCAGGCGGGTGCGCAGCCGGTCCTCCAGCCCCGAAAGGTCGGAGGGCGACTTGTCGGCGGAGACGACGATCTGCTTCCCGGCGTCCACCAGCGCGTTGAAGGTGTGGAAGAACTCCTCCTGCGTGTTGTCCTTGCCGATCAGGAACTGCAGGTCGTCGATCATCAGCACGTCGACGGAGCGGAGGCTCTCCTTGAACTCCATTGTCGATTGCGCCCGCAACGCCGCGATGAAGCGGTACATGAACTTCTCGGCCGACATATAGGCGACGTTGCGCTGGCCGTTGAAGCTGATCGCCCAGGCGATGGCGTGCATCAGGTGGGTCTTGCCGAGGCCGACCCCGCCATAGAGGAAGAGCGGGTTGAAGCCCGGGCTGGCCGGCTTCTCCGCCACGCGGCGGGCGCAGGCATGGGCGAATTCATTGGGCTTGCCGACGACGAAGCTGTCGAAGGTGAAGCGCGGGTCGAGCGGCGCGGCCCAGTCGCTGCGCGACTCGGCCCGCCCGTCGGGGCGCGCCTCGGCGCCGCGCGGCGGCGAGGAGAGCGGCTCGGCGAGCGCCAGCGCCGCCTGCTGCGGCCGCGCTCCGGGTGCCGCGGCGGGCGCCGCGCCGGCCATACCGTCCGCCAGGGCCGCCTCGGGCGTCGGCATGCGGAGCTCGGGCGCCACGCGGATGTCGACCCGGCGGACTCCCAGATTCTCCGCCATCCAGAGAGTGCGCAGGCGGTCGCCGTAATGGCTGCTCACCCAGTCGCGCAGGAAGCGCGTGGGCAGCAGGATGACGGCCTCCTCGCCCTCGATGGCGGAGAGGGTCATCTGGCGCAGCCAGCTGCGATACTCGACCTCGCCCACTTCCTCCCTGAGGCGCCCGCGGATGCGGGCCCAGGCTTCCATGGCCTGCCCCGTGGCGGCGGAAGAGGAAGCGCCGAGCTCTTTCTCCATGCGAAGCACCTGCCACCCTCTTTGGCCCTAGGCCAGCCTGATTCGCCCCTCGCGGGGCGGAAGGAACCGATGCGGCGACGCGGTCAGCCTATTCCTCCTGGCCAGGGCCAGGACAGGAAGCGGTATTTGTACCGCCCGCGGCGCACAGGACGCAAATCACCGATTCGCTTGCGGCGGTGGACTCAAGAAAAGAATCCCGCAGCCGAAAGTCGACCGGTAATCTCGCGATGTAATTGGGTACTCTTAGTCCAGCGCGTGGTCTAGGAGGCTACCCCCCGTTCCGCCGATGGCGCAACGGGGACTTAGCGAGAACACGAAAGCCGCTGGTCACCCCACGGTAGGATTGTGGGGTGTTCAGCCCTGCGCGGGGGCGCCGAGCGCCTTGATGCGGGCGGACAGGCGGGACAGCTTGCGCGCCACCGTGTTGAGGTGCAGCACGCCCTTGGTGGCGGCGCGCTGCATCTCCGGCTGCGCGTCCTTGAAGGCGTTCTGGGCCGCGGCCTTGTCGCCCGAGGCGATGGCCTTCTCGACCTTGGTGAGGAAGGTGCCGACGCGGGAGCGGCGGGCGCGGTTGCGCTCGTTGCGAGTGGCCGTCTGCCGGATGCGCTTGCGCGCGGAAGCCGTATTCGCCATGGCGGTGTTTCGAACCAGTCGTCTGTGTCTCAGGAACGCACGGCACCCCTCGGGGTGGCTGCGAGAAGGCGCGGTTTACCCGCCGGGATGCGCGAGAGTCAATGGATGGCAGGGGGATGACAGGGCCGGCGCCCGGTTCCGCCCGGCTTTCCGCCCCGGTGTTGCCGAGTCGCCGCGCCCGGCGGGGCGGCTCGGGGCCGCCTTCCCTCACGTCCGCCCTGGCGGCAGACTGCCGCGCTCCACCGGAATGGAACTGCCCGATGATTGAACGCATCAACCGCACCCCGATCATGCACCGTGTCGTCGCGCATGGGGATGTGCTGCACCTCGGCGGCATCGTGGCCGAGAAGCGGGAGGGCGTCGGCATGAGGGGCCAGACCGAGCAGGCCCTGGCGCGCCTCGGGGAGGTCCTGGCCAGCGCCGGCAGCGACAAGAGCAAGGTGCTCTCCGCCACCGTTTATGTCACCGACATGGCTGCCAAGGCCGAGATGAACGAGGCCTGGGTCAGCTTCTTCGGGGCCGACAACCTGCCGGCGCGCGCCACCGTCGGCGTGGCCAATCTCGGCACGGCGGATACCCTGATCGAAGTGGTCGCCGTCGCGGCGCGGTGAAGGAAGAAGTCCGGGGGAAGGAATTCCCCCGGGCCCCCCATCTTCTTTTTGTCAGTTTCCCGGGAGATCTGCCCCCGACTCGAAGAAAAAAGATGGGGGTTCGGGGGAATTCCTCCCCCCGATCTTTTCTTTTTTCTCAGAACTTCGGCTTCCGCTTCTCCAGGAAGGCGGCCATGCCTTCCTTCTGTCCCTCGGTGCCGAACAGCCCGAGGAACAGCCGCCGCTCCAGCCGCACCCCCTCGCGCAGCGGCAACTCGAAGGCGGCGTTGACGGCCTCCTTGGCCATGGCTACGGCGGGGGCGGAGAGGGCGCCGATCTTCTCCGCCAGGGCCACTGCCTCGTCGATCAGCGCGTCCGCTGGCACCACGCGGGCCACCAGCCCGGCGCGCTCCGCCTCCTCGGCGCTCATCATCCGCCCGGTCAGCACCATCTCCATGGCCTTGGACTTGCCCACGGCGCGGGTCAGCCGCTGGCTGCCGCCGGCGCCGGGGATGATGCCGAGGTTGATCTCCGGCTGCCCGAACTTCGCCGTATCGGCGGCCAGGATGATGTCGCACATCATCGCCAGCTCGCAGCCCCCGCCGAGCGCGAAGCCCGCCACCGCCGCGATCACAGGCTTCCGCACCGTCAGCACGGCCTCCCAGCTCGCGCCGATGAAGTCGTGCATGTAGGTGTCAGGGAAGCGGCGGCCCTGCATCTCCTTGATATCGGCCCCGGCGGCGAAGGCCCGCTCGCTGCCGGTCAGCACGATGGCGGCGATGGCCGGGTCGGCATCGAAGCGGCGCAGCGCCTCGGCCAGTTCCTGCATCAGCTGGTCGCAGAGCGCGTTCAGCGCCGCCGGCCGGTTCAGCCGGATCAGGCCGGCGCGGCCCTGCACCTCGGTGAGGATCATGGGTTGGGCGGGTGTGGCGTCCGACATGGCGCGGCCTCCGGATTCGTTCAGCGTTGCGTGCGGGCACAGAAGAAGGTGCTGCGCCCGGATTGCACGATGCGCGCGACGCCCTGGCAAGCCGGCGGCCCCGGGCAGAGCGGGCAGGGGGCACCCTCCCGGTCATAGACCTGGAAGCGATCCTGGAACCGGCCCAGCTCCCCATCGGCCTGCACATAGTCGCGCAGGCTGGAGCCGCCGGCCTCGATCGCCTCGGTCAGCACCGCCTTGATGGCCGGCACCAGCCGCGCGGCACGGGCGCCGGGAATGGTCTGGGCCAGCCGGCGCGGCGAGATCCCGGCGCGGAACAGCGCCTCCGCCACATAGATATTGCCGAGCCCCGCCACCACGCCCTGGTCCAGCAGCGCCGCCTTGATCGGCGTCTTTTTCCCCGCCAGGGCCGCGCCCAGCACTCCGGGGGTGAAACCCTCCTCCAGCGGCTCCGGCCCCATGCCGGCCAGGAGCTTATGGCTCTCCTCCGCCGCCGTCGGCACCAGGTCCACGCAGCCGAAGCGCCGCGGATCCACGAAGCCGACCTGCGTCCCGTCCTCCGTCTCCAGCGAAAGATGCTCATGCGCCGGCGGCGGCACATTGGCCCCGCGCGGGCGCGCCACCATCCGGCCGGACATGCCGAGATGGATCAGCGCCGAGTCGCCACCGGAAAGCCGCATCAGCATGTACTTGCCGCGCCGCCGGAAGCCCTCCACCCGCGCCCCGGTCAGGCGCTCGGCCAGCCCCACGGGAAAAGGCCAGCGCATACCCTCCCGATTCGTGGCGGCACGCGCGATGGTGCGGCCCTCCAACACGGCGGCCAGGCCGCGCATCACGGTTTCGACTTCAGGAAGCTCGGGCATGAAAATCCTGGCCAGGAAAAAGTCTGGGGGAAGGAATTCCCCCAGACCCCCATCTTCTTTTTGTCAGTTGAAGAGAGATGGGAAAGGTTCAGCCGCCATCCAGCACCTCGAACCCCGTCACGCCGGTTGCCAGCAAGGCGCGAAGATCCGCCGCCTCCAGCGCGATGCAGCCCTCCGTGGGCGGATACCCAGGCCGGGCGAGATGAAGAAAGATCGCGCTCCCCCGGCCCCGCACCACCGGCGCGTCATTCCACCCCAGCACGCCGACGATGTCATAGACATGATCTGTCCGCCAAAGCGCCTCGTGCCGCGCGGCATGCGGCAGCCGGATCATGGTGTTGTAGGCCGGGTGGGAGGAATCGTCGCACCAGCCGTCATTGGGCGCGATCGGCTCCACCGGCACGGCACAGGCGGGAGCCTTGCCGCGATCCGCCCGGTAGAGCACGCGCCGCAGCGGCAACAACCCAATGGGGGTGGCGCCATCCCCCTCCTGCTTGTCCCGCCGCACGCCGCCCTTGCCGAGCGCGCAACGCCAGGTGGTGCCGCGCAGGGTCAGGCGGCCATCGGGAAAGACGGTGGCGATGAGGGAAGCGGGGCTGGCCATGCCGGCAGCATGGCGCGACGGCGCCCCAAGGCAAGGGGGCAGGAAGAGCGCCCCGCCCCGCCCGCCCAGGGACTCACACCTGAGGACTCACCCCCAGGGCCTCACAGCAGGTGCCCGAAGCGCTCCGCCTTGGTTTCCAGATACTTGTCGTTCACCCCATTGGCCGCGAAGCGATGCGCCTCCCGCCCCACCACGGTGATGCCGCAGGCGGCGAGCCCGGCCAGCTTGTCCGGATTGTTGGTCAGCAGCCGCACGCGCGGAATGCCGAGCGCCTGCAACATGGTCGCCGCCACCAGGAACCCCCGCTCATCGGCGCCATAGCCCAGCGCCCGGTTGGCATCGAGCGTATCAAGCCCCTGATCCTGCAGCGTATAGGCCCGCAGCTTGTTCACCAGGCCGATGCCGCGCCCCTCCTGCGCCAGATAGAGCAGCACGCCCGCGCCCTCCTCCCCCATGCGCCGGATGGCCCCCCGCAACTGCGGCCCGCAATCGCAGCGCAGGCTGCCCAGCAGGTCGCCGGTGAAGCACTCCGAATGCGCCCGCACCAGCGGCGCGCCCCCGGCGGCGGCCAGCTTCTCCGGCTCTCCCACCAGGATGGCGAGATGCTCGATCCCCCCATCCGCGGCCCGGAAGGCGACGATCCGGGCATCCCGCGCATCCTCCAGCGGCACCCGCGCCTCGGCGACGCGGGTGAGGGTGGTCGCGGCGGTGGCCGGATAGGCCAGCACATCGGCGGCGGCCACGCGCAACAGCCCCAGCTCCGCCGCCACCGCGACGGAACGCGCCGGGGCGACGACCAGCGCGGGCAACAGGCGCCCCAGCTTGGCCAGCGCGAGTGCCGCCGGCGCCAGCGCGGGCGGCGGAACCACCTCCGGCACCTCGGGCAACAGCCGCTCCGCCACCGGATCGGCCAGCCGCTTCAGCGCGGCTGGCTCCAGCAGGGCAGGGCTGAGCCGTAGCGCGGTCACTCCTTCCTCCGGCTTGCGCGCGGCGACAGGCTCCACATCCGGCGGCGCGGCGGCGGCGATGGGGCGCTGCAGCACCGCGGCGGCGCGGACCGGCGCCAGCAGCAGCACCGGCGGCGCCAGCGCGCCCGCCGCGATCTCGGCCAGCCCCCGCGCGCCCACCGTCTCGGCGGCCGCCACCAGCAGCGGCCCCTGCGTCCCTCCTTGCGTCCCCCCCTGGGCCCCTTCAAGCAGCACCGGCGTCCCGCGCCGCAGATCGCTGGCGGCACGATGCACCGCCCGGAGCCTGAGCGCGGCGGCATCCGGCAGCGCCGGGCCGATCTCCGGGTCGTGCCGCAACTCCGGCGCGACATTTCCTGTGCTGGTCATATCATCGCTTTCCGTGCGCTTTTTACCAATCTGGTCGCGATGAGCGTCAGCTGGCAATGTGGCGTCGCGTCTCTGGTTGCCATACCCCGATTTTTGTCCGAAAAATCAAACTTGGATGCATTCGGATTCGCGCCAGGACTTGCCCCACGGCGCTCTCACCGTCACGATAAGGCTGAACGCCTTTCGGTCGGGGTTCCTATTTCCGAAAGGTTGATGCCTTGTCTTTCCACTGGGTAGGTCGAGAAATCGCATGACTGGCCCGCGGCCGATCCTGATCGTGGACGATGATGACGCCCTGCGCGCCACCTTGTCCGAACAACTGGCGCTGGATGGCGAATTCGCGCCTGTGGAGGCCGGCTCCTCCTCGGAGGCGGCGGAGCATCTCCTCTCCGGAGACGCCCGCTTCGATGCCGTGCTGCTTGATATCGGCCTGCCGGATGGCGATGGCCGGGATCTCTGCGCCCGCCTGCGCCAGCAGGGGGTGAAGCTGCCCATCATCATGCTGACCGGCGCCGACGCCGAGCAGGACGTGGTGCGCGGCCTCGACGCCGGCGCCAACGACTACATCGCCAAGCCCTTTCGCATCGGCGAACTGCTGGCCCGCCTGCGCGCCCAGCTCCGCGTCTTCGACAACTCCGAGGACGCCGTCTTCGTCATCGGCCCCTACACCTTCCGCCCCTCGGCCAAGCTGCTGCTGGAGCCGGTGAAGAACCGCAAGATCCGCCTGACCGAGAAGGAAGCGGCGATCCTGAAGTTCCTCTACCGCGCCGGCGGCCGCCCCGTGGCCCGGCAGGTCCTCCTCAACGAGGTCTGGGGCTACAACGCGGCGGTGACGACCCACACGCTGGAGACGCACATCTACCGCCTCCGGCAGAAGATCGAGCCCGACCCGGCCAACGCCTGCCTCCTCCTCACCGAGGGCGGCGGCTACCGCCTCGACCCCCAGGCCGGCCGCGCCGCCGCCGCCTGAGGGCCCTGGGCTCCGAACGAAAAAAAGCCGGGCAGGAAATGCCCGGCTTTTTTCATGCCCGGCGCCTGCCCGGGGGAAGGCGCCGCCTTCCCCCGGACCCCCATCCGCCAGGAGGCTGAGCCTCCTGGACCTGCGGTTTTCGGATTACATCCAAATGGCCTGCAGCATCGCGTCTCGTATGCGCTTAACCGTGGCGGGACCGACCATCTCAATCCGTAGCAAGTGCAGGTCTGATGTGTCCGCAAGTTCCTGAACCGTTGTGATTCCGGCCGCTTTGAGGCGCATAATTTTGTCTTCAGTGAGCCCGTAGGGATACGCCTTGCTTTTTGCGAGCACGGCAATGTCCTTCCCCAGAATGCCGAGCTTGTCGTCAGGAGCGAGTTCCGGCATCTGAACATTCGAAAAGGTGGTTGCGGTTGCATGAATCTCTGAAAGATCCGCCTTTTCTGCGATCCACTCGTCTACCATTTCAAGAGTTAGGCGCTTGGAAGGTATCTGCTCGAGAATGCTGCACAAATTTACAGCATATACTGGTCCCCGCCCTCCTGATTTCATGCCACGCGAGGCTTCGCGTTTGGCTATGAAACCAAGATATTCGAGTATCTCGAATACTTTAGAAAACTGGCTTATAATGTTCCGGTGGATCGTTACTCGCTCTTGCGCAATAACTCTGCTGCCATTACGAACTGGGCGGCACATATGATCAACTATTACCTCAAAGATGGTAGTCGATGGCGCGACTAGGGGCTCATATACGCCAAGCTTTGGCGCTACTTCTTCCATTAGGGGCCAATAGTAATCCTCTGCCATATTGATCAAGCAAGAGTTTATATCCGGAATACCAATGCGTGTACTATCGTCAAACCGATTGCAGGCTAAAATAAACGCACGCATATTCCCAACTACGGCGCGGCCGAGCAAATTAGCGAACGTTTCAGGCGTTAGGCGATCGGAGAAGATCTCTCGGGCAGATAAATTGGGGTAGCGTGCTCGAACTACATCGATGAAGTAACGGCCGCCCGCAGAGACGTCAGATCTACTAATATCAATTACCGTTGAGTCGTTAAATACGTCGAATCGAATTCCAAATTTGGTCACTCCAGGGTAAATGGACGCTTTGCAAGAAGTTGCGCTGCTCGATAGCGTCCTAAAGAGATCAAAGAATATCTCTAGAGGCTTCTCGCGACCTATATGGGCAGCATCATCGAACAAGATGACAATGCGCTTGCCTAAAGACCTTGCCAGTTTGCCTAGTGCCCCTTGAAGGGCGACTTCGTCATCTGCTGCATCGAATTCTTCGGTCAGGCCTTGAGCTTGGAGCTCACTGGAAATTGCCTTCGAAAGAAGCGAACAGAAGTGGCCTACATATTCTGACCCATCGGACCTTAGGAGCGGCAGATATCTGAGGCTCATGTATACAGAGAACACGGCGCCAGAGGCGCGCATGCGCCGATGAGACTCGATCAGGAGGGCGCTTTTGCCGCTGCCTCTTCCGCCCCGAAGTAGAACAGGACCGTGCGCGGAGAGCTTGCGGATTATGACGTCATCATATTTCGAGAAGGAATGATAACCTTCAAATTTGTCCGCAGGGCACTCTTCCGCAGCGAGGATCAGCCCGGCATCATTTTCTTCTGTGGCAATGCTGCTCACTGGAAGGTTTTCCTAAAGGAAATATAAGAAGAAATAGCCCGAGGCCGATTAAGCGAACGGTACGCAGTTGGGATGAAGTGCGAAACAAAAGACATTCTGCTTATCTGAATGAAACAGTCTCGAATTGTATCCTTAAGAGTTATTTCGTCCATAAGGGCTGACGAAGCAAAGAAATCCCAATGAACTCCCTTGGAAAGTTTTGAATAAAGTTCAGAGCATCTGCCTTTTGTTTCCGCTGTAAAAGTGCCCGGGTCCATTGCTGCCAGATCTCCTAGAGCTTCATCTGAATTACCGGAAAGGTAATCTAGAGCCACTTCTACGGCAGGTTTCCAGTACACGTGATCGACGTGGGGCGAGAACAAGGCGCGGCTAATTTTGGAGAGTTCATGGTCAGCGCTCCAAAGATCTCGTGGAGGCTTGTCTTCCACAAGAACGTCGCCTGTCCACCTGAAGCCAGACTTTGAAGGCTTGCCGTACTCGAAGCCACCCTGGGTTTGGAACTCCGTAAGGTACAAGAGCCGAAAGGGATCAATGCGGCCAATGAGGGCGGCGCAGGCATTTTCGAGTGTGACACGGGCGCAGAAGGCACCAAAGCTTTCTGCTTCCTCTGAAAATGGTTCGTTAAGGTACGCTAGAGCTTTTCGAGCGAACCGGTCGATAGAGTCACCTAGATGATCTAGCGTCGTATTGGCTGTGCAGTGCTCTGCGGTACTTCCACAGACCAGCTCACTAAGCTTCAAGCCCCTTCCTCCACAGCAAATCGCTGAAAAGCTACTCCTTGCTGCGTCTACTCACAACTGGACCATCTCCTATGGCGCGCTCTGGGGCGCAGGAAATCAACACCTAGGTTCAAGAGTGTCTAGCATCTGCAGCGCCTATTGTGCTCTTAACAATCCTTGACATGAGGACTAAATTCCTAATACCCTCCGCTTCCCCCCTTCGCCGGAGCGGCCCTCCATGTCCCGCCTCACTCCCCGAACCCCCTGGACCCCGCTCTCCGACGCCGCCTGGGCCGCCCTCCAGCCCTTCCTCCCAACCCTTTCCCCCCAGGGCCGCCGCACCGCTGACCTCCGCGCCCGGCTGAATGCCATCTTCCACCTCGCTCACCAGCCCGGCGCCCCGTGGAGGAGCCTGCCCGGACATCACGGCAAGCCCGACACCGTGGCTCGTTTCTTCCGCCGCCTCACCCATGCCGGCGTCTGGCATGCGCTCCTGCGCGCCCTTGCCAAGGCCCCGCCCGACCATCCCCTCCGAACCCTGGAATATGCCATCTGCCGCGCCTGCCGCCGCGCCGCGCGCCTGGGCGGCCTGCCGCTTCTCGTCCTGATCCGCCGCCTCGGCCTGCGCTCGGCGCTGGATGCGCCCCCCTGGCTCCTGCCCGATCCGCTTTTGTCCGAAACCCTGCTTCGCCTCCCCCTCGGCCCTCGCACCCCGCCCGAGGCGCTCCGCAGCCTCCTCCGCCTGGCCCGCGATGCCGCCGGAAGGGCGCGAATTCCCCGCTCCGTGCGCCTGGCCTGGTCATGATCGCCTTGCCCGCGCCCTTCCGCTGCGGCAAACCCCGCTCGAATTTGCTCCTTGGGGAAAAGGACCCGACGCAATGGCGGTGAAGGACGTGAAGAAGGTGGTTCTCGCCTATTCCGGCGGGCTGGACACCTCCGTCATCCTGAAGTGGCTGCAGACCACCTACCGGTGTGAGGTGGTGACCTTCACCGCCGATCTCGGCCAGGGTGAGGAGCTTGGCCCGGCGCGGGACAAGGCCCGCCTGCTCGGCATCAAGGAAGAGAACATCTTCATCGACGACCTGCGCGAGGAGTTCACGCGGGATTTCGTCTTCCCGATGTTCCGCGCCAATGCGCTCTATGAGGGCTGCTACCTCCTCGGCACCTCCATCGCGCGCCCGCTGATCGCCAAGCGCCAGATCGAGATCGCCGAGAAGGTCGGCGCCGATGCCGTCGCCCATGGCGCCACCGGCAAGGGCAACGACCAGGTCCGCTTCGAGATCGGCTACTATTCCCTGAAGCCCGACGTGAAGGTCATCGCCCCCTGGCGCGAATGGGACCTCACCAGCCGCACCCGCCTGCTGGAATTCGCCGAGGCCAACCAGATCCCCATCGCCAAGGACAAGCGCGGCGAGGCCCCCTTCAGCGTGGACGCCAACCTCCTGCACAGCAGCAGCGAGGGCAAGGTGCTGGAGGACCCCTGGCAGGAGCCGCCCGAGACCGTCTGGCAGCGCACCATCCGCCCGGAGGATGCGCCCGACGTCGCCACCGAGATCACCGTCGAGTTCGAGCGTGGTGACGCCGTCGCCATCAACGGCGAGCGCCTCTCCCCCGCCACCCTGCTGACGAAGCTGAACGAGCTGGGCCGCGCCAACGGCATCGGCCGCCTCGACCTCGTGGAGAACCGCTTCGTCGGCATGAAGTCCCGCGGCTGCTACGAGACCCCCGGCGGCACCATCCTGCACGCCGCGCACCGCGCGATGGAAAGCATCACCCTGGACCGTGAGGTGGCCCACCTCAAGGACAGCCTGATGCCCCGCTATGCCGAGCTGATCTACAACGGCTTCTGGTTCGCCCCCGAGCGCCGCATGATCCAGGCCATGGTGGACGAGAGCCAGGCCAGCGTCAGCGGCACCGTCCGCCTGAAGCTCTACAAGGGCAACACCATCGTCACCGGCCGCCAGTCGCCCAACAGCCTCTATTCCATGAAGTACGTCACCTTCGAGGAGGACCAGGGCGCCTACGACCAGTTCGACGCCCAGGGCTTCATCAAGCTGAACGCGCTGCGCCTGCGCCTTGGCGCCATGGCCGGCCGCAAGGGCGGCGCCCTCTGAGGCCAGGGGAAAGCCGCGGGCGGAGCCGTCCTGTAACGCTCGTGTTTCCGCCGGCCTGGCCCAGGCAACCCCGCTCCCGGGCGGGCGTTGATGGGCCACCGGCCGGCGGCCATCACGACTGTCGCCGGAGTGAAGCAGCGAAGGAGAAGGCGAGAATGATCCGTCTTCCGGTGACTCTTGCGGCGGTGGGCCTGGCGTTCACTGTCGGCGTTCCCTTGGCTCATGCCCAGACCGGCCCCGCCTATGGCACGACCGGCTACGGCGCCCAGCAGCCCCCCGCGCCGATGGGCGGACAGATGCCGGGCAGCATGATGCAGCACCAGGGCACCATGCCAGGCTCCGGCATGAGCGGCTCCGGCATGGGCGGCTCCGGCATGGGCGGCTCTGGCATGGGCGGCATGCAGGGAGGCCGCGTCGTCGGCCAGGATCAGGTGACGATGCAGCCGGGCATGTCCGGCCGCGAGCGCGTCGCCGTGCCGGCGCAGCCCTTCTCCGGGCTGAACCTGCCCAACCAGAATGTGGGCAACGGCGCCTATAACGGCGGCGGCATGGTCCTGGAGTACATGCCGGACGGCAGCGTCCGGGCCGTCTCACGCTGATCCGCCTGGTTGGCCGGGGAGTGCCTTGCGCTCCGCCGGCCGACCACGCTTTCAGTTGGCGGGCACCATCGGAGTGCGGCCGAGTAGCTTCGCAGGGTCCAGCGCCAGCGCGCCGGCGCCGAGTCCGGCCTGCACGAAGAGGGCGGCCGTCCAGAACACCGGAAACTCCCAGCCGCCACCCGGCCGGCTGAACACCCAGCCATTGCCGATGTGCTGCATGGTGGCGCCGATCAAGACCGGCACCGCAAGCAGCGCCACCAGCCGCGTCCAGATGCCGAGCACCAGGGCAAGGCCGGCGGCCGTCTCGGCCAGCGCGACCAGGGCGCCGAGCACCGGCGGGAAACCGAGGCTGCCGAAATAGCCCATTGTTCCGGCGAAGCCGAAGGTCATGATCTTCATCAGGAAGCCATGGGCAAGGAACATCACGCCCAGACTGACACGCAGCAGCAGGGCAGCGTAGGGCGCGGTACGGTTTTCCGACATGGAATGGCCTTCGTAGGATCTGCGACCCCACTCGGCCGCCCCCCCTGCTGTAGCCCCGCCGGAGCCGCCGCTTCCAACCGCCATCGGAAACGGCCATTATTGGCCCCGTCAATGACGGACCTCTCCCGCCTCGACCTCAACCTGCTGCGGGTGTTCGACGCTGTGGCGCGCGAGCGGCATGTCACGCGCGCCGCGCAGCGGCTGAACCTGTCGCAGCCCGCCGTCTCCAATGCTCTGGCCCGGCTGCGCGGCACGCTGCAGGACGAGCTCTTCCTGCGCCGCCCCGGCGGGGTGGAGCCGACCGCCCTCGCGCTCTCGCTGATGCAGCCGGTGGCCGAGGTGCTGAACCGGCTGCGCGACGCGCTGGCGGCCCATGCGCCTTTCGAGCCGGCCAGCGCCCGGCGCGTCTTTCCTGTCGGCCTGTCGGAATATGCCGAAGCGGTGCTGGCGCCCCCACTGCTGGCGTGGATGGCCGCCGAGGCGCCGGGCTGCCTGCTGACCATCCGCCACACCGACCGCACCAACGCCATGATGCTGCTGGAGCAGGATGCGGTGCAGATGGCGGTGGGCGTGCTGCCGGAGCCACCCGCCCTCTACACCCGTCTGCGCCTGCTGCCGGAGGCCTTTCTCACGCTGATGCGCCCCAACCATCCGCTGGCGGAAGGGCCAATGACGCCGGAGCGTTTCGCCGCCTGGCCGCACCTGCTGCATTCGCCGAACGGCTCGCGCGAGGGCGCGCTGGACGAGCCGATGCGGCAGGCCGGGCATCCGCGACGGCTGGGCGCGGTGGTGGCGCATCTCTCGGCTGTACCGGCCATCCTGAAGCGCACCGACATGGTCATGGCGCTTTCCGCCCGCTTGGCCGTGCAACTGGCCGAGGCGCATGGGCTGGTGCTGCGACCCTGCCCGGTGGAGATTCCGCACACCCGGCTGTCGCTGATCTTCCCGCGCCGCCTGGAAGCGGACCAGGGCCATGCCTGGCTGCGCCGGCTGCTGCTGACGGTGGCGCGCGAGGCGACCGAGGGCTGCGACCGTGTCAGGGCCCTGCAACAGGGCTTGGTGCTCTCCGAAGACGACTGATCCTGCCCAACTGACAGAAAAAAGAAGAGGTTCGGGGGACTGTCCGAGGCAGTGCCCCGGACCCCCCGACCTTTTTCATCCCCAAGGCCCTCGTCGCCGGCGCTGCGGCCGCGCCGCCCCCCAGGGACCGGGCGCCGTCCAGGTGCTCTGTGTCGGGCGTGGCTGGGCCGGGCCCATCTCGCCCGCCAGTGCCATCAGCCGCGCCACCCGCTCCTCGGTACTGGGATGGGTGGAGAAGAGGCTGTCCATCCGCAGCCCGGCCAGCGGGTTGATGATGAACATATGCGCCGTGGCCGGATTGGCCTCGGCCGCCTGATTGATGAAGCTGCGCCGCCCCTGCTCCAGCCGCATCAGCGCATGGGCGAGGCCGGCCGGGTTGCCGCTGATCTCGGCGCCGCCGCGATCGGCCTCGTACTCGCGGGAGCGGCTGATCGCCATCTGCACGATCATCGCGGCGAGCGGCGCCAGCAGCATGACCAGCAAGCCGCCGATAGGGCCGAGCCCGCCGCGCTCATCCCGGCCGCGCATGCCGCCGAACAGGAAGCCGAACTGCGCCAGCATGCCGATGGCGCCGGCGAGGCAGGCGGTGACCGTCATGATCAGCGTGTCGCGGTGACGGATATGCGCCAGCTCATGGGCGATGACGCCCTCCACCTCCTCCGGCGGCATCCGCTGCAGCAGGCCCGTATTGACCGCGACCGCGGCATTCTCCGGGTTGCGGCCGGTGGCGAAGGCGTTCGGCTGGTCCTCGTGGATGATGTAGAGGGCCGGCATCGGCAATCCCGCGCGCTGCGTCAGGCGGGAGACCATCGCGTAGAGCTCCGGCGCCTCCTCGGGGCCGACGGGCTGGGCATTGTGCATCCGCAGCACCATGCGGTCGCTGTTCCACCAGGCGAAGAGATTGGTGGCGCAGGCCACGCCGAAGGCCACCACCATGCCGCCCCGTCCGCCAATGGCATAGCCGACGACGACGAACAGAGCCGTCATCGCCGCGAGCAGCAGGGTTGTTCGCAGATAGCCGTTCATGCCCTCTTTCCGTTCTCAGCCTCCGATCCCCAGATGGGGAGCATGACAAGCGCTCAACAAGAGGCCGCCAAGCCGGCCAGCCCCAGCCAGACCGAAACCAAACCCGCCCCCGAGGCGCCGAAGCCGCCGGAGAAGCCGAAGATGCCGAAGGAGATCGATGGGCCGAGCGGGCCGGAACCGACCCGCTACGGGGATTGGGAGCGGAAGGGACGCGTCAGCGACTTCTGAGCCAGGGCCAAGGGGGCGCCGCCCCCTTGGAACCCCCGCCGGGGTGACAGTGTCACCCCGGACCCCGCCGTTCTCGGCAGCGCAATGGGAGTCAGCGATTCGTTCGTGCGACTCGGGGAAGGGACTCGGACAAGTACCCCTTTTGCTTCCTCTTTGTTCCGTTCTGCCGGTGGACAGCGTCCGCTGGGCTTGGCAGAAGCAAGATGGGGGGTCCGGGGGAATTCATTCCCCCCGGCGCTGTTCGAAGAAATCGCGCAGCAGGTCACCGCATTCCCGCTCCCGCACCCCGCCGATGACCTCCGGCGCATGGTGGCAGGAGGGCGCGGCGAAGATGCGCGCGCCATGCTCCACCCCGCCGCCCTTGGGGTCGTAGGCGCCGAAGACCACCCGCCGCACGCGGAAGAAGCTGGCGGCCTGGGCGCACATCGGGCAGGGCTCCAGCGTCACGGTCAGTGTGCAGTCGGGTAGGCGGGGCTCGCCACGCGCGGCCGCCGCCTCACGCAGGGCCAGGAGCTCGGCATGGGCGGAGGCGTCGTGGCGTTCCTCCACCCGGTTGCCGGCGCGGGCGAGCACCGTGCCGGCGGGGTCGGTCACCACCGCGCCCACCGGGACCTCGCCGCGCGCGGCGGCGGCGCGGGCCTCCTCCAGCGCGATCTCGATCGGGCTGGGCACGGGCCTCTCAGGGGCCGATGAGCTGGCCGCCATCCACCACGATGCTCTGCCCCGTCACCCAGCGGGCGCGGTGCGAGGCGAGGAACAGCACGACGTCCGCGACTTCCTCGGGATGACCCAGGCGGCCGGCCGGGATCTTCGCCCGGGTGGCCTCGTAGAGCGGCGCGCCCTCGAGCCGGCGCTTCTCCCAGGAGCCGCCGGGGAACTCGATGGAGCCGGGGGCGACGGCGTTCACCCGGATGCCCTTGCGGGCGTACATCTTGGCCTGGCTGCCGGTGTAGTGGTCCACCGCCGCCTTGATCGCGCCATAGGGCGCGCTGCGGTCGCTGGCCCGCAGCGCCGAGATGGAGGAGACGTTGACGATCGCGCCCGCGCCCGACTTCTCCAGCCAGGGCAGGGCCGCGTGCGAGGCGCGGACGATCGCCATCATGTCCACCGCGAAGGAGGCGGCCCAGCCGGCCTCGTCATCGGTGGAGCCGAAGCCGGAGGCGTTGTTCACGAGCACGTCGATGCCGCCCAGCGCCTCGGCCGCCTCGGGGATGAAGCGGGCGATCTGGTCGGCTTCGGCCAGGTCGCAGGGAGCGGCGAAGGTCGGAACCTTGAAAGCGGCGATTTCCGCCTGGGTTTCGGCCAGCTTCGCCGCGCCGCGCGCGCAGATCGCGACCGCCGCGCCCTCCTGGGCAAAGCCGAGCGCGATGGAGCGCCCGATGCCGCGGCTGCCGCCCATCACCACCACACGCTTTCCTGCCAGTTGCATCCTTGGTCCTTCCTTCCGGCGCTGGACACGGGGGAGAAAGAATTCTCCCCCGCACCCCCTCTTCTTTCTTTTTTATCTGACAAAAAGAAGAAGGGGGTTTGGGGGAATTCATTCCCCCAAGCTTTCTTATTGTCCGCCGCGCATGGCGCGGCTAGCAACCCCACCATGCGCAAGCTTCCCCTGATCGGCCTGACCCTCGATGCGGAACAGCCCGGCGGCTATTCCAAGCTGCCCTGGTACGCCCTCCGCCAGAACTACTTCGCCAGTGTGGCGCGGGCCGGCGGCCTGCCCATCGCCCTGCCGCACGAGCCGGAGCTGGCGGAAGCCTATCTGGACGAGATCGACGGGCTGCTGGTCACCGGCGGCGCCTTCGATGTCGATCCGGCCCTTTATGGTGGTGGCCCGGCGCATCCGACGGTGGCGCTGAAGGAAGGCCGCACGGCCTTCGAACTGGCCATGGTGCAGGGCGCGCTGAAGCGGGACATGCCGATCCTCGGCATCTGCGGCGGCGAGCAGTTGCTGGCGGTGGCGCTGGGGGGGCGGCTGATCCAGCACATCCCGGACAGCATCCCGAATGCTCTGGCGCATGAGCAGCCCAACCCGCGCACCGAACCCGGCCATACGGTGGAAATTTCGGACGGCACGCTGCTGGCGCGGCTGATCGGCGGCACGCGGATGGCGGTGAATTCGGCGCATCACCAGGCGGTGGAGCGGCCGGGGGCGGGCAGCATCGTCAATGCGGTGGCGCCGGATGGGGTGATCGAAGGCATCGAATCCACCACCCATCGCTTCGCGCTCGGTGTGCAGTGGCACCCCGAATATGCCGTGGATGCCGCGGACCAGCGCATCCTCGACGGATTCGTGGCGGCCTGCCGATGAGCGGGGCGGCGGAGGACGACGGCTCGCCCGATTCCCCGCGGGGCGAGCGCATTGCCAAATGGCTGGCGCGCGCCGGCATCGCCAGCCGCCGCGATGCGGAGAAGCTCATCGCCGAGGGGCAGGTAACGCTGAACGGCCGCCGCGTGGAGACGCCGGCCAGCTTCGTCGCCGAGGGCGATACGGTGACGGTGGGCGGCAAGCCGGTGGCGGCGCCGCAGCGCACGCGCCTGTTCCGCTACCACAAGCCGCCGGGGCTGGTGACGACGCATCGCGACCCCGAAGGGCGGCGCACCGTCTTCGAGGAACTGCCGGAAGGGCTGCCGCGGTTGATTTCCGTCGGCCGGCTGGACCTGAATTCCGAAGGGCTGCTGCTGCTGACCAATGACGGCGCGCTCTCCCGCAGGCTGGAACTGCCGGACAATGCCTGGATCCGCCGCTACCGCGCCCGCGTGCACGGCAGGGTGGACGAGAAGGCGCTGGCGGCGCTGGCGCGCGGCATCACCATCGAGGGCGTGGCCTATGGGCCGATCGAGGCGGGCCTCGACTCGCGGCAGGGCACCAATGCCTGGCTGACCGTCAGCCTGCGCGAGGGCAAGAACCGCGAGGTGCGGCGCGTGCTGCAGCATCTCGGCCTGACCGTGACGCGGCTGATCCGCACCGCCTATGGGCCGTTCCAGCTTGGCCCCCTGCCGCGCGGCGCGGTGGAGGAGGTGAACGCCAAGGTACTGCGCGAGCAGCTGGGCCTCGACGCGCCGCCGCGGGTGAAGCGCGGCATCGAGCGCGCCGCCGAGGCCCGCCAGGCGGCGGAGAAGCCCGAGGCCATGCAGCGCAGCCGCCCGGCGCGCCCGCCGCGCGCGCGCAATGCGACCGAGCCGCTGCGCCGCCCCTGGGGCGCCGTGGTGCAGGGGCCCGAGGCCGCCGACCAGCCCGAGGGCCCGCGCCGGCGCGGGCCGCGCAAGCCGCGCTGAGCAGCGGATGCGGATCATCGCCGGCCGGCATCGCGGGCGTCGCCTGGAGGCCCCGCCCGGCGCCGCCACCCGCCCCACCGCCGATCGGGTGCGGCAGGCGCTGTTCGACATGCTCTGGCACGCGCCCTGGGCGGGGCGCGCCGCCGTGGAGGAAGCGCAGGTGCTGGACGCCTTCGCCGGCACCGGGGCGCTGGGGCTGGAGGCGCTCTCGCGCGGCGCCGCCATGGCGCATTTCATCGAGCGCGACCGCGCGGCGCTGGCGGTGCTGCGCGCCAATATCGCCGCCTGTCGGGAGGAGGCGCGCACGCGCGTCCTGCCGGGCGACGCCACGCGGCCGCCGCGCGCTTCCGCCGCCTGCAGGCTGGTTTTTCTCGACCCGCCCTATGGGCAGGAGCTGGTGCCGCGCGCCGTGGCGGCGCTGACCGCCGCCGGATGGATCGCGCCGGGGGCGCTGATCTGCGCGGAAGTCGGGCAGGAGGAGGCGCTGGATCTGCCGGGGGGCGAGATCCTGGCCGAGCGGGTGCATGGCGCGGCACGGCTGGTCTGCCTGCGGGCGGCTCCCGGGAGGCTCCACCTCCCGGACCCTCCGCCAGGAACCTGAGGTTCCTGAACCTCCCTAGGAGTAGGGGGAGAACTCGGGCAGGGACGGCTGCTTTGGGTGGTCAGCGGACATTCCGCTTGACGATGAATGTGGGTAGCAACAGTGTCGCAGGACATGCTCAGGAACCAGACCCTTTGTGACCGACGCCGACGCCGCTGCACCCAAGCGGCGGCTCCTTGGGCTGCGCGTCGATCAGCGTCCTTCCGCGTGGTGACTGCCTCACCGTAGGCCCCACCCGCCGGAGCGGCCCCGGCCCGCGTTCCTGAACCCCCGCAGCCCTCGGCTCCGGGGGTTTTCTTTTGCCCGAACCCCAGAAGGACACCACCATGAGCATTCGCGTCGGCATCGTCGGGATCAGCGGTTTTGGCGGCGGCGAGGCGATGCGCCTGGTCGCGAGCCACCCGTCTTTCGAGCTGATCTACGCCGCAGGCGAGGGCAGCGCCGGCAGCCGTTTGGTGGACCGCTTCCCCGGTGTACCGGCCAAGCTGGCCGAACTGGTGATCGAGAAGTGGGAACCTGAGACCCTGCCGAAGCTCGACGTGCTGTTCGCGTCGCTGCCCACCGGCGCCTCGGCCGAGGCGCTGGCGCGCGTCCCGAAGGACGTGAAGATCGTCGATATCGGCGGCGACCACCGCTACGTCGAGGGTTGGGTGTACGGCTTGGCCGACGTCTGGCCAACCCAGATCGAAGGTCAGATCCGCGTTGCCAACCCCGGCTGCTTCCCTGCGGCGACGCTGAACGCACTGGCGCCGCTGCTGGTCAACAAGCTGATCGAGCCCGGCAACATCGTCATCGACGCCAAGACCGGCATCTCCGGTGCCGGCCGGGGTGGCGCTGACAGCAAGTTCGGCTACGCCGAGAGCAACGAGAACTTGCTGCCTTACGGTCTGCTCAAGCACACCCACATGCCCGAGATGGCCAAGACGATCGAGCGGCTGAGTGGCGGCAGCGCGGCCGGGCTGGTGTTCACGCCACACCTGGTGCCGATGACCCGCGGCGTACTCGCCACGATATACTGCCGTGGCCGCGCCACCACGGACCAGTGCTTGGACGCGGCCCGGCGCTTCTACGCCGGGCGGGCGTTCGTCCGCGTGACCGACAAGCCGCCGCAGACCAAATGGGCGACCGGCTCGAACCTCGCGTTCGTCAGCTATGCGGCCGATCCAGAGCGCAACCTGGTGATCGCGATGGGCGTGGTCGACAATCTCGGCAAGGGAGCGGCCGGCCAGGCGGTGCAGAATGCGAACCTGATCTGCGGCCTGCCAGAAACCGCGGGGCTGGACGGCGTATCTGTTTGGCCATGATGAAGGCGGGCCTCCAGGCCGCTCTTCAATCCGCTTCGTAGGTCCGCTAGGGGGGCGTCAGCAGCGGCTCCTGACTGGCGTTTCACCCTGATCGCAGGGGCCGGGGAGGCAGAGCCTCCCAGGGCGCGTCAGCGGCGGGCGGAGACCAGCAGGAAGGCGGGGCGCTCGCGTTCCACCGCGAGTTCCGGCCGGGCGGCGATCTGCGCCGTCGTGGGGCCCCATTCCTCCAGGTGGACGAGGGTGAAGCCCAGGCCGGTGAGCAGGTTCACATAGGTGCCGATCATGCGGTGCTGCTTGATCACGCCCTTGGCCAGCCAGTCCGTGCGGCGCGGGCCTTCGGCGAGATAGGCATCCACAGGCCAGGTCTGGCGGCCCTCGGCATCGGTGGTCCAGCCGGGCTGGCTGGGGGCGGTGTAGATCGGGTGCTCCACCGAGAAGACCAGCGCGCCGCCCGGCACCAGCGCGCGGTGCACCTGCGCCAGCAGGGCCGGCAGGGCCTCGATATAGTGCAGGGCGAGCGAGCTGTAGGCGAGGTCGAAGGCGGCTTCGGGAAGCTGGAGGTGCTCCAGGTCGGCCCGTTCATAGGTGATCGCCGGGTCTGTCGTGGCGGCGCGGGCGCGGGCCAGCATCCGTTCCGAGACATCGAGGCCCAGCACCTTCGCCGCGCCCTGCTCGCGCACCCAGCGGCAGAACCAGCCAAAGCCGCAGCCGAGATCCACCACCCGTTGGCCGTGCAGCGGCGGCAGAAGGGCCTGCAGGGCCGGCCATTCGGGGGCGGCGGCCAGACCTTCGACCGAGCGGCCGAGCTGGCTGTACCCCGCGAAGAATTCCGGATTGTCGTAGATGTTCTGCGTCATCGTCCTGGTTCTTGTATCCTGGGTGCCGGCCGGGGAATGCCATGGCCGCCCGCCGGCTTCCCGCGCGCCGGAGCTTACCCGAAAACCACGCTCCTGAACGCGTGCCGCAGGCTGGTGGGCCGCTCCGGGTCCACGAGGTCGGATTCGGCGATGATCTCCTCGTCGGGCGAGAGGGGGCGGGGCTGCAATGGCAGCAGCCGCTTCGGGCCGGTGTTCAGCGCCGCGATGGCGCCGATCAGCGAGCCGCCCGCAGCCTCCAGCGCGGCCCCGACCGCCTCGATGCTCTGCCCGAGATGCTCGGCGATGAGGTCATTGCGCTGCCGGGCGATGATCGCGCGCGTGCCGGCAGGGTCGCCGCTGGTGGCGGCGTCAATGGCGAGGTCGCATTCCGTGTCGTAGCCGAGGGAGCGGTTGTTGAGGTTGGCCGAGCCGATCTTCAGCAGCGTGTCGTCCACGACGAGGATCTTGGCATGCACGTAGATCGGGGTTCCGGCCGCGTTGACGGGGTGGAAGATGCGGAAGCGGCCATGCCGGTCGGCCCGCTGCACCAGGTGGAGCAAGCGGCTGCGCGCCGAGTCCATCGTCTTGGCCTCCAGCCAGCCATCGGCGGAATCCGGGTTGATGACGACGATCTCCGGTCCTTCCGGCTCCCGCAGGCGGGCGGCGATGGCCTCGGCGATCCGGCGGGAGGCGAAGTACTGGCTCTCGATGTAGAGGCTGCGGCGCGCGGCGGCGATGGCGCGCAATGTCAGCGCCTCGACCTCGCAGACCTGCGGGTAGTCCTTGTAGGCGGCGAGGGTGCGGGCGATCCCGGCGGAAATGTCGCGGAAGTCGGGCTCCAGCGCTTCCGGCCAGGGATCGTTGTCGAGCGGCGGCGCGGTGAGTCGCTCGCCGGTGGCGCGCAGCCAGCGCTCCCGGGCCAGCTCGGCCAGGCGTCTGGCGAGCGGGCCGTCGGCGCAGGTCGTCGCATCGTGCCAGGGGCCGAGCGGTGCGCCGCGCGGTGTGCGTCGTGCCGGGGAGTCCTCGCGATGGGCGCGGGTGTCCCAGCGACCGACGGTCATGTCGATGCCGCCGCAGAAGGCGAGCGCGTCGTCGATCACCATCAGTTTCATGTGGTGCGCGGCGCCCAGCGGATGCGCCCCGTCCAGCTTGAGGCGGATCTTCCGGCCGAGCATCCAGTTCAGCATGAAGAAAGGGGTCTCGCCGCGGCCGAGGGTGCGCAGGAAGCCGAGATCCCATTTCAGGATGCGCACCTGCAGCTCCGGGCGCTCGCGCGCGATCCAGTTCAGGAAGCGGCCGATGCGGTTGGGGCCGGGCAGGGTCTTTTCCTCGGGCTCCAGCGCCACGCGGGCATCAAAGTCCCAGCCGATGAGCAGCACATGGTGGCGCGCCTTGAGGATGGCGGCCTTGGCGGCACGGAAATACACCGCCGCATCGACGATCACCGCGAGCCGGTTGGCGCGTTCCACCGCCCAGCAGGTGTGTCCCGGTTCGAGCAGCCTTGCCGCGCCGCCGGAAGCGGCGCCGCGTCCCTCCATCTGGCAGGCGGGGCACGTGGCGTGGTGGGAAATGCCGGGCAGGCCGCTGTGCATGTGCATCGGAGGATCCCTTTCAGGCAATCCAACGCAACGGCCAGGCTTCCGTTCTGTGATGCCGCGAAGAATTTGCGCTGCCAACTCGGAGAAAGAAGATGGGGGTCTGGGGGAATTCCTTCCCCCAGTCTTTCCCCGGGACGAACTCCACCAGCAGGGGAAAATCCGTGCAACCGCCAGTCCCGGGGCTTCGTGGCAAGCGGGGCCAAGGGGGCGCCGTCCCCTTGGAACCCCCGCCGGGGTGACCGTGTCACCCCGGACCCCGCCATTAGAAGGCGTTACTCCGCGGCCAGAGGGGGCGCCTCGGCGGCGGGCTGCTGCAGTTTGACGCCGAGCCGGCCATAGACTTCCGCGAGCCGCTTCTCGTAGGCCTCACCGCTGAACAGCGCGGCGCGCTTCGGCCCGGCATCGGACAGCCAGCCACGCAGCTCGGCATCGGAATCGAGTGCGCGGATGCCCTCCGCGATGGCGCGGACGTCATAGGGATCGACGGTGAGGGCGCAGTTGCCGACCACCTCGGGCAGCGAGGAGGTGTTGGTGGTCAGAACCGGCGTGCCGAGCTTCATCGCCTCCAGCGGCGGCAGGCCGAAGCCCTCGTAGAGCGAGGGGAAGAGTGCCGCCTTGGCGCCGCGGATCAGCGAGACCAGCAGGCGGAAGGGCGCATAGTCCAGCAGGATGATCTTGCGCCGCGTGCGCAGGATGCTGCCTTCCTGCACCTGGTAGCGGATGTGGTCATCGAACAGGAGGCGCAGTTCCTCCTCGCTCTTCCAGGCCTGCTTGCCGACGATCACCAGAGGCAGGTCGGAGCCGGAGGCGAGGAAGGCCTCGATCATCCGGCCGACATTCTTCTTCGGCTCGATGGCGCCAAAGAACAGGAAGTAGTTCTTCCACTCCAGGCCGAAGCTGCCGCGGATCTCGTCGCGCGCCTCGGCCTCCGGCTTGTCGGTGAACTTCCGCGGCAGCTCGACGGACTGGTAGGTGTTGGTGACCTTCTCCGGGTCGGCGCCGAGCAGGTTGATGATGTCCCGCCGGGAGGCCTCGCTGACGGTGATGATGTGGTCCGCCTGCCGCACCAGCATGCGGTTGAGGCGGAAGTAGCGGCGCTTGTGGTCGAGCGTGGTGAAGGGCAGGCGCAACGGCACCAGGTCGTGCAGGCAGTAGACGTTCTTGGCGCCTATCACCTGCATCGGCAGCGGGTAGGTCCAGTGCATGATCTGCGGCGGCAGCGGCATCCGCACGCGCATCCGCGTCTTGAACAGCTTGAAGTGGTTGATCGCCTGCACGAAGCCGTTCTCGACATTCCAGAGATGGTCGAAGTGCGGCAGGCGGCTTTCGAAGGTGGTGGCGACCACGCGGCCGGTGATCGGCACGCCGGTCGCATATTCGCCGAAGGGGCTGAGTGCCGTGCGGCGGGCATTGCGCAGCCAGCGCAGCAGCGACGATGGCTCGCCGACACGGTTGTCGAAGAAGGCGATCTCGCGGATCAGCGGGTGGCGGCTGGGGCTGGCGCGGGTGCCGTAGAGCACGCCCACCTCGGCGCCCATGGCGCCCAGGCGGAAGCTCAGGTTACGGGCATAGGTGGCAACCCCGGTGCCCTGGTCGAGCGCGAGATTGTAACCATCGAGATAGATACGGGGCTGCATGGGTTGCATTTAGCCGAGCCTTGCACGTCAGAGAAAGTGAAAGCCGCAGCAGCACCCTCTTGACCGCGCCGCCGCCGCGCGCCGTAACAGGGCGCGGAGCCAGGACGGGGGCGCGCCATGGGCGAGAATACGGAGCGGCAGGCGGAGGAACTGCGCCGGGAGGCCGACGGCCTGCGCGACCGCGGTGCATGGCAGGCCGCCGCCGCCGCCTATGCCGCCTTCCTGCGGCTGCGGCCGGATGATGCCGGGATGCAGGTGCAGCAGGCCCATTGCCTGAAGGAATCGGGGCAGGTGCGGCAGGCGCTCGCGCTCTATCGCGCCGCCGCGCGCCTGCGTCCGGCGGATGCCGACATCCCGTTGCAGATCGGCCATGCCGAGAAGCTTCTGGGGCAGCGTGACGCGGCGCGCGCGGCCTATGCCGAGGCGGTGATGCTGGACCCGGCGGCGCAGGCCCCCTGGGCGGAATGGCTGACGCTGGCCGCCGAGGAGCCGGGCCGCGCGGCGCCCCCTGCGGGCGGCCCCGTGCTGGACCTGACCGACCTCACCAACTGGATCCATGGCGGGCACCGGGTGCCGAGCGGCATCCAGCGCGTGCAACTCGGCATCGCGCTGGCGGCACTGGCCGGACCGCAGCCGCCGCGGCTCTGCGCCATGCCGGCGGAGGGCGACGGCTGGCGCGATTTGCCGCCCGCCCTGCTGCACCGCCTGGCCCATCTGATGGAGAGCGGCGCGGATGTGGAGGCCCCCGCCTGGCGGGAGGCGGCCGGCCTGCTGGAGAGGGTGCTGACGCTTCCGCCGCCCTTGCGCTTCGCCCCCGGGGCGCTGCTGCTGACGCTGGGTGGCACCTGGGGGATGCCCCGCTTCCTCGCCGCCCTGCGCGAGGCGCGGGCGCGCGACGGGCTGCGCCACATTCCTCTGCTGCATGACTGCGTGCCGCTGCTGCTGCCGGAGCAGTGCCAGGAGGGCACCGTGCAGGGCTATGCCCGCTGGTTCGCCAATCTGGCGCTGCATGCGGACGGCGTGCTGACGGTCTCGCGCTCCACGCGGGACGACATGCGGCGCCTGCACGCCGCCATGCTGCCCGAGCTGCCGGTGCCGCAGGCGGCCGTGGTGCGGATGGATGCCGCGCCCCGCCCGCTGCCGCCCGGACCGGCCCCGGAGCACCCGCTGCTGCGCGGCGATACGCCCTTCGTGCTCTTCGTCTCCACGATAGAGGGGCGCAAGGACCACCGCCTGGTGTTCAGCGCCTGGTTGACGCTGCTGCGCCGGCTGGGGGCGCGCCGGATGCCGCTGCTGGTCTGCGTCGGCCAGCCGGGCTGGCGCGCGGAGCCGGCCATGACCCTGCTGGAGCATGCGCCGGAGCTGCGCGCCAAGGTGCGGCTGCTGAGCGACGTGGCCGACCCGCTGCTCGCCGCGCTCTACGGGAAATGCCTCTTCACCCTCTACAACAGCCTGCACGAGGGCTGGGGCCTGCCGGTGACCGAGAGCCTCGCCGCGGGCCGCGCGGTGCTGGCGCCGGCGCATTCCGCCCTGCTGGAATCGGGCCAGGACGGGGCGGTGTTCTTCACCGGCGGCAACGAGCCGGACCTGGTCGAGAAGCTGGAGCGGCTGATCACCGATCCCGCCTTCCGCGCGGCGGCGGAGGCGCAGGCCGCCGCCGTGCCGTTGCGCAGCTGGGCCGCGGTCGCGGCGCAGCTCCTGGCCGAGGCGGAGCGCCTGGCGGAGCGCGCGGGGGGCGTGCCGCCGCGCCTGCCCGTGGCGGCGGCACGCCGGCACCCGCTGCGCCGCATCGCCGCCGGCCGCCCGACCCTGGCCATGGCGGTGGCGGAGGCGGCGCGCGAGGGCGATGGGTGGCATCCGCTGGAGGACTGGGGCTGCTGGACCCGCCCGGGCGCGGCCTTCCTGACCTTCCCGCTCGATGCCGGGCATGGCGGAGCGCTGCGCCTGGAGCTGGATCTGCAGGGCGGTGAGGCAGCGCAGCCGGTGGAGTTGCAGGTGTTGCGCGAGGGTGCGCCGCCCGGCCTGCCGGTGGTGGTGACGGTGCCGGCGCATGGCCGCCAGCCGGTCGGGCTGGAGGTACCGCCCGGCGGTGAGATGCTGCGGGTGGAGATTCTCTGCCGGGAGGTGCAGCAGGATGCCGGCGGGCGGGCGGTCGGCATCGGCCTGCGGGGCTTCGCCTTCGCCCGGCTGGACGCGCCGGCGGAGCGGCTCGCCCTGCTGGAGGCACGGCACTTCGTCGCGGCGACGCCCCTGCCGGAGGTCTGAAAAAGGGCCGGGGGAGTTTCCTCCCCCGGCCTTGCCGCTAATCGAAGACCCGCACCGACAGGGCCGACTGGTAGATCAGCTGCAGCAGGTCCCGGGCGATCTGGAAGCTCTTGGCGCCGAGTTGCGGCAGGACGATCAGCTCGTCGCCCGGGCGGGGGCCCTCGCGCGGATCGAGGATGATCTGGCCGCTGGCGCGCCGGATCATGACGCCGCCGCTGTCGCCGCGCTGCGTATAGCCGCCCGAGGCCTCGACATACTGGTCGATCGTCATGCCGGGGCGCCACAGCACGGCCTGCGGCGTGACCACCTCGCCGGCCACCAGCACGGTGTCGGAGCGCTCGGGGATCACGATGGTGTCGCCATCCTCCAGCCGCACGGGCGAGCAGTGGCCACCATTGTCCATCACCACCAGCCGGCCTTCCGGCTGGATGCGCCGGCCACGCTGGATGTAGCTGGAGACGAGCTGCGCCTCCTGGCTGCGGATCTCGGCCACGCCAGTGGTGGCGGAGGTCGCGGTGAAGAGCTGCCGCTCCAGCCGGTCCAGCGCCTCGTTGATGGCCCGGCGCTGCTGGGCGGCGATGCGCTTGCGCAGCAGATAGACCGACTGGGTATCGGCCAGCCCGGGATCGACGGCGATATGGTCCAGCAGCCGGCAGAGGGTGATGTCGCGGTCGGCCACCAGCACCGAGGGGCCGATGCGGCTGCCCTCGACGAAGACCCGCACGGTGGGCGCGGGCGCGTCGGTGATGAAGGTGACGACGTCCTGGTCCAGCAGCGACAGCTTGCGCAGCTGCGTCACGTCCACATAGCGCGACCAGGGCTGGCCGTTGCGCGTGCCGCGGATGACGGCATTGGTGGCGGCGGGCAGCGGCCCGGCGAGATCCACCAGCTCGCTGCCGCTCATCGCGCGCCCGCTCACCTCGAAGAGGAAGTTGTTGCGCACGGCGCCATCGGCCGAGATCGTCGCGCCCTGCTTGCCGACGACGATGGTGTCGCCGTCCTGCAGGTTCAGCTTGGGCAACTGGCCGCGCAGCAGGAAGGGATAGAGGTCGATCCGCACCAGCGCCTTGCCGCCGCGGTTCACCACGATGTCGCGGTAGGAGCCGCGCACCGGATCGACGCCACCGGCACGCAGCAGGAAGTCCAGCACCCCCTCGGAGCCGGAGCCCGTGTGCCGCCCCGGCGTCTTCACGAAGCCGGTGACATAGACGCCGATCTGGCTGGCCGAGAGCAGCACGGCATAGACCTGCACCTGCTGGGTGTAGACCCGCCGCACCTCCCCCTCGACCGTGCGCTGCAGGTCGCCGGCGCGCACGCCGCCGAGGTGCAGCGGGCCGATGGAAGGCAGGAACAGGTTGCCCTCGGGGTCGATCGCGCCGACCACCTCGGATTCCGTCGGCCCCCAGACGCGGACGCTGACGCGGTCACCGGGGCCGAGCCGGTAGTTGGGATTGGTGCTTTCCGAAGGGGCGGGCGCGCCGCGGGCGAACAGCGCGGCGCCGAACACGGTGCGGCTCGGGCCGGCCGGGCGCGCCGGCTCGGCCAGCGGCCCCTCCGCCGTGGCGCCTGCCTCGGCTTCGGTGGCGCTGCCAGCGCGGTTGACGATGTTGGTCTCCGGCAGGAGCTGCGGCGCCTGCTGCAGCTGCGCCATCAGGCCGGGGATGGGCGCGGTCAGCGGCTGGTTCTGCGCCAGCGCCGTGCCGGCCGTCAGCAGGACCAGGACGGCGGAGAGCAGTGCGCGACTAGAGGGCATGTTCACGAATTCCTGCAAACAGCATCCAGCCGATGCCGTAAAGAGCCGAGAGCACCACGAAGACGCTCAGCACGATGTAGCCCGCGCGCGGGTAGAGCGGATATTCCGCCAGGTTCGGCTCGACCACGCGCGAGAGGAAGAGCTGCTGCCGCTGCGCATCGAGGCGCGCCGTCTCCAGCGAGGCGGTGGCCGAGGCGAGCTGCTTGTCGGCGAACTCCCGCTCCAGCAGCAGGCGCTCATAGGCGGCGAGTTGCCCCGGCAGGGCCTCGCCGCCCTGCGTCATGCGGCGGCGCTGCTCGGCGATCTCGGTCTGCAGCGAGCTGATGCGGTTGTGCAGCTTGGCGATGGTCGGGTTGTCCGGCCGCATATAGGCCGATTTTTCCTGCAACTCGGCGCGCGTCGCCGTCAGCGCGGCTTCGAGCGAACCCAGCCCCTCAAGGCCGATGGCGGCGTTCTTGGTCGGGTCCACCGCCTGCTCCTGCCGCCGCCAGGCGGTGAGCGCCGCCTGCGAGTCCAGCACGCGCTGCTCGGCGCGCTTCAGCTCCTCGTTGGCGACGCGCAGCGTCTCCTCGCGGGCGCGGGCGGACAGCCGGTTGACGAAGGCTTCCGAGAGGCGGAGCTGCTCCTCGGCGATCAGTCGCGCATCCTCCGGCCGGAAGGCGCGGGCGCGGATGGTGGTGATGCCCGAGGTGGCATCGTTCTTCACCGTCGTCATGCTCTCGTAATAGAGCTCCAGGAACTCCACCGGCGGATGCTCGAACCAGAACCGCGACAGCAGGTCGGCCTCCGGGCGGCGGTAAAGGCCGATCAGGTCGATGTTGTTGACCAGGGCATAGAGTGCGTCGTGCGATTGCAGGTAGTCGCGGACGGCCAGCGCCTCCTCGCCCGCCTGCTTGAAGCCGGCGGCGCCGATCATCTGGCCGAGGGCGGTCGCGGCGCCGTTGTTCTCCTGGCGGCTGCGCACCAGGAAGCGCGCCTCCGAGACATATTGCCCGGCCGCGAAGAGGTAGAGATAGGCCGCGGTCAGCAGCGTCGGCAGGACCACGAGCAGCAGATAGAACCGGCGGCGCCAGAGGGTGCGCGCCAGCGGCGAGCGGCGGGGCTTGCCGGCGGGCCTGCTGGAGGCGGTGCCGGTCAGGCCTGCGTCAGAGGCCCTGGTAGGCGGCGATAGCTTCATCGACGTCCTCGTAGAATTCCAGCATGCCGTTCCGCAGGATCGCGGCCGTGTCGCAGTAGCGCTTCACGTGCGAGGCATTGTGCGAGATCATGATCATGGCGGCGTTCTTGCGCCGCACCTCGAAGACTTCGAGGCATTTGTTGGCGAAGCGCGCATCGCCGGTGGAGAGCGCCTCGTCCACCAGGTAGCACTCGAAGTCCACGGCGAAGGACAGCGCCATCAGCAGGCGCGACTTCATGCCGGAGGAGTAGCTCTTCACCGGCTCGTGGAAATAGGTGCCCAGCTCGGAGAAGTCGGCGACGAACTCCTCCGTCTGCTTGAGGGGCATGCCATAGAGGCGGGCGATGAAGCGGGCATTGGCGATGCCGGTCAGGCTGCCCTGGATGCCGTAGCCGCCGCCGAGCGGCCAGGAGATCGACATGCTGCGCCGGATATAGCCGCGCGTCGGCGCCTCGACGCCGGCCAGGACGCGCAGCAGCGTCGACTTGCCCGCGCCGTTCCGCCCGAGGATGCCGACATGCTGGCCGCGCCGGAAGCGGGCATGGATGCCGCGCAGGACCTCCTTGTGGCCGTAGCGGCTCTCGAAGACCTTCCAGACGTTGTGCAGCTCGAGCATGGCCCCTCAGTCGAACATGCTCAGGCGCGGGCGGGCCACGCGCAGGCCGGCCATGCCCAGGAGGTTCAGCAGCAGGACCCAGAGCAGCACGTAGCTGATGTCGTAATAGGGGGTGATGCGGTCGCCGAACTGCGCCCAGCGGTTCATCTCATGGACATGCACCAGCGGGTTCCACAGCAGCAGCTCGCGCGTCTCCGGCGGCATCATGTCGAGCATGAAGAAGGCGGCCGAGATCGGCAGCATCAGGTAGGTGAAGGGGTGCACCAGGTGCTCCACCCACTCCCACACCACCTGCGCGGCGCCCAGCACCATGGCCAGGCCGTTCGCCAGCAGGGCGCTGAGCAGCAGGCCGAGGGCGAACAGCGCCGGCTGATGCGGCGGCTCGTCGAAGAAGATGGCGGCGATGGCCATGTAGAGCGCGATCACCGTGCCGCAGACCATCATCTCCATCAGGTTGCGCGCCACCATCACGTCGAGCAGCGTGATGCGGCTGTGATAGAGCAGGGGGATATTGGCCTGGATGCCGTGCGAGCCGCGATTCACGATGGAGCGGAACATCATGAAGGGCACGTAGCTCAGCGCATAGAACAGGAAGATCGGCAGGCCGTTCGGCAGGTCGTGGCCGCTCAGCCAGTGCAGCAGCGAGATCATGCTGGACAGGATGATCGGCTCCGCCAGAAGCCAGATGAAGCCGAGCCGGCCGCGCCCGATGCGGGTGAGCATCTCGCGGATGAACAGCGCACTGATGACGCCGACCTGCGCGGAGGCAGGGCTCATCTGCTCGCGGCGCGGCACATCGCCGATCACGGCCGGGCCACCGCTCCGCCACGCAGCAGCGGCTGCGCCGCCTCCCAGCCGCCGGGCTCCTCGCAATAGAGCGCCGAGCGCTGCACGCCACTGACGCCCAGCGCCAGCTCACGGCAGGGGCGGCCGCTCGCGGCGAAATAGCTGCGCACCAGCCGAACCGGGACAGGCGCGGCGCCAGCGCTCGGCGACACCATGGACTGCTGCCCTGGCCGCGCCGCCGCGGCGAAGGCCGCCAGCGGGTCGGCCGGGCGGGGAGGCGGCAGGGTGGCACTGGCGGGGCTCGCGGCGGAGTTGCCGCCCGTAAGGCCCGACACGGTGCCGCAGCCGGCCAGGAGCGACGCCAGAAGCGCGAGCCCCATCATTTGCATCCGGGCGGCAGGACGGGCATGCCCAAGTTTCGGCGTCCCGCTCACGCAGGCTTGCACGCGGTTTTGCATGCGCGGAACCTAACGCACCGTAAACGGCGAGGCAAAACATCCCGTGATCGCGCAATTGAATTATCATTAAAGATGAATTTCGCGTCTTGCGAGACTTGCACTGGCTTCAACATTGCTTTCCCGCTGCCGGGGCAGTGCGACGTGTCGCATCTGGCGGCATTCTGGCCCGAGCACCGATTGGTTTCTCCCGAACGCGCCGACTTGTTGGCTCTTCCGGTTGAAGCTTCCTTGCCGGCAGGCGGCCTGCGAGTCCTGCGCTACGCCGCGGGCCCCCTGCGCGCGCCCCGTTTCGCGGACCGTCACCGCCCGGTGGCGCTGCTGACGCTCGGAGAGACGCCGCCCGCCGGGCCTGAGGCGCTTGCGCGCGCGCGGGCGGTGGCGGCGCGCATGGCTGCCGAACGGTTGGGCGGCGAGCCGGGCCTGCCCGATCCCGGCGCTGCGGCACTGAGTCTGCCTCGGCATGGCATGCTGCTGGTGCTCGACCCCTGCGATCCGAAAGGCGCCGCCGCGGCACGGGAGGCGCTGGCGGCGGCGCTGGCCGCGGCGGGAGGGCGGCCGGTGCTGCTGGCGCGCGATCCCGCCGCCCCGGCCGGGGCGGTGCCGCAGCTGAGGGTGCCGGCCGAGGTGCGGTCGCTGGAAGCCCGCCTCGCACCCTGGACGCTGCTCGACCTGGCGGCGGATCTGTATGGCGCCTCGGACGAAATGGCGCTCCTCGCCGCCGCGGCCGGGGTCCCGGTCGCTGGGGAATTGCGCGATCCGGCGCCGGGTTGGGCGGCGCTGATCGCCGCCACCCGCTGTGCCGACCCCTTTCTGTGCCGCCCCTGGCGGATCGAGCAGGCGCTCGACCAGCTCGCGGCCTGGCAGATGGCGCAACGGGAGAACCGGCGCGTCGCGGTCTGCCTCGGCATGGCCGCCTGGAAGCGCCGGCGCGTGGCGGCGCTCTTCGCCCATGCCGGTGGCGAGCCGGGTTTCGTCCGCCGGCCGCAGCGCGCCATCGCGGCGGCCAAGCGCCGGGGGGGCGCCGTGGCCGCCTGGGCCGGTGCCATGCCGCCCGGCTTCCGCGAGGCCTGCGCGCACGCGGGCGTGCCGCTGCTAACGGTGGAGGACGGCTTCGTGCGCTCGCGCGGCCTGGGCGCCCGTTTCCTGCCGGGTGCGGCCTATGCGGTGGACGATCGTGGCGTCTATTACGACCCGACCCGGCCCAGCGCGCTGGAGCATCTGCTCGCCACGGCGGAATTCCCGCCTGACTTGCTGGCCCGCGCCGCCGCGCTGCGCCAGGCGATCGTGGCGCGGGGCGTCACCAAGTACAATCTGGGCGGGGCCGCGCCGGTGATCGCCGCGCCGCCGGGCCGGCCGCGCCTGCTGGTGCCGGGGCAGGTGGAGGACGATGCCTCGGTGCGGCTCGGGGGCGGCGGCATCCCGGGCAATCTGGCCCTGCTGCGGGCGGTGCGGGCGGCCCATCCCGACGCCTATCTGATCTACAAGCCGCACCCCGACCTGGAGGCCGGCTTCCGCAAGGGCCGGCTGGAGGCCTCCGCGCTCGAATCCCTGGCAGATCAGGTGGTGACCGGGGCGCCGCTGACCGCGCTCCTTCCCCAGGTGGAGGCGGTGCATACCCTGACCTCGCTCTCCGGCTTCGAGGCGCTGCTGCGCGGCGTGCCGGTGGTGACATGGGGGCAGCCCTTCTATGCCGGCTGGGGCCTGACCGAGGACCGCAACCCGCCGCCGCGCCGTGGCCGCGCCCTGACGCTCGATGAGCTCGTCGCCGCCACGCTGATCCTCTTCCCGCGCCAGGTGGACCCGGTGACGGAGCTGCCCTGCCCGCCGGAGGTCATCCTGGAGCGGCTGGATGATCCCTCCGCCTGGAAGCTCTCGCCCTTCACCCTGCATCGCGGGCTGGAGGGCTGGCTGCGCGGCGCGGTGGCGCGGCTGCGACGGTGGCGATGAGGCACGACTTCCGCAGCATCGTCATCACCGGCGCCTCGCGCGGGCTGGGCGCGGCGCTGGCGCGGCGCTTCGCGGCGCCCGGCGTGACGCTGGGACTGATCGGGCGCGATCGCGCCGCCCTTGAGGCCGTCGCCGCCGATTGCGCGACACGCGGCGCCCTGCCGCGACTCGGCGTGCAGGACGTGCGCGACGCCGCCGGCATCGCCGCGCTTCTCTCCGCCTGGGAGAAGGCGACGCCAGTGGATCTCGCCATCGCCAATGCGGGCATCGCCGCCGGCACCCGGCCCGACGGGGCGCCGGAGGGGCTGGCCGCTGCCCGGGCACAGGTGGAGGTGAACCTGCTCGGCGCGCTGAACCTGCTGGACCCGCTGCTGCCGGGGATGCGGCGGCGCAGGGCGGGGGCAATCGGGCTGGTGGCGTCGCTCGCGGCCTTCCGCGGTCTGCCGGACAGCCCGGGCTATTGCGCCAGCAAGGCGGGGCTCTGGGCCTATGGCGAGGCGTTGCGGGCGGGGCTGGCGCCGGAGGGCATCCGCGTCACCCTGGTCGCGCCGGGCTTTTTCGACAGCGCCATGGGGGAGCGCTGGGTCGGACCGCGCCCGCTTTCGCTCAGCGCCGATGCGGCGGCCGCGCGGGTGGAGGGCGCCTTGCGGCGTGGGGCGGCGCAATGCGTCTTTCCCTGGCCGCTGGGGTGGGCCCTGCGGCTGGCGCCGCTGCTGCCGGCGCGGGTGGTGGATGCCATGGTGCGGCGGATGGTCTTCCGGGTGCGGGCAGAGTGATGGAGTAGGAGTGATACGGGCGGCCCGTTATTCCGCCGGCTTCTCCAGCGCCGGCGCGCGCCGCAGGAAGAGCGCGCTGGCCAGGCCGAAGGCGGCGAGCTGCCCGGCCACGGCGAGGAAGGTCACCGCATAGCTGCCGCTCCACCCGACCAGCGCGGCGAAGGCCAGCGGACCGCAGATCGAGCCCAGGAAGCCGAAGAGGCTGGCGGCGGAGGTGACGTCGCTAACCAGCGCCGAGGGGGCGACGCGCGCCAACTCGGCGATGTGCACGCCGTTCCAACCGATGGCGGTGAAGCCCACCAGCGCCGCGCAGCCATAGAGCGCCAAGGAGCTGGTCTCGCCGGCGGTGATCAGCAGCACCACCGCGAGGGCCGAAATCACCGCCTGCACCACCAGATGGCGCAGCGCATGGCCCATGCGGTCGGCGGCCCAGCCCAACACCACCCGGCCGACCATGCTGGCGCCCTGCATCACCGCGACGATACGCCCGGCCTCGGCCAGAGAGGCATGGTGGTCGGTGACCATGTAGGTCGCCATGAAGGCCATCAGGCAGGCCTGCATCACCGAGAAGGAGGCGCCGAGCGCGGTCAGCAGCGGCAGCGAGGGATGCGCGCGTAGGATGCCGACGGAGCGCACCAGCGCGGCCGGCGCGAAGAGCGCGCGACCCCAGCCCGGCCGCCCGGCGCCGCGGTCGCTGTCCAGCAGGCGGCGGAAGGGCTGCGCGACCAGGATGGTGAGCAGGGTGATGCCCATCACCGTCCCGAGCGCGACGGTGAGACCCTGGCTGACCACCAGCGGCGCGATGGCCAGCCCGGCCAGCGCGCCGCCCAGCGGCACGCCCGCCTGCTTGATGGAGAAGATCAGGCTGCGGTGTCGTGGCGGCGCCGAGCGGATCAGGATCTGGCTGCCCGCCGGCGTGTTCGGCCCCGAGCCGAAGCCGATGGCCATGGCACCGAGCAGGCTCAGCAGGCCGAGCGGTTGCGACAGCAGGAAAAGACCGAGCGCCATGCAGCCCAGCCCGATCTGCAGCGTGCGGATGGCACCGAAATTTCCGAGCATCGGCCCGCCGCAGGCCAGGAACCAGCAGATGCCCGCTGACGACAGGGCGGAAACGAAGCCGATGCTTTCCGGCGGCAGCCCGGCGCGTGCCATCAGCGGCGGGCCCAGCAGCGGGATGGCGATGGAGGCGAAGGAGCTGACGGTCTGGACGATCAGGGTCGCGACGAGCGCGCTGGCCCACAAAGGCAACATCAATCCTGGTCCCGCTCCCGCCGGCGGGGATTTGCCGACCCCGCTCCTTCGCCAGTGTGGCGGAACCGCGCCGTGGCGCCAAGGCGGAGGGCGCGAATGATTGGGCGTATCCCCGGATCCGGCAGGGCGGAACCGGGGGAGAAGGAATTCTCCCCCGGACCCCCTCTTCTTTCTTTTCGATCTGTTTTTGTTTTTATCGCGCGGGCGGGAAGCGCCCGCGCCGGGGCTGAAGTAGCCCCGGCGACTGCGGCGGCCGGCCAGGCGAAGGACAGGCACCGCCACTGGCGTAACCGGAAACTTGCAGAAAAAGGAGGGGTTTGGGGGAGTTCACTCCCCCAACCTTGTTTGGGCCCCTCTGTCGATCAGTCCAGCAGCGTCTTCAGCACCGCGTAGAGCGCCGACTTCCGCTCGAAGCCGATGCCCGGCGCGTCGGGCATGCGGATGCGGCTGTCCTGCACCGGCGTGTCGTCCGCGAAGCCGCCGAAGGGGGCGAAGACCTCGGGATAGCTCTCGTTGCCACCGAGGCCGAGGCCGATCGCAATGTTCAGTGCGAACTGGTGCCCCCCATGCGGCACGCAGCGGCGCGGCGACCAGCCGTGCTGCCCCAGCATCTCCAGCGTGCGGAGATATTCGACCAGGCCATAGGAGAGGGCGGGGTCGAATTGCAGGATGTCGCGATCCGGCCGCAGCCCGCCATGGCGGATCAGGTTGCGCGCATCCTGCATGGAGAAGAGGTTCTCGCCGGTCGCGATCGGGCCGCTGTAGTGCTCGGCCAGCGCGGCATGGGTGCTGTAGTCCAGGGGGTCGAGCGGCTCCTCGTACCAGCGCAGGCGGTAGGGGGCGAGGGCGGCGGCATAGGCGAGGGCGGCGTGCAGGCCGAAGCGCCCGTTGACGTCCACGCAAAGGCGGGAGCCGTCGCCGCCGAGCAGTTTCAGCACTGCCTCAATGCGCTTGAGGTCGCCCGGCAGCGCCTCCTTGACCGGCACGCCGGGGGCGCCGCCGATCTTCATCTTCACCACCGAATAGCCCATGTCGAGGTAGCGCTGCATCTCCTCGACCAGCTGGTCCACGCCCTTGCCGGGGTAGTAGTAGCCACCGGCGGCGTAGATCCAGGCGCTGTCGTCCGGTTCGCCTGCCCCTGGGCCCTGGCGGTAGCGCTCGGCCAGCAGGCGCCAGAGCGGCACGCCCTCCAGCTTCGCCGCCGCGTCCCACAGTGCCATGTCGAGCACGCCGACGGCGACGCTGCGCTCGCCGTGCCCGCCGGGCTTCTCGTTGCGCATCATGGCGGACCAGGCGCCGGCCGGGTTCAGCCCGCCCTCGGGCGTGGCGAGCAGGGCCTCGGGCGCCTCCCGCAGGCGCGGGATGAAGCGCTCCTTCAGCAGGCCGGACTGCGCGTAGCGGCCGTTGGAGTTGAAGCCGAAGCCGGTTGCGCTTCGACCGTTCCCGTCCTCCACGGTGATGGCGACGATGCTCGCCGTCATCTTGGAGAAGTCGATATAGGCGTTGGCGATGTCGCTGCTGATCGGCGCGACGCCCTCGCGGATGGCGGTGATGCGCATGGGTCAGATGGCCTTCTTCGCGCGCAGTGAATCGATCTCCTCGGGGCCGAAGCCGAATTCGCGCAGCACCGCGCTGGTGTGCTGGCCGCGCTCCGGCGTCGGCTGGCGCGGCGGCGCCACGCCTTCGAGCTGCATCGGCGGGCGCACCAGCTTGATCTCGCCGAGCTGCGGATGCTGCACCGGCCAGGCGAGGCCGAGATGCTGCACCTGCGGGTCGGCGAAGACCTGGTCCATGGTGTAGACCGGGCCGCAGGGCACGCCGGCGGCGTTGAATTTCTCGACCCAGTTGGCGGTCGTGTCGGTCTCCAGCTTCGCCTGGAGGACGGCATTGGTCTTGGCGCGGTTCTTGGAGCGCAGCGCGTCGGTGGCGAGGTCGGGATCGGCCGCTTCCTGCTCGATTCCGAGCACACTGACGATGCGCCGCCACATCTCGCCGCCGCCGCCGGCGATGTTGATGACGCCGTCGCTGGTGCGGAACAGGCCGGTCGGGATGGTGGTCGGGTGGTCGTTGCCGGCCTGTTTCGGCACCTCGCCCTTCATGGTCCAGCGCGTGGCCTGGAAGTCCATCATGGCGATCATCGCCTCCAGCAGGGAGGTATGCACCCAGCGGCCCTTGCCGGTCTGCTCCCGCTCCAGCAGCGCGACGAGGATGCCGATGGCGGTGTAGAGGCCGGCGGTGAGGTCGGCCACCGGGATGCCGGCGCGCACCGGGCCCTGGCCGGGCAGGCCGGTCACGCTCATCAGCCCGCCCATGCCCTGGGCGATCTGGTCGAAGCCCGGGCGCCTGGCATAGGGGCCGGTCTGGCCGAAGCCGGAGATCGAGGCGAGGACGATGCGCGGGTTGATGGCCGAGAGCGCCTCGTAGTCGATGCCGAGGCGGCTCTTCACGTCGGGGCGGTAGTTCTCCACCACCACATCGGCCTGCGCCACCATCCGCTTGAACACCGCGAGCCCGTCCGGCGACTTCAGGTTCAGGGTGATCGAGCGCTTGTTGCGGTGGACGTTCTGATAGTCCGGCCCGTGCGTGTCGCCGCCCAGGCCTTTGCCGGTGTCGATCTCCTCGGGCGCCTCGATCTTGATGACATTGGCCCCCCAGTCGGCGAGCTGCCGGACGGCCGTGGGGCCGGAGCGGACGCGCGTGAGGTCGAGCACGGTGAAGCGGGCAAGCGGCAGCATGGCCTTGGAGTCCTCCGTCTGGCGTGCCCCGTGAGCACGCCGGAGGGGCGCACGCGGGGCCATGCCGGGCAGAGTAGCCGCGCGCGCCGCCGCGGGAAGCCCCGGAGGGTCAGCCGAGTGGCGTGTCGGCCAGCCGTGCGAAGGGACCGTAGAGGTCGCAGAGGTCGGTGGTCCCGCTCAGGCGCTTGTAGCGCAGGTGGGAGAGGGGATTCTGCGGCTGCACGGCCAGCAGTTGCTTGCCCTGGCGGTCGAGGAAGAGGCGGTGCTCGAAGCTGTCGCCGCGGTGGATCACGAAGGTGTCACGCACCTCCACGGCCTTGTCGCTCAGGTCGTTCAGCGCCCAGCGCCGCCAGGTGACGGCCCAGCCCTCCTTGGTGCGGGTCAGGGCGCGGGGGTCCATCTCGGCATGGCGGGCGAAGAAGTCGGCGTAGGTTTCGACCAGCCGCTCCAGCTCGGCCCGCAGGCGCGCGACGATCGGGTTGAGGCTGGGCGGCAGCTCCGCCAGCTCGCGGTGCACGTCGGTGCCGCCATAGCCGGTGAAACGCGCCCGGTTGTAGTCGGCCAAGGGGGAGGAACTGCGCGGCCCGCTCCCCGGCACGACATTCGGCAACCCCGGAACCGCCGGGTTCTTCCACAGCTCGCTCATCTGCCCAGCCTCCTGCTGCGGAAGCCGTTCTGGCAGGGAAGGGGTAAACGAGTCGTTTGCCGTGGGGCGGGATGAAAACAGGCCGGCGGAAGGAATTCCCCCGGACCCCCATCTTCTTCTGTCAGTTTGGCGCTGTGCTGGCCGCGCGCTCCGGGAACTCGAAGAAAAAAGATGGGGGGTCTGGGGGGGAATTCATTCCCCCAGCCTTGTTCACGCCGCGACCGTATAGCCTTCTTCGGTCACCAGCTCGGCCAGGCGCTGGCGCGGCAGGCGGGTTGTGGCGCGCACCGTCCCGCCCTCCAGGTTCACCGAAACATCCGCCGCCGGGTCCTCGCCGCGGATCGCCTCCGTGACGGCGCGCACGCAGTGGTCGCAGTTCATGCCGTGGACGGTCAGCGTATGGGTCTCGGTCATGGGCTCTTCTCCAGTTCGTCGAGGATCGGGCAGTCGGGGCGGGTATCGCCGTGGCAATGCGCCGCCAGGTGGCGCAGGCTGGCCGCCATGGCCTGCATGGCCTGAGCCTTGCTCTCCAGCGCCTCCACATGGGCCAGCGCGATGCGTCGTACATCGGCGCTGGCGCGGTTGCGGTCCCGCCAGAGGGCCAGCAGCCTGCGCACATCCTCCAGCGGAAAGGCCAGCGCCCGCGCGTGGCGGATGAAGCGCAGCACTGCGAGGTCGCTTTCCGCATAGTCGCGGTAGCCGTTGGCGAGGCGCTGAGGCATCACCAGGCCCTGCGTCTCGTAATGGCGGATCATCTTGGCGCTGACGCCGGAACGCCGCGCCGCTTCGCCGATATTCATGTCCGCACCTTCCAGCGGGTCAGCAGCAGTGCGTTGGACAGCACCGCCACGGAGGAAAAGGCCATCGCCGCGCCCGCCAGCGCGGGAGAGAGATAGCCCAGCGCCGCCAGCGGGATGCCGAGCGTGTTGAAGCCGAAGGCCCAGGCCAGGTTCTGGCGGATCTTCGCGAGTGTCGCGCGGGTGATGGCGAGGGTAGCGGGAACCAGCACCGGGTCAGGACGCAGCAGCGTGACATGGGCGGCGGCGATCGCGGCATCCGTGCCGCTGCCCATGGCGATGCCGAGATCGGCGGTGGCGAGCGCCGCCGCGTCGTTCACGCCGTCCCCCACCATGGCGACACGCGCGCCGCCGCGCTGCCAGGCCGCCACCTGCGCCGCCTTGCCCTCGGGCAGGATCTCGGCGGCAATCTCGGCAATGCCGAGATGGCGCGCCACGGCCTGCGCCGCCGCCGGGCCGTCGCCGCTGAGCATGGCGGTGCGCACATGCTGCTCCGCCAGGGCCCGGATGGCTGCGTCCGCGCCGGGGCGTGGCGTGTCGGCAAAGGCCAAGAGCGCCAGGACGCGCTGGCTGGCCGGATCGACCAGCCAGGAGATCGTCTGGCCCTCGGCGGCGGCAGCCTGGGCAGCGGCGGTCAGCTCGCCGGCTTCGGCGTTGCTCTCCGTCAGCAGGCGCTGGCTGCCGAGCACCAGGTGCCGGCCTTCCACCACGCCCTCCACGCCGCGCCCGGGCAGGGCGCGGAAACGTTCGGCGGGGGTGGGCACGCGCTCCGCGGCCTCCAGCACGGCACGGGCCAGCGGGTGCTCGCTGCCGGCCTGGAGGGCGGCGGCGGCTTCCAGCGCGGCCTCGCGCGTCGTGCCCGGGGCGGGATGCAGGGCGGCGAGGCGGGGGCGGCCTTCGGTCAGGGTGCCGGTCTTGTCGAAGGCGACCAGGGTGATGCGCCCGGCCTGTTCAATGGCCGCCGCGTCGCGGACCAGGATGCCGGCGCGCGCGGCGACGCCGGTGCCGGCCATGATGGCGGCCGGGGTGGCGAGGCCGAGCGCGCAGGGGCAGGCGATGACCAGCACCGCGACGGCGTGCAGGATCGCTGCCGCCACGCCGCCGCCGGCCAGCAGCCAGCCGAGGAAGGTGAGGACGGCGATGCCGACCACCACGGGAACGAAGACGGCGCTGACCCGGTCCACCAGCTTCTGCACCGGGGCACGGCTGGCCTGGGCGGCCTGCACTAGCGCCGCCACCTGCGCGAGGCGGGTGTCGCCGCCGACCGCCGTGGCGCGCAGCACGAGGCGGCCGTCCAGAGCAACCGTGCCGGTGGCGAGGGTGTCGCCGGGGTTCTTCTCCACCGGGCGGCTCTCGCCGGTGAGCGCGCTCTCGTCCACGCCGGAGGCACCTTCCTCGACTTCGCCATCGGCGGGGATGCGCTCGCCGGGGCGGACCACCACGCGGTCGCCCACATGCAGGGCGGCGACAGGGATCTCCTCCTCGCGGCCATCGGCGCCGAGGCGGCGGGCGGTGCGGGGGCGGAGCGCCAGCAGTTCGGCGATGGCGGCGCCGGTGGCGCGCTTGGCGCGTGTCTCGAAGAAGCGGCCGAGCAGCACGAAGGCGATGACGATGGCCGAGGCCTCGAAATAGAGGTGCTCCTCGCCCTGGAGCAGCTGCACGAGGGAGAGGCCGAAGGCGGCGCTGGTGCCGATGGCGACCAGCAGGTCCATGTTGCCGGTGCGCGCCTTCAGCGCCGACCAGCCGGCGCGATAGAAGCGCCAGCCCAGCCAGAATTGCAGTGGCGTCGCCAGCAGGAGCTGCGCCCAGCCCGGCGGCATCCAGTGCTGGCCGAGCGGCATGCCGAGCATGCCCACCAGGAAGGGGGCGGCAAGCGCGAAGGCGACCACCAGCTCGATCAGCTCGCGCCGCGCGCGGGTCTGGGTGGCGGCCGCCTCGGACTCCGCCTCGGCGCCGAGGACGCTGTAGCCAGCCTTTTCCACCGCCGCCGTCAACAAGGCCGGGTCCAGCCCCGCAAGAGTGCGCAGATGCGCCCGCTCGGTGGCCAGATTCACCGAGACCTCCAGCACGCCCGGCACCTTGCGGAGCGCCCGCTCGACGCGGCCGGCGCAGCTCGCGCAGGTCATGCCGCCGATGGCGAGCTCCTGGGTGGTCTCGCCGACGCCATAGCCAGCCTTCTCCACCGCGGCCGTCAGGGTGGCGAGGTCCGCGGTGCCCTCGGCCTCCGCCCGCTCGCTGGCCAGGTTGACGCGCGCGGCGGTGACGCCCGGCACGCGCTTCAGCGCGCGCTCCACCCGGCCGGCGCAACTGGCGCAGGTCATGCCCGTGACGGGTAGGGAGACAGTGTGGGAAGCAAGGTTCTGGTCCGGCATGGGGCGAAGATGGGGATTCCCATTATGGGAAGGTCAAGGGATGGATTGACCGGACTCGCGCGACGCGGAACATCCCGCCTCATGCACCGCATCGCTCTGCTGCTCGCCCTTCTCGCGCTTCCCCTGGCCGCCCGCGCCCAGGCGCCGGCCGGGGAGCATCAGATCCAGATCGCCAATCGCACCGGCCAGGACGCGACCGCGCTCTATGCCGTGCGCGACGGCCGCGCCGACTGGGGGCAGAACACGCTGCCCCGGCCGATGCCGACCGGGAAGGTCTTCACCCTGCGCACCCGCGCCGAAGCCGGTTGCCGCTTCGACATTCGCATGGTGCTGGCCGACCGGCGCGAGGCGGTGCTGCGCGACCGCGACATCTGCGCCGAGCCGCGCGTGGTGGTCGAGGCCTCCGACCTGCGCGCCGCGCCCAGCCAGCCGGCTCCGGGCGCGCCGAATCCGCGGGCGCGGGTTTCCTCTGGCACCGGCTTCGTGGTGGCGACCGACCGGGTGCTGACCAACCAGCATGTCGTCGGCGGCTGCGACCGCATCTTCATCCGCACTGCCGACGGGCGGATGCTGCCGGCCGTGCCGCCGGCCCGAGTGGACGCCAAGCTCGATCTGGCGCTGCTGGCGGTGCCCGGAAACCCTGGCGAGGTGCTGCCCTTCCGAGGCAGCCCCGAGGTGCGGCGGGGCGAGGGGGTGATCGCCTATGGCTTCCCGCTGCCGGGGCTGCTCTCCTCCGACCCCAAGCTGACGCGGGGTGAGGTGAACGGGCTGGCCGGGCTCGGCAACAATGCCAGCCACTACCAGATCAGCGCCGAGGTGCAGCCGGGCAATTCCGGCGGGCCGCTGCTCGATCTGCACGGCCATGTGGTGGGGGTGGTGGTGAGCAAGCTGCACGCGCAGAACATCGCCAAGCGGATCGGCGACATCCCGCAGAACGTGAACTTCGCGGTGAAAGGGGACGCGGCGCAGGAATTCCTGCGGCGGGCGGAAGTGGCGCCGAAGGTGGAGGCTAGCCGCGGCGAGGAAATGAGTGCGGCGGATGTGGGGGTGATCGCCAACCGGGGGACGGTGTTCATCCGCTGCGAGCGGTGAGGCCGAGGGGGCGCCCCCCCCCCGGGCTCCCCCGCCAGGGGCCAGGCGGCCCCTGGACCCGGCATCAGTAAGGGAGAACCGCAATGGAGACGCAGAATCCGGCCCTGGTGGCCCTGGGGTATGCCGAACGGGGTGAGTGGGAGGCGGCGCATCAGGCCGTGCAGGCGCATGAGGGCGACCCGGCCTGCGACTGGGTGCATGCGCATCTGCATCGCTGGGAGGGCGATGCCGGCAATGCGGCCTATTGGTATCGCCGTGCCGGCCAGCCGGTGGCGCGCGGCGACCTGGCTGCCGAGCGCGCCGCCATTCGTTCAGCCCTGGAAAACGGTTGGCGGGGTCCGGGGTGACACGGTCACCCCGGCGGGAGTTCCAGGGGGCGGCGCCCCCTGGAGGTCAGGCCCGGAACGCCACGGTTCCGGTGGCGCTCATATCATAGCCGGTGAGTCTTTCCGCCCGCGCCGCGAAGCTCGGCGTCCGCGCGAAGGCCAGCAGTGCCTGAAGCTGGGGGCTGAACCAGTCCTGCGCGCGGGCCACCAGGTCGAAGCGCTCGCGCACCAGCGGCAGGAAGTGCAGCCCGCGCGCCGCGGCCTCGGCCCGGATGCCAAAGCCCGCCTCGGCGCGCCCCTCGGCCACGGCGGCGGCCACCTCGTCCTCGGCCAGGGCGGGCTGCGACAGGAAACGAACGGCCTCCAGGCGGATGCCGGCCTCGGCCAGCAGGTGCAGCAGCAGGAGATGGCTGCCGGCGCGGGACTGCCGGCCGATGACGCGGATCTCGGGCCGGGTCAGGTCGGCGATGCCGGCGAGACCACGCGGATTGCCGGGCGGCAGGATCAGCCCCTGCTCGCGCCAGGCCCAGACCAGCCCCACCGCCTGGGCGTCGGGCAGCAGGTCGCGCACGCTGGCCTCGTTGAAGGCACCGCCGTCCGGGTCGGGCAGATGGGTGGCCGCAGCGAGGGCGCGGCCTTCCGCCAGGGCCTCCAGCCCGGCCAGGCTGCCGCCGGCGGCGATCGCCAAGCCGCAGCCGGACTGGCGCACCGCCCAGTCCAGTAGCGGGTCATGGCTGCCGGCCAGGATGGGGGGCGGGTCGAGCCGCGCCGCCTGCGGGCCGGCTTCCCGCATCATCCAGCGCAGCAGCAGGATGCGGGGGAAGATCCACTTGCCACCCAGGAAGACCGCCGGCAGGCGCTGCTGGCGGGCGAGGTCGTAAAGGGCGCGCTCGGACAGGCGCAGCAGGGAGGCCGCTTCCTTCAGCGTCAGGAAATCCGGCATTTCGCGGCAAACTCCGGCAGATGGCGTCGGGGCAGCCTGGGGGCACAGGGTTGGGTGTGATGGCTGCCGTGTCATGCTGGTCCTAAGCACAATGCGAGCCCAGGACCAGAGCTATGCGCCGCCGCAGTTTCCTCGCCGTCCTTCCCTTGCTGCTCGGCCTGTTCGGCGCCCTGCCGGCGCCGGCGCAGGAGCGCAGCATCACCGTCGCCTCCACCACCTCCACCGAGCAGTCCGGTCTGTTCGGGCATATCGTGCCGCTCTTCACGGAGGCGACCGGCATCACGGTGCGAGTGGTGGCACTGGGCACCGGGCAGGCGCTCGATGTCGGGCGGCGCGGCGATGCCGACGTGGTCTTCGTGCATGACCGGGCGGCGGAGGAGAAATTCCTCTCGGAAGGCTTTTCGCAGCGCCGTTACCCCGTGATGTACAACGATTTCGTGCTGGTCGGGCCGAAGGACGACCCCGCAGGAGTGAAGGCGGCCCGTGCCGACATCGTGCAGGCCTTGCGGCGCATCGCGGAGGAAAAGGCGCCCTTCATTAGCCGGGGCGACCGCTCCGGCACGCATGCGGCGGAGTTGCGGCTCTGGAAGCTGGCGGGCATCGACCCTGCCAGCGGGCGGGGGAGCTGGTATCGCGAGATCGGCCAGGGCATGGGGCCGGCGCTGAACACGGCGGCGGCGGCGGATGCCTATCTGCTGTCCGACCGGGGCACCTGGATCAGCTTCCGCAACCGGCAGGACCTGACCATCCTGACCGAAGGCGACAAGCGCCTGTTCAACCAGTATGGCGTGATGCTGGTGAGCCCGGAGAAGCACCCGCAAGTGAAGGTGAAGGATGGCCAGGCCTTCATCGACTGGCTGATCTCGGAGCCGGGACAGCAGGCCATCGCCAGCTACAGGATCGACGGGGAGCAGCTCTTCTTCCCCAATGCCGACGAGCCGGAGGGCTGAAGGCGGCGCGACGGGCCGGGAGAGCGGAGGCTACTCCGGCTGGGTGGTGGGGGAGAGGCGCACGCCGGTCGTGTGGAAGGCATCCGAAGCGCTGCGCTGCACCTCGTTCTCCAGCACCAGGGCGGCGATGGCGGCGATCGCGACGGCAGCGACCACGCCGCTGATGAAGGCTTTCATGACAGGCGCTCCCTTCCCCGCAATGGCTCGCCTGAAGCTATGGGGGGCGGCGAGGCCTGCTGCAAGAGGGACTCGGCGAGGGCCAGTTCCTCCGGCGTATTGGCATTGAAGAAGGGGTCAAAGGGGGCTGTCGGCCATTCCGCCTCGGCGCAGCCGAAGCGGGCGGTCCAGCGGTCGATCTTGCGCTCGCCGCCTTCCAGGGCGCTGCGCAGTTCGGTGCGCAGCGCCACCGGCCAGAGGCCGATCGGCGGATGCGCCCAGCCGCCGGAGTGGGCGCAGGCCAGCGGCACCGCCGCCGCCGCGCGGGCGGCGTGCAGCCGCGCCACCAGATCGGCGGGGATGAAAGGCGAATCGCCGGGCACCGAGGCCACCCAGGCAAGCTCCGGCCGGTTCGCGGCCGCCCAGTCCAGCGCTGCCAGGATGCCGGCCAGCGGGCCGGGGTAGTCCGGCAGGCCATCGGCCACCACGGGAAGGCCCCAGGCGGCGAAGCGCGCCGGGTCACCATTGGCGTTCAGCAGCAGGGTGGCGACCTGCGGGCGCAGCCGCTCCAGCACATGCGCCAGCAGCGGGCGCCCGCCCAGGGGCCGCAGCGGCTTGTCGCCGCCGCCCATGCGGCGCGCGAGGCCGCCGGCCAGGACGACGCCCAGGGTCTCAGGCACCATGACTCTCGGCCTCGCGGCTGTTCTTGCGCCAGTGGCGGGGGCTTTCCTCGCCGTCCCGCTTCGGGTCGGCATCGAAGACGATGCGGCGCTCGCCGGCGAGCGCGATGAAGCGACTACCCTTGCAGCGGCCGACCAGCGTCAGCCCCACCTCGCGCGCCAGTTCCACACCCCAGGCGGTGAAGCCGGAGCGCGAGATCAGGATGGGGATGCCCATGCGGACGGTCTTGATGACCATCTCCGAAGTCAGGCGGCCGGTGGTGTAGAAGATCTTATCGCCGCCTGATTCGCCGTTGCGGAACATCCAGCCGGCGATCTTGTCCACCGCGTTGTGGCGGCCGACATCCTCCATGTAGACGATCGGCTGGTCGGCCTTGCAGAGCGCGCAGCCATGGATCGCGCCGGCCTCCAGGTAGAGCGTCGGCAGGGTATTGATGGCGCGCAGCAGGCCGTAGAGCCAGGAGGTCCGCAGTTCGGCCTCCGTCGGAAGGCGTGCCTGGGAGAAGTTTTCCATCAGGTCGCCGAAGGCGGTGCCCTGGGCGCAACCCGAGGTCAGCGTCTTCTTCTTCAGCTTGGCCTCGTGGTCCGTGGGCCGCTCGGTACGGACGACCACGACGCCGAGATCCTCGTCATGGTCGATGGCGGTGACCACATCGTCCGGGCGTAGCATGTTCTGGTTGAGCAGATAGCCCAGCGCCAGATCCTCCGGCCGGTCGCCGATCGTCATCATGGTGACGATCTCCTGGCCATTCAGGTAGAGCGTCAGCGGCCGCTCGACGGTGACGCTGACCTCGACCGGCGCGCCGGTCTGGTCCAGGCCGCGCACGCGACGGGTCAGGCGAGGGTCGGTCGGGTCGGGGCGGACGCGCAGCGTATCGGACATGGAAGAGAGATGCGCCCGCAGGGGGCGGGCGGAAAAGGTCGGGGGGAAAGAATTCCCCCCGAACCCCCCATCTTTTTTCTGCCAGTTGGGGCTGTGCTGGCCGCAGGCGCTGGAAACTCGAAGAAAAAAGAAAGGGGTCTGGGGGAATTCATTCCCCCAGCCTTCGAGGCCGGGATGGCATCTGGCTCACGTGCCGCCGCCGCGCAGCGCCAGCGGGCGCATCAGGAAGGCGGTGCCCCAGCCCCAGCCGCCGTTGATGACCACCCACTGCCACCAGGCATCCTCGAAGCCGGGCACGCGCGGCAGGCCGCTCAGCAGGGTGAGGCCGAAGGCGCCGAGCAGGAAGCCGGTCAGCAGGTCCGGCAGGGCATGCATCGCCCGCAGCACCAAGGCCAGCAGGCCGCCGCCCAGAGCGCCGACCAGCATCAGGCCGTAGAGCGCCGGTAGGCTGGTGCCGGGCAGGGGCGCGAAGAGGAAGCCGCGCTCCGGCACGAGGTGGAACGCCTCATGCAGCACGAAGAGCGTGGACTGATGGAACACGACCACCGCGGTGGCGCCAACGAACAGCCCGCCGATCAGGGCGCGGCGGGTCCAGAAGGGCAGGAGTTGCAGGGGCAAGAGGACCGCGACGGCGGCGGCGGCACCCATGGCGGCGATCTCGCCGAGGCGGGAGAACGGCACCTCGTCCAGCGCCACCTGGAGGGGCAGCGGCATGGTGCCACCCTGGCCGGCCATAATCCGGGCCGCGAGAAAGAAACCGAGCCCCGCCAGAGCGCCGCGGAAGCCGATGCGCAGCAGCCACCGGAACCCGGACCGAAGCGCAAGGCGGGATAGCACGGGGGATGACTGCCCTCCGTCCTCGGCGCCCGTGGTCATGCCCATGGCCTGTGCTCCTGCTGCTCCGCCACCGGGGAGGGCGCGGTGAATATCATTTCCAGCAGGGGCAGGCCGACAGAATTCTTCCTGGGGTTGAAGATTGCGTCTCGGGAACGCCTCTACGCAGAGTGATCCCGGCGGCGCCCTTAGGCCCGCAGTACGGGGCCGAAGGCATCGGTGCTGGTGGCGCGCACCACGGCGGCGAAGAGGCGCAGGGCATCGGGGCCACCCTGGTCGAGCAGGGCGCCATCCTCCATTTCGCGCGCCAGCAGCTCGGCATGGCCGGCCAGGGTTTCGGCAGCGCGGCGCAGCGCCTCCTGCGACAGGGCGAGCTGCTGCTGTTCGGAAAAGTCGTGCCAGTTGATGGGCCGGTGGGACATGGTCGGGTCCTGAGGTTGGGCCATCCTGGCATCGGGTCCGCCTTGATGGCGGTGCCCCAAACTGCCGTCCTCGCCTTAACGCGGGCTGAATCGCGGTGGCCTGCCCCTCATGTCGTGCGCACCAGCTCGTAAAGCGCCACCGCCGCCGCGACGGAGACGTTGAGGCTTTCCACCGCGCCGGTCATCGGCAGGCGCACCAGCTCGTCGCAGGTCTCACGCTGGAGGCGGCGCAGGCCGGTGTCCTCGGCGCCGAGCACCAGCGCCACCGGACGATCCTTGGGCTTCGCGCGGGCGAGCTCCGTCTGGGCCTCCCCGGCCAGCCCCATCACCCAGTAGCCGGCGCGCTGCAACATCTGGATGGCGCGAGCGAGGTTCACCTCGCGCGCCACGGGCACGACCTCCAGCGCGCCGGCGGCGGCGCGCGCCATGGCGGCGGTCTCGGGCGGGGCGTTGCGGTCCTGCATCACCACCGCGGCGGCGCCGAAGGCGGCGGCGGAGCGCAGGATGGCGCCCACATTGCGCGGATCGGTCACCTGGTCGAGCAGCAGGACCGGGCCGCGCGAGCGGGCCAGCGCCTCCTCCAGCGGCGTGGGCGGCAGCGGCTCGCAGAGCAGCGCGGCGCCCTGGTGGACGACATCCTCCGGCAAGAAGGTCTGGAAGCGGCCGCGCTCGGCGCGCTCGGCCTGGAGGGACCAGGGCTTCGGTAGCCGGGCGAGCAGCGCCTGCTCGGCCTCGGCCGTCAGCAGCAGGCGGCGCAGGCGGCGGCGCGGATTGGCGAGCGCCGCCGCCACGGCGTGCAGGCCATAGAGCCAGTGCGTGCCGGATTCGCTGCGCTCGCGGGCGGCACCCCGCTCATGGGGCGCGGCGGCATCGGGGCGCGGGGCGCGGGGGGCATGCGCCTCGCCCGCCTCGGTGTTGCGGGGCCGGTGGCCGGGGCGCCCTGGCGTCGCCGGGCGGTTGCCGTGCGGCGAGGACTGGCCCTCGGCGTGGTGGCGGGACGGGGAGCGCGGGCCGGTGGGCCGGCGGGGCGGGCGTGACATGGCCGCATCCTGCGGATCGGCGGCGCGCGCGCAAGCGCCGCGACGCGGATTCTTCACATCGCCGGTTCGGGGTCCGTTGACAGGGGGCGCGGAAACGGGATAGAGCGCGGCGCTCCCGACGGCCGGGGAAAGCGCGGAGGGGTGCCCGAGTGGCTAAAGGGGACGGACTGTAAATCCGTTGGCGCACGCCTACGTTGGTTCGAATCCAACCCCCTCCATACCGGCCTGCTCGCGACCGGGGTCGCGGCGCAGCCGGGGCGAAGTCCCGGTTGTAAGGCGCCACGGTGCGGCGTACGGTTCGGATGCCGCGCAGTGCGGGTGTAGCTCAATGGTAGAGCCCCAGCCTTCCAAGCTGGTTGTGCGGGTTCGATTCCCGTCACCCGCTCCATGCCGGAGCGGGCGGTGGACCATGGGCCAGGCCAGTTATGGTGCGCCGGTATCGGCGCTGGACCGACAGGGTGACCGGTAATGGCGAAAGCTAAGTTTGAGCGGACGAAGCCGCACTGCAACATTGGGACGATCGGGCACGTTGACCATGGCAAGACGTCGCTGACGGCGGCGATCACCAAGGTTCTGGCGGAGGCCGGTGGGGCGACGTTCACGGCGTACGACCAGATCGACAAGGCGCCGGAGGAGAAGGCGCGCGGGATCACGATCTCGACCTCGCATGTGGAGTACGAGACGGCGAACCGGCACTACGCGCATGTCGATTGCCCGGGCCACGCGGACTACGTGAAGAACATGATCACGGGCGCGGCGCAGATGGACGGCGCGATCCTGGTGGTTTCGGCGGCCGATGGTCCGATGCCGCAGACGCGCGAGCACATTCTGCTGGCGCGGCAGGTGGGCGTGCCGGCGCTGGTGGTGTTCCTGAACAAGTGCGACATGGCGGACCCCGACCTGCTGGAGCTGGTGGAGATGGAGGTGCGCGAGCTGCTGTCCTCCTACCAGTTCCCGGGCGACGACATTCCGGTGATCAAGGGCTCGGCGCTGATGGCGCTGGAGGACAAGAACCCGGAGCTGGGCCGCGACGCGGTGCTGAAGCTGATGGAGGCGGTGGACGCCTACATTCCGCAGCCGGAGCGCCCGAAGGACCGTCCGTTCCTGATGCCGATCGAGGACGTGTTCTCGATCTCGGGCCGCGGCACGGTGGTGACCGGTCGCGTCGAGCGCGGCATCGTCAAGGTGGGCGACGAGGTTGAGATCGTCGGCCTGAAGGCGACGACGAAGACGACGGTGACGGGCGTCGAGATGTTCCGCAAGCTGCTGGACAGCGGCGAGGCGGGCGACAACATCGGCGCGCTGCTGCGCGGCACCAAGCGCGAGGACGTGGAGCGTGGCCAGGTGCTGGCGGCGCCCGGCTCGATCACGCCGCACACCAAGTTCAAGGCCGAGGCCTATGTGCTGACGAAGGAGGAGGGTGGCCGTCACACGCCGTTCTTCACCAACTACCGTCCGCAGTTCTACTTCCGCACGACGGACGTGACCGGCGTGGTGACGCTGCCGGCGGGGGTGGAGATGGTGATGCCGGGCGACAACGTGTCGATGGACGTCGAGCTGATCGCGCCGATCGCCATGGACGAGGGCCTGCGCTTCGCCATCCGCGAGGGCGGCCGCACCGTCGGCGCCGGCGTCGTCGCCTCCATCAGCGCGTAAGCGCTTCCGACGAGCATTGACGGAACGGGTCGCCCCTCGGGCGGCCCGTTTTTTCATGCGCGCGGCATGGCGGCGCGCGACGCATCCTGGGGCCGTGCGGTTTTTTGCTTTTGCCAGCCCCCGGAAGGCTCTTCCTTCGCAAGACGGCCCCTCGACAGCCGTTGTGGCCTGACCTATAGACGCGGTCTCGCGCAGCGCTGGCGCCGCGCAGGGGCGTAGCTCAATTGGCTAGAGCGCCGGTCTCCAAAACCGGAGGTTGGGGGTTCGAGACCCTCCGCCCCTGCCAGTGTGCCGCCTTCCGTGCGAGGCCGGGTCTTGCGGGGTGGCTCCGGTCCGGATGCCGCCCGCGAAGCGTTTCCGGCCACTCAACTGGGGTAGCGATTTTGGCGAAGCTCAATCCCGCGCTGTTCATCCGCGAGGTGCGGCAGGAGGTGGCCCGCGTCACCTGGCCGACGCGCAAGGAAACGCTGATCACCACCGGGCTGGTCCTGGCGCTGTCCGCCCTGGCCGCGGTGTTCTTTCTGCTCACCGACAAGCTCATCCAGTTCGTGGTGGGGCTGCTGTTCGGGTTCGGCGCGTAAGGCGGAGCGAGATCCATGGCCGACATGAAGTGGTACGTCGTTCACGTCTATTCGGGCTTCGAGAAGAAGATCGCCCAGCAGATCAAGGAACAGGCGGCGCAGAAGGGGCTCGCCGACAGGTTCGGCGACATCCTGGTCCCCTCCGAGGAGGTGACGGAGGTGCGCCGTGGCCAGAAGGTCAATTCCGAGCGCAAGTTCTTCCCCGGCTATGTACTGGTGAAGATGCAGATGTCGGACGAGGCCTGGCACCTGGTGAAGGACACGCCCAAGGTCACCGGCTTCCTGGGCGCGCGCAACAAGCCGAGCCCGATCAGCGAGGCCGAGGCGCTGCGCATCGTGCAGCAGGTCCAGGAAGGCGTGGAGAAGCCGAAGCGCCCCGCCGTGGTCTACGAGGTGGGCGAGCAGGTGCGCGTCGCCGACGGCCCCTTCACCAGCTTCAACGGCACGGTGGAAGAGGTGGACGAGGAGCGCGGCCGCGTGAAGGTCTCCGTCTCCATCTTCGGCCGCGCCACGCCGGTGGAGCTGGAATACGGTCAGGTCGAGAAGCTCTGAGCCATCCGGCCGCCGCGCCCTGATGCGGCGGCTGCGGGCCCGCTGGGTGGCCCTGCTGGACTCGCCGGAAGGCGCCGGGCGGATCGCCCGTGGCGTCGCGGCAGGCGGCGCGGCGGCCATGCTCCCCGCCTTCGGGCTCCATCTGATCTTCGCTGCCGCCTTTGCCTGGATGCTGGGCGGCAGCCTGCCGGTCGCGGCCGCCGCCTGCCTCGCCCTCGGCAATCCGCTCACCCATGCCTTCCTGTTGCCGGCCGAATTCGCCCTCGGCCGCCTGCTGCTGCCGCCGCAGCTGGAGTTCCTGCCGACGCAGGGGCCGGGCTGGCTGTTGGCCGGACTGCCCGCGGCGGAGGAGACCCTGGTGGGCGGCATCGTCCTGGCGCTGGTGGTCGGCTTCCTGGGCGGCTACGCGGCGCGGCGGGGCCTGCGCCAGCGCGAGGCGGCCTTCACGCTGCGCGAACCGGTGGTGCTGCACCTCAACGGCTCGATCAACAGCGGTAAGTCCAGTATCGGGCGGGCGCTGGCGGAGATGCTGCCAGGGGCGGAGTTCGTCGAGGGTGACGATCACGGCCTGCCCACGAGCTTGCCGCGGGAGCGGCGCTGGGCGGGCGCGCTGCAGCGGATCGCGCGCTGCATCGCCATCAGCCGGGCGCCCTGGCTCGTGGTGGCCTATCCGCTGGATGAGGCGGCCTATCGCAGCCTGCGCGCCGCCTGCGCGGCCCGGGGCGCACGGCTGCGGGTCGTGACGCTGGCGCCGCCCCTGGAGGTGGCGCTGTCGGAGCGGGGCGGGCGGCGGCTCTCGGAGGAGGAGCGGCAGCGGATCGGCGAAATGTATGCCAAGGGCTATGCCGAGCGGCCTTTCAGTGAACTGATCTTCGATCCGAGCGACCTGACGCCGGAGGCGAGCGCGCGGGAACTGGCGCGGCTGCTCGAACTGCCCGTGCGGTGAAGAAAGGCCGGGGGAAGGAATTCCCCCGGACCCCCATCTTCTTTTTGTCAGCTCGGGGCTGCGCGGGCCGCAGGCGCGGGAAACTCGAAGAAAAAAGAAGGGGCTGGGGGAATTCCTTCCCCCAGTCTTTTTCTCACGGATCGAGCAGCGTCGGCGCCTTGCCGTCCGGCATGACCACCACCGTCGCCGTCCGGCCGGGGATCAGGCGCACGCTCTCCGGCACCTCATCCAGCTTCACCCGCACGGGGATCCGCTGCGCCAGCCGCACCCAGGAGAAGGTGGGGTTCACGTTGGCGATCAGGCCGCTGGTCTGCTCGCGGTCGGCGATGCCGCCGGCGATGCTCTCCACATGGCCGGAGAGCGGCCTGTCCTGCTGGCCCATCAGCTGTACCTGCACGGGGTCGCCGATATGGATGCGGGCCAGCTTGGTTTCCTCGAAATAGCCCTGCACGTGCAGGCTGCTGGCATCCACCAGGGCCATCACCGCGGTTCCGGCGGCGACATAGGCGCCGGGGCGCAGCGTCAGGTTGGTGATAGTGCCATCCGCCGGGGCGCGGATCTCGGTGCGCTCCAGGTTCAGCCGGGCCAGGTCGCGCTGGGCGACCGCCTCCTGCCAGGCGCCTTCGGCGGCGGCGGCTTCGGAATGTGCCTGGTCGCGCCGCTGCACGGAGACGATGCCTTCATCCAGCCGGTCGTAGCGGCGTTCGTCGCGGCGGGCGCGCTCCAGCGTGGCGGCACGGCTCTCGACCACCGCCTGGGCCTGTTGCAGCGCCAGCTCGAAGCGAGCGCGGTCCAGCCGGAACAGCGGGTCGCCCTTGTGGACGACCGCGTTGTCGGAAACCAGCACCTCGGCCACGAAGCCGGAGACGTCGGGGGCGATGCCGATGATGTCGGCCCGCACCCGGCCGTCCCGCGTCCAGGGCGCCTCCATGTAGTAGCGCCAGAGCTGCCACCCCACGAGCGCTGCCGCGCCGACCAGCAGCAGGGTGACGAGGACCCGCACCGCGCGGGCGAAGAAGGGCTTCATGGCAGGACGAACTCCGAAGCGGCGGTAATGCCGCCGAGGACGAGAACGAAGAGAGCGAAGTCGAACAGGGCGGGGTGCCAGATCCAGCGGTACAGGCCGATGGCGCGCAGCGGCCAGCGCAGCAGCATCGTGACGGGCAGGGCGAGCAGCGCCCAGGCCAGCAGGGCCGGCAGAAAGACGCCGTAGAGGTCAAGCTCCGCGATCATGCGACAAGGTTCCTGGCGGGCTCGGGCTGTGGCGTATCGCCGGGCCGGATGCCCGGCGGGGCCGCGTCGGGGAAGAGGGCGAGCCGCAGGCCGGAGAGCGACAGGGTGGCGCGCCGGGCGGAGCGCGTTTCCGCCTCCATGCAGGCGAGCAGGGCGGCATCCAGCCGCTCCAGCAGGGTCGCGGCGGGCAGTCGGCCGCGCGCCTCGGCGGCCACCGCCGCCAGCGTGGCTTCGATGGCGGCGCGGGCGGGGGCGGACAGTTCCGCCATGCCCTCGCGCAGCCGCAGCACGTTCAGCGCGGCGCGCAGGTCGGCCAACTCGGTCAGGCGCACCGTCTGCGCGTCGATCGCCGAGAGGCGGGCGGCCAGGGCCTCGAAGCGGTCCAGCATCACGCCCAGGATGCGCCGCAGGTCGGCCGGGGCGCGGCCCTCCGCCATGCGGGCCAGGTCGCGCCGGTCCGCCGCCACCAGCCGCCGCACGCGCCAGGCGACACCGAAGGAGCGGATGAGCCGGGTGACGGCGAGGCCGAGCACCAGCCCGGTCGCGGTGGCGAAGCCGCCATCGAGATAGCTGGCGAAGTCGGCGCTGTAGATCTCCTGCAGGCTCATCACGGTCGGCATGGTGACGGCGACGGACAGGGCCTGGGCCATCATCGCCGGCTGGGCGATCAGCGCGCCGGCGATCAGATAGGTCGGGGCCAGGACCAGGACCAGCAGCGGGAAGCCGTCGATCATCGGCAGGACGGCGAACTGGTAGAGGCCGGCGAGCACCACCGCGAGCACCGAGCCGAAGATGAACTTCTTCAGCGCCGGGGCCGGATCGTCGAGCTGGCCGAAGATGCAGAGCGCCACGGCGGCCATCATCGGCATGCTGGAGCCATGCGCCCAGCCGGTGCCGATCCAGAAGGCGCAGCCCAGCAGCAGCGCCAGGGCGGCGGCAAAGCCGGAGAGGCCGACCAGCAGGGGATCGACATGGCCCGGCGGCTGGACCGGCTCGCTCGGCGCGGTTTCCAGCGGCTGCTTGGCCAGCAGGCGCTCGGTGAGCTGCCGGCATTCGCGCCATTGGTCGACCAGCTCGCGCAGCCGCTCCAGCAGCCCCTCGCGCACCAGGGCCGCCCAGGGGTCGGCCGGGATGCCGACTGGCTCGATCTCGCGCAGGCGCCCTTCCATGCGGTGCGCGGAGAGGGTGCGGGCGGGGCCGGCGGGCGCCTCGACGCTTTGCGCCATCCAGCTGGCCATCTCGGCCAGCAGGGGGCGCAGCGCGCCGGCGGCGGCCGGGTCCAGCGCCGCCAGGGTGCGCACCCGCTCGCCGATGGCGGTCAGGAGGGTGGGCAGGGCGCGGGCGCGCTCGTGCAGGCGAGGCAGCCAGAGCAGCTGCGCGCTACGGCTCGGCGCCTCATAGCGCGCCTGCTGGAACAGCACGATCAGCGCGGCGCCGTCGCGCCCGATGCGCCGGCGCTCGGCGGAGAAGCGCGCCGGGTCATGCTCGGCGGTCAGGCTGTCGGCGCCATAGCGGGCGAGATCGCTCAGCCAGGCGCGGGTGGCCGCCAGGAGGCGCGGCGTGGCGGGGCGGGGGAACAGGACACCGTGCATCAGCACGGCGCAGAGGATGCCGAGGCTGGTCTCGATGATGCGGTAGATGGCGGTGTCGAAGATGGTCGCCGGGCTGTCCACGATCGGGAAGCAGATCAGCGCGGCGGTGTAGCCCGAGAGCATGAAGGCATAGGAGCGCTGGGTCGGGTCGTAGAGCGAGGCGGCGAGGCAGAGACTGATCCAGAGCGCCACCGCCAGGGAGAAGAGGATCGGCTCGTTGACCAGGTTGGGCATGGCGAGGAGGGAGAAGGCCCCGCCGCAGAAGGTGCCGACCAGGCGCCAGAGCGCCTTGGCGCGCAGCGCGCCCGAGAAGGTCTGCGAGACGATGTAGACGGTGCCCATGGCCCAGTAGGGGCGGGGCAGGTCCAGCGAGAAGGCGATCCACAGGGCCAGCACCGCCGCGGCAAAGCTGCGCAGCGAGAACAGCCAGTCGGCGCGGGTGGGAAAGCTGGGCATCAGCGCGGCTCTGGCGGAAGGGAGCCGTGAGCGGCCATTGCCAGGGCGGCCGCAGGGGCGCGCGCCATGCGCCACACCGCACCGCCGGGGGGGAGGGCGGCGAGGGGCAGGGTGGGCGACATGGCGCGCGGTCGGGCCGTTTCAGGCATGGCAAACAGATAGCAAGCTCATTATTGGGCTTCAAAACATAAGGCCATCCGGATTGCCGATACCTGCTATCGCGGCGGCAGGGCTGGACAGTGCGGGAAGAGCCAAAGGCGGAACGAGATTGCGCCGCATCGGTTCCTTTTCCGGCCGCGAAGTGCGGCGGCGAGGGGAAGCCATGCGCCGGACGCGGTGCGTGATTGTCTGGACTCACGCCGCGGCGGAGAGTATAGGGCCGCCTCCGCCGCCTTCCGCTCTTGGACGCGCAGCCTTGCGCGGCCGGGTGGTTGCGGCGTTTTTCAGGGACGCGGGAGGCTTCGCCCGGTGGCGGGGCCGCCAGAACCGCGCGCCTCTGAGAGCACAGAGGACGGACCATGGCTAAGAAGATCGTCGGCTACATCAAGCTGCAGATCCCGGCCGGCAAGGCGAATCCCTCGCCGCCGGTGGGCCCCGCGCTGGGTCAGCGCGGCCTGAACATCATGCAGTTCGTGAAGGAGTTCAACGCGGCGACGCAGCAGATGGAGCCCGGCACCCCGACGCCGGTCGTCATCACTGCCTATTCCGACCGCACCTTCTCCTTCGTCACCAAGACGCCCCCGAACACCTACTTCCTGCTGAAGGCGGCCAAGCTCGAGAAGGGCAGCCAGACGCCGGGCAAGGGTGGCGTGATCGGCCGCGTGACGAAGTCGCAGCTGCGCGAGATCGCGGCGACGAAGATGAAGGACATGAACGCCAACGACGTCGAGGCCGCCGTGCGCATGCTGGCTGGCTCCGCCCGCTCGATGGGCATGTCCGTGGTGGAGGGCTGAGGTCATGGCCAAGCAGGGCAAGCGTCTGAAGGCGATCTACGCCGGTCTGGACCGTGACAAGCAGTACGCGCTGGCCGAGGCCATCGCGACGCTGAAGGCCAATGCCAAGGCCAAGTTCGACGAGACCGTCGAGATCTCGATGAATCTGGGCATCGACCCGCGCCATGCGGACCAGATGGTGCGCGGCGTGGTCGGCCTGCCGAACGGCACCGGCAAGACGGTGCGCGTGGGCGTCTTCGCCCGTGGCCCCAAGGCCGAGGAGGCGCTGGCCGCCGGCGCCGACGTGGTGGGCGCGGATGACCTCGCTGCCGCGGTGCAGGAAGGCAACATCAACTTCGACCGCTGCATCGCCACGCCCGACATGATGGGCCTGGTGGGCCGGCTCGGTAAGATCCTGGGCCCGCGCGGCCTGATGCCGAACCCGCGCCTCGGCACCGTCACGATGGACGTGAAGGGCGCCGTGCAGGCGGCGAAGGCCGGCCAGGTGGAGTTCCGCGCCGAGAAGGCGGGCATCGTGCATGCCGGCATCGGCAAGGTGTCCTTCTCGGACGAGCAGCTCGTCGAGAACGCGCGCGCCTTCATCGAGGCCATCCAGCGCGCCAAGCCGACCGGCGCCAAGGGCTCCTATGTCAAGAAGGTCGCCGTGTCCTCCTCGATGGGGCCGGGCCTGAAAGTGGACGTCGCCTCGCTGGCCGCCACGGCCTGAGCCGGGGCTGAGAGATACGCGCGCCGCCTTCGGGCGGCCGCGGGCAGGGGGCCCGGCGCAGGCCGTGGCCCCTGAACCTGTCCGAGAACGCATGTGGCCCGAATGGGGGCCTTAAGGGGGCAGCCGCCCCGCAGGCGTGAGATGGGGATGCCGAGAGATCGCCACCGGTGCCGCGCATTGCGCGGTGTCGGCGTGATGGGCTTGGTCTTCCGCAGACTCAGACAGGCGAACCGGGGTGTGCCGGGGCCATGGGCCCGGGTCCGCCCCCGTGTGAACCGGCCGGTTCCCCTCCACAAGGGCCGGCCACCGTTTGGAGACGGGAGTTGGATCGTACGGAGAAGCGTGCGTTCGTTGCCTCCCTCGCGGAGGTGTTCGCGGATACCTCCTTCGTGCTCGTCGCCCAGAACAAGGGGATGACGGTCGCGGAGGTGAGCAATCTGCGGCGCCAGATGCGGGCGGCGGGCGCGACGTATAAGGTCGCGAAGAACCGGCTGGCCACCCTCGCCCTCGACGGCACTCGCTTCCAGGGCGTCAAGCCGCTGCTGAAGGGACCGACCGCGCTCGCGTGGTCGAAGGACCCGGTGGCGGTGGCGAAGACGGCCACGGAGTTCGCCAAGGGGAACGACAAGTTCGTGATCCTGGGTGGGGCGCTGGGTGAGCAGACGCTGAACGCCGATGGCGTGAAGGCGCTGGCCTCCCTGCCCTCGCTCGAAACCCTGCGCGCGCAGCTGGTGGGTCTGCTGCAGACCCCCGCGACGCGCATCGCCGGTGTGCTGCAGGCGCCCGGCGGGCAGGTGGCGCGAGTGCTGGCGGCTTACGCCAAGAAGGACGAGGCGGCCTAAGCGGCGCCTTTCGCGGAAGACACCTCCGGCGCCCCAGGGGTGCCGGGGATTGCATTCAACATGCCAAGCGATTACATCGAAGGATAGAGAACCATGGCCGATCTCGCGAAGCTGGTTGACGAGCTCTCCAGCCTGACCGTTCTGGAAGCCGCCGAGCTGTCCAAGCTGCTGGAGGAGAAGTGGGGCGTTTCCGCCGCTGCTCCGGTGGCCGTTGCCGCCGCTCCGGCGGCTGGCGGTGGCGCGGCTGCGCCGGCTGCCGAGGAGCAGACCGAGTTCACGGTCGTCCTGGCGAAGTCCGGTGACAAGAAGATCAACGTCATCAAGGAAATCCGCACCATCACCGGCCTGGGCCTGAAGGAGGCCAAGGATCTGGTCGAGGGCGCGCCGAAGACCGTGAAGGAAGGCGTTTCCAAGGACGAGGCCGAGAAGATCAAGAAGGTGCTCGAGGAGAACGGGGCGTCTGTCGAGATCAAGTGAGGGCTTTCCGGCTGCGCGGCGTCTTTTGGGGCGCCGCATGGCCGGGCGAGACTGAGTGCGAGACGGGCGGGGACCCCCTCGGGTCCCTGCCCGCGATTGCGTTGCGTGAAGCCATCACGCGGCGCGCGACGATCGGGTACCCGCCGGCCGGGGCGGATGGGCCGGAGCGAAGGGAAGCAGGACGGGCATGAACGCAATCACGAAGTCGTTCACCGGGCGGAAGCGCATCCGGAAGTCTTTCGGGCGCCTGCCCGAGGTGGCGCCGATGCCGAACCTCATCGATGTGCAGCGCGCCTCCTACGAGGGCTTCCTGCAGATGGGCGTGGACCCGGATGCCCGCACGAATACCGGGCTTCAGGAAGTGTTCAAGTCGGTCTTCCCGATCGACGATTTTGCCGGGCGCGGCCGCCTGGAGTTCGTCCAGTACGAACTCGAAGAGCCGAAGTATGACGTCGACGAGTGCATGCAGCGCGGCCTGACCTTCGCTGCGCCGCTCAAGGTGCGCCTGCGCCTGATCGTCTGGGATGTGGACGAGGACACCGGGTCCCGCTCCATCCGGGACATCAAGGAGCAGGATGTCTACATGGGCGACATGCCGCTCATGACGGACAACGGCACCTTCATCATCAACGGCACCGAGCGCGTCATCGTCTCGCAGATGCACCGCTCGCCGGGCGTCTTCTTCGACCATGACAAGGGCAAGACGCACAGCAGCGGCAAGTATCTCTTCGCCGCGCGCGTCATTCCCTATCGTGGCTCCTGGCTCGACTTCGAGTTCGACGCCAAGGACATCTGCTACGTCCGCATCGACCGCAAGCGCAAGCTGCCGGCGACCACGCTGCTCTATGCCCTGGATTCCGCGCATACCGAGGCGCTGCGCGCTGAGCGGAGCGACAATCTGGAGCCGGGCGAGATCCGCGGCATGGACGCCGAGGAGATCCTCAACACCTTCTACGAGCAGGTGGTGTTCAGCCGTGGCCCGAAGGGCTGGAGCCAGCCCTTCAACCCGGATTCCTTCCGCGGCGTGAAGCTGATGGACAACCTGGTGGACGCGGAGAGCGGCGAGGTGGTCGCCGAGCGCGACACCAAGCTGACCCCGCGCCTGGCCCGTAAGATCGCCGAGGCCGGCACCAAGGAGGTGCTGGTCGGGCGCCCGGACCTGCTCGGCCGCTTCGTGGCCGAGGACCTGGTGGACACGACCACCGGCGAGATCTGGGCCGAGGCGGGCGAGGAGCTGACCGAGCCAAAGCTGGCCGCCATCGAGCAGGCCGGGCTGGACCGGCTGCCGACGCTGGCGATCGGCCAGAATGTTGGCCCTTGGCTGCGCAACACCCTGACGGTGGACAAGAACGCCAGCCGCGACGAAGCGCTGATGGACATCTACCGGGTGATGCGCCCGGGCGAGCCGCCGACGCCGGAGACGGCCGAGGCGCTGTTCCGCGGGTTGTTCTTCGACCCGGAGCGCTACGACCTCTCCACCGTCGGCCGCGTGAAGATGAACATGCGGCTGGGCTTCAGCCTGGAGGATGTGCCGGATACGGTGCGCGTGCTGCGCAAGGCCGACATCCTGGCCACCGTGCGCACCCTGCTGGAGCTGAAGGACGGCAAGGGCCAGATCGACGACATCGACAATCTCGGCAACCGCCGGGTGCGTTCGGTCGGCGAACTGATGGAGAACCAGTACCGCGTCGGCCTGCTGCGCATGGAGCGCGCGATCAAGGAGCGCATGGGGTCGGTCGATATCGACACCGTCATGCCGCATGACCTGATCAACGCGAAGCCTGCGGCTGCCGCTGTGCGCGAGTTCTTCGGCTCCTCGCAGCTGTCGCAGTTCATGGACCAGACCAACCCGCTGTCGGAAGTGACGCACAAGCGCCGCCTTTCGGCTCTGGGCCCGGGCGGTCTGACCCGCGAGCGCGCCGGCTTCGAGGTGCGCGACGTGCACCCGACGCATTACGGCCGCATCTGCCCGATCGAGACGCCGGAAGGCCCGAATATCGGTCTGATCAACAGCCTCGCCACCTTTGCCAAGGTGAACAAGTACGGCTTCATCGAGACGCCGTACCGCTTGGTGAAGGACGGCAAGATCGTCGGCGATCCGCGCTACCTCTCCGCCATGGAGGAGGAGAAGCTGGTCGTCGCCCAGGCCGATGCCGAGGTGGACAACGACACCGGCGAGTTCCGCTCCGACCTCGTCTCCGTCCGACAGGGCGGCGACTTCCGGCTGGTGAAGCCGGAAGAGGTGACGGCGATCGACGTCTCGCCGAAGCAGCTGGTTTCCGTCGCCGCGGCGCTGATCCCGTTCCTGGAGAACGACGACGCCAACCGCGCGCTGATGGGCTCCAACATGATGCGCCAGGCGGTGCCGCTGGTGCGCTCCGACGCGCCGCTGGTGGGCACGGGCATGGAGGCCGCCGTCGCGCGGGACTCCGGCGCGACCATCGTGGCGCGGCGTGGCGGCGTGGTGGACTCCATCGACGGCGCGCGCATCGTGGTGCGCGCGACGAACGAGGAAGACGGCACCACCCGGGGCGTCGACATCTACCGGCTGCGCAAGTTCCAGCGCTCCAACCAGTCGACCTGCATCAACCAGCGCCCGCTGGTGAAGGTGGGCGATCAGGTGGCGGCCGGCGACATCATCGCCGACGGCCCGTCCACCGAGCTGGGCGAGTTGGCGCTGGGGCGGAACGTGCTCGTCGCCTTCATGCCGTGGAATGGTTACAACTTCGAGGACTCCATCCTGATCAGCGAGCGCATCGCGAAGGATGACGTCTTCACCTCGATCCATATCGAGGAATTCGAGGTGATGGCCCGCGACACCAAGCTGGGCCAGGAGGAGATCACCCGCGACATCCCGAATGTCGGCGAGGAGGCGCTGCGCAACCTCGACGAGGCCGGCATCGTCTATGTCGGCGCCGAGGTGAACCCGGGCGACATCCTGGTCGGCAAGGTGACGCCGAAGGGCGAGAGCCCGATGACGCCGGAAGAGAAGCTTCTGCGCGCCATCTTCGGCGAGAAGGCCTCCGACGTGCGCGACACCTCGCTGCGCCTGCCGCCCGGCACGACCGGCACGGTGGTCGATGTGCGCGTGTTCAACCGTCGTGGCGTCGACAAGGACGAGCGCGCCATGGCGATCGACCGCGCCGAGATCGAGCGCCTGGCCAAGGACCGCGACGACGAGAAGTCCATCCAGGAGCGCAGCTTCCACTCGCGCCTGCGGGAGAAGCTGCTGAACCAGAAGGCCAGCGGCGGCTTCAAGGGCGTGAAGGCGGGCACGGTCATCACCGACGAGGTGCTGGACCAGTTCGCCAAGGCCACCTGGCGCCAGATCGGCGTGCAGGACGACGCCATCATGGTCGAGATCGAGGCGCTGAAGCGCGAGTTCGACGCGGCCGTGGACCGGCTGCAGAAGCGCTTCGAGTCCAAGGTCGAGAAGCTGCAGCGCGGCGACGAGCTGCCGCCCGGCGTGATGAAGATGGTCAAGGTCTTCATTGCGGTGAAGCGGAAGCTGCAGCCCGGCGACAAGATGGCCGGCCGCCACGGCAACAAGGGTGTCGTCTCTCGCGTGGTTCCCGTGGAGGACATGCCCTTCCTGCCGGACGGCACCTCGGTGGATCTGGTGCTGAACCCGCTGGGCGTGCCGTCGCGCATGAATGTCGGGCAGATCCTGGAGACGCATCTCGGCTGGGCCTGCGCCAATATCGGCAAGTCGATCGGCGAGCTGGTCGAGGACTACCGCCGGGCCGGTGCGGCGCGCGAGGCGCTGCTCGAGAAGCTCCGCGAGGTCTACGGGGAAGAGATCTTCGGCCGTGACATCGAGGACATGACCGAGGAGCAGCTGATCGAACTGGGCGAGAACCTGAAGAAGGGCGTTCCCATCGCCACGCCGGTCTTCGACGGCGCGCGGATGTCGGACATCGAGGGCATGCTGGACAAGGCGGGCCTCGACACCTCCGGGCAGACCATGCTGATCGACGGCCGCTCCGGCGAGCCCTTCGAGCGCAAGGTCACGGTCGGCTACATCTACATGCTGAAGCTGCACCACCTGGTGGACGACAAGATCCACGCGCGGTCCATCGGCCCCTACAGCCTCGTCACTCAGCAGCCTCTGGGCGGCAAGGCGCAGTTCGGCGGCCAGCGCTTCGGGGAGATGGAGGTCTGGGCGCTGGAGGCGTATGGCGCCGCCTACACCCTGCAGGAAATGCTGACGGTGAAGTCGGACGACGTATCCGGCCGCACCAAGGTGTACGAGGCGATCGTGCGCGACCAGGACAATTTCGAGGCCGGCATTCCGGAGTCCTTCAACGTCCTCGTCAAGGAGTTGAAGTCGCTCGGCCTCAATGTCGATCTGGAGAATCGCCCGGCGTGACCCTGCCGATGCGCGAACACCACACTTTGCTCAGCCGCGTTGGGGTGCCCCTTGGGGTGACCCTGGCGCGGCGGCCTCACCTTGAGAGGACGGCCGCATGAACGAGCTGATGAAGATCCTGGGCCAGACCGGCCAGGCGATGACGTTCGATCAGATCAAGATCACCATTGCCTCGCCCGAGCAGATCCGCTCCTGGTCCTATGGTGAGATCAAGAAGCCCGAGACGATCAACTACCGCACCTTCAAGCCGGAGCGGGACGGGCTCTTCTGCGCGCGCATCTTTGGTCCGATCAAGGACTACGAGTGCCTGTGCGGCAAGTACAAGCGGATGAAGTTCCGCGGCATCATCTGCGAGAAGTGCGGCGTCGAGGTCACGCTGGCCAAGGTGCGCCGCGAGCGCATGGGCCATATCGAGCTGGCCTCGCCGGTGGCGCATATCTGGTTCATGAAGTCGCTGCCTTCGCGCGTCGGCCTGATGGTCGATATGTCGCTGAAGGATCTGGAGAAGGTTCTCTACTTCGAGAGCTATGTGGTGCTGGAGCCGGGTCTCACCGACCTGAAGCTGCACCAGCTGCTGACCGAGGACCAGTACGTCTCCAAGCAGGACGAGTTCGGCGAGGACGCCTTCTCCGTCGGCATCGGCGCCGAGGCGGTGAAGCAGATGCTGGCTGGCATCGACCTGGACCGCGAGAGCACCGAGCTGCGCGCCGAGCTGAAGGAGACGACCTCCGAGGCCAAGCGCAAGAAGCTGGTCAAGCGCCTGAAGATGATCGAGTCGTTCCGGGAGGGCGGTGCCCGCCCCGAATGGATGATTCTCGACGTCATTCCGGTGATCCCGCCCGAGCTGCGCCCGCTGGTGCCGCTGGACGGTGGCCGCTTCGCGACCTCCGACCTGAATGACCTCTATCGCCGCGTCATCAATCGCAACAACCGCCTGAAGCGGCTGATCGAGCTGCGCGCCCCGGACATCATCGTGCGCAACGAGAAGCGCATGTTGCAGGAGTCCGTTGACGCGCTGTTCGACAATGGTCGCCGCGGCCGCGCCATCACGGGTGCCAACAAGCGCCCGCTGAAGTCGCTGTCCGATATGCTGAAGGGCAAGCAGGGCCGGTTCCGGCAGAATCTGCTGGGCAAGCGCGTCGATTATTCCGGCCGTTCGGTGATCGTCGTCGGGCCGGAGATGAAGCTGCACCAGTGCGGCCTTCCCAAGAAGATGGCGCTGGAGCTGTTCAAGCCCTTCATCTACTCGAAGCTTGAGAAGTACGGCCACGCCACCACCATCAAGGCCGCCAAGCGGATGGTGGAGAAGGAGCGCCCGGAGGTCTGGGACATCCTCGAAGAGGTGATCCGCGAACACCCGGTGATGCTGAACCGCGCGCCGACGCTGCACCGCCTGGGCATCCAGGCCTTCGAGCCGGTGCTGGTCGAGGGCAAGGCGATCCAGCTGCATCCGCTGGTCTGCACCGCCTTCAACGCGGACTTCGACGGCGACCAGATGGCCGTGCACGTCCCGCTGAGCCTTGAGGCCCAGCTGGAAGCGCGCGTGCTGATGATGTCCACCAACAACATCCTCAGCCCCGCCAATGGCAAGCCGATCATCGTGCCGTCCCAGGACATCGTGCTGGGCCTCTACTATCTCTCGCTGGAGACGCCGGAGTTCCGGCAGGCCCAGCAGGAGCTGGAGGAGGTGCGCCGCCTGATCGCCGGTGCCGCGGGCAAGTCCGAGGCCGAGCTGACGGAGGAGGAGCGCCAGGCGCTGCTGCACCGCCCGCATGTCTTCGGCGACCTGGGCGAGGTGGAGCAGGCGCTGGCCAGCGGTGCCATCACCCTGCACACGGCCGTCATGGCCCGCGTGCCGGTGCCGACGGCCGAGAACCCCAACCGCCGCGAGACGGTGCTGACCACGGCCGGGCGCATGATGATGGGTGCGCTGCTGCCGCGCGACCCGCGCACGCCCTACAGCCTGGTGAACCGCCAGCTCACCAAGAAGTCCATCTCGGACGTCATGGACGCGGTGTACCGCCATTGCGGCCAGAAGGAGTCGGTGATCTTCGCCGACCGCCTGATGTCCCTCGGCTTCCGCCAGGCGGCCAAGGCCGGCATCTCCTTCGGCAAGGATGACATGATGATCCCCGCCGAGAAGGAGGGGCTCATCGCGCGCACCAAGGCCGAGGTGAAGGAGTTCGAGCAGCAGTATCTCGACGGCCTGATCACGGCCGGCGAGCGCTACAACAAGGTGGTCGATGCCTGGTCGCGCTGCACCGACGAGGTGGCGGCCGCGATGATGAAGGAGATCTCCAAGCAGGAGGTCGGCCGCGTCACCAACAGCGTCTGGATGATGTCGCATTCCGGCGCGCGCGGCTCGCCGGCGCAGATGCGCCAGCTGGCCGGCATGCGCGGCCTGATGGCCAAGCCCTCGGGCGAGATCATCGAGCAGCCGATCATCTCGAACTTCAAGGAAGGCCTGACGGTGCTGGAGTACTTCAACTCCACGCACGGCGCCCGCAAGGGCTTGGCCGACACGGCGCTGAAGACGGCGAACTCGGGCTACCTGACCCGCCGTCTGGTGGACGTGGCGCAGGACTGCATCATCGTCGAGGACGATTGCGGTACCGAGCGCGGCATCACCGTGCGCGCCGTCATGGATGGCGGCGAGGTGGTCTCCTCGCTCTCCGAGCGGATCCTGGGGCGCACCGTGCAGCGCGAGGTCACGCATCCGGAGACGGGCGAGGTGCTCCTGCCGCGCAACGCGCTGATCGAGGAGGCCGATGCCGAGCGCATCGAGAAGGCCGGGGTGGAGGAAGTCTATATCCGCTCCGTGCTGACCTGCGATGCGCGCTCGGGCGTCTGCGGCCACTGCTACGGCCGTGACCTGGCGCGCGGCACGCCGGTGAACATCGGCGAGGCGGTGGGTGTCATCGCCGCGCAGTCGATCGGCGAGCCGGGCACGCAGCTCACCATGCGTACCTTCCATATCGGCGGCGCGGCGACCCGCGGCGCCGAGCAGTCGGCGGTGGAGGCGACGGGCGAGGGCACGGTTGTGGTGCTGAACCGCAACGTCGTGAGCAACAGCCAGGGCGCGGCCATTGTCATGGCGCGTAACTGCGAGATCGTGCTCAGCGACTCCAACGGCCGCGAGCGCGCCCGCTACCGCGTGCCCTACGGCGCGCGCCTGCTGGTGGCGGAGGACGGCCTGGCCGTCACCCGTGGCCAGAAGCTGGCCGAATGGGACCCGTTCACCCTGCCGATCATCACCGAGAAGGGCGGCAGCGTCGAATATGCCGACCTGATCGAGGGCGTGACGCTGGTCGAGCGGCAGGACGAGGTGACCGGCCTCTCCTCCAAGGTGGTGGTGGACTACAAGCAGGCCGCCAAGGGCGCCGACCTGCGCCCGCGCATCATCCTGAAGGACGAGAAGGGCAACATCGTCCGTCTCGCGAACGGCGCCGAGGCCCGCTACTTCCTGTCGCCGGACTCGATCCTCTCGGTCGAGAACGGCGCCGCGGTGCAGGCCGGTGACGTCATCGCCCGCCTGCCGCGCGAAAGCTCGAAGACGCGCGACATCACCGGCGGTCTGCCGCGGGTGGCCGAGCTGTTCGAGGCACGGCGGCCGAAGGACCACGCGATCATCAGCGAGATCGACGGCCGCGTGGAGTTCGGCAAGGACTACAAGGCGAAGCGTCGCATCCTGGTGGTGCCGGAGCAGGTGGGCGACGAGCCGCCGACCCCGCGCGAGTACCTGGTGCCGAAGGGCAAGCACGTCTCGGTGCAGGAAGGCGACTACGTGAAGGCCGGCGACCCGCTCGTCGATGGCCCGCGCGTGCCGCATGACATCCTGCGCGTGCTGGGTGTCGAGGCGCTGGCCAACTACCTGGTGAATGAGATCCAGGACGTCTATCGACTGCAGGGCGTGAAGATCAACGATAAGCATATCGAGGTGATCGTCCGCCAGATGCTGCAGAAGGTGGAGATCATCGAGCCGGGCGACACCACCTTCCTGGTGGGCGAGACGGTGGAGCGGATCGAGTTCGAGATCGAGAACGAGAAGCTCCTCGCCCGCAAGGAGCGCCCGGCGCGCGCCGAGCCGGTGCTGCAGGGCATCACCAAGGCCTCCCTGCAGACCACCAGCTTCATCTCGGCCGCCTCCTTCCAGGAGACCACCCGGGTGCTCACCGAGGCGGCGGTGGCCGGCAAGGTGGACCACCTGGCGGGCCTGAAGGAGAACGTCATCGTCGGGCGCCTGATCCCGGCGGGCACGGGCTCCGTGATGAACCGGCTGCGCGCGCTGGCCGCCCAGCGCGACCGGCAGCGGCTGCCGCAGGGCCAGGGCGCGCTGCCCCAGCCCGGCACGCAGGCCGCGGAGTAAGATCGGACGGCCGGAGGGGCAGGGAGACCTGCCTCTCCGGTCCGGCCAGGCTGAAGCTGTCGGCGCGGTCTGCGTCGGCTGCATGGGAGCCGGGCCCCGCAAGGGCCCGGATTCCGCTGTTAAGGGGTGCGGCGTGCTTGACTCATGGGGGGTCGGCGCGTAGTTTCCGCGCCCTCGACGGGGTCGATCCCTACCTGGATCGGCCTGCGGAGTTCTGGACGACAGGTTCTGAGCCGCCGGTGCCGCCGCCTTTGGGCTGGCCGAGGCCGGGGGCAGGACGAAGGGCCCGAAGGATGGCGCGGAAGCGCCATTCCCTCGGGCGCTCTTGCTTGGCAAGGGACCTGGGCGTTGGAAAAAGGGCACGAAGGGGCGTCATGCCGACGATCAACCAGCTCATCGCCACGGGGCGTGAGCCCAAGCCGAGCCGCAACAAGGTTCCGGCTCTGCAGGGCTGCCCGCAGAAGCGTGGCGTCTGCACTCGCGTTTACACCACCACTCCGAAGAAGCCGAACTCGGCGCTGCGTAAGGTGGCCAAGGTTCGCCTGGTGAACGGCTACGAAGTCGTGAGCTATATCCCGGGCGAGGGGCACAACCTGCAGGAGCACTCGGTGGTGCTGATCCGCGGCGGCCGCGTGAAGGACCTTCCCGGCGTGCGCTACCACATCCTGCGCGGCGTGCTGGACACGCAGGGCATTGCCAAGCGGCGCAAGCGGCGTTCGCTCTATGGCGCGAAGCGGCCGAAGTAAGAGGTAAGAAGCGATGTCGCGTCGCCACAGCGCCGAGAGGCGCGAAGTCCTGCCGGATCCGAAGTTCGGGGACATCGTGCTCAGCCGTTTCATGAACGTGCTGATGTATGACGGCAAGAAGAGCACCGCTGAGCGTATCGTCTACGCCGCGATGGACACCCTGAAGCGCCGTGGTGGTCCCAACAGCGACCCCCTGCGCCTCTTCCACGAGGCCATGGACAACGTGAAGCCCGCGGTGGAAGTGCGCTCCCGTCGCGTGGGTGGTGCCACCTATCAGGTGCCCGTCGAGGTCCGGCCGGAGCGCCGCCAGGCGCTGGCGATCCGCTGGCTGATCGAGTCCGCGCGCAAGCGCGGTGAGCACACGATGGAGGAGCGCCTCTCCGCCGAGCTGATGGACGCGGCGAACAACCGCGGCACGGCCGTGAAGAAGCGCGAGGACACGCACCGGATGGCCGAAGCCAACAAGGCCTTCAGCCACTACCGCTGGTAACGACACCCGATCGGGAACGAAGACAATGGCGAAAGCTAAGTTTGAGCGGACGAAGCCGCACTGCAACATTGGGACGATCGGGCACGTTGACCATGGCAAGACGTCGCTGACGGCGGCGATCACCAAGGTTCTGGCGGAGGCCGGTGGGGCG
>Ga0180218_1000236_pt1 | contig 72373 bp, 77 predicted proteins | sample eDN3rd37CKraftBY_FD_151334 | JGI IMG/M metagenome (GOLD analysis project Ga0180218, IMG submission 151334) | Enriched backyard soil microbial communities from Emeryville, California, USA - eDNA 3rd pass 37_C Kraft BY (version 2) (version 2) | ecosystem: Environmental > Terrestrial > Soil >... | reverse complement strand
GGCTATCCCCGGGCGCGAGAAGCGTCAACGCCGGGCGGCGGAAACCCCGCGATTAGACGTTGCGGGAGAGGTGAGGCGCCGCTATGACGGGGCCCTTCCCGAGACCGTTGGGGCGTCGCCAAGTGGTAAGGCACCGGATTTTGATTCCGGCATTCGGAGGTTCGAATCCTCCCGCCCCAGCCAACGACTAAGCTATTGATATTACTGGATTATTTGTGTTTTTAGGGGCGCGATTTTCGCCCCATTTTCCGCGACTTTCTGACGGTTTGATAACGGCAAATTCTCAACAGAGACGTTTTCTCGCGTTATCGCGTGTGAGAATGGCGCGAATATCTCTCGGCGGCCATTTAGTGGTTGCCGCCGTGTGCGCGTTGCGGTGGCCGGCGGGTAGTTCAAGACCCATCGTTTGCCTCAGCGAAAGCCGAGCAGGGCGCGTTGCGCGGACCAATCGGCGGGAAGCTGAGCAGTCAGTCGCATCAAGCGCATCGCATTGAGCTGTCGCGGCTGCCGGCCGTTGACGATCGCCGTGGTTATGTCGGGCGCCAGCCAACGCAGACGTAGTAAAATGTAAAGATACTTAGGCGTCACTCGCTGCTCACGAGCAATGTCGTGCACGGTGAGGGTGGTGTCTTCAGAAAGTCGCCGTTGAACATCATGAGCGCGCGCGACGACGCGCAGAAGGCTCATGTCCGGCGCCCGGTTGTCATCCGAATCCTCGACCAGCAGTCTCATCTCGCGGCCGACTCGCCTCAGCTGGATGGGCGCCGTGAGGCTGACAGCATGATCTGGTTGGTCAATTGGTCTGTCTTGGGGCAAGTCCAGATGGTCGGCTTCCAGCAGCGCAGCGAGACGGCTTCGAGAGAGATCGATCTTGACGCTTTCGCGGCCAACTTCGACGCGGTGTGCCAACGTTGTGACGACCGCTCGGGTTCGCTCAGGCGTCTGACCCAGCGCCTCGGCAATCTGATTGCTGCGATCGATTAGATGCCCGTGGCCAGAGAGGTGGAGGTGTTCATCGTCGAGCGCGCTCAGCATTTCCTTGCGACTGGAGAGGAATTTGCGAAGTCGTTCGATGACGATGACTTCGAGGTCTCCGGCGGGGATCCGCTGTTGGGTCGAGGGAGCCCGGGTGCCCCCTTTTACGAGCGACGTGGACACATAATAGCGGTAGCGCTTGCCCTTCTTGACCGACCACGTGGGCGTCAGTCGCTCGCCGCTCTCGTCGAAGAGCAAGCCAGTCAGCAGGCTCGGCGCTTTGCTGTTGGTTCCGGCGGACCGTTCGATCCGGTTCTCGGACAGCACGGCCTGAACCGCGTCCCACAGCTACTTATCGATAATCGCTTTATGTTCACCAGGATAGGCATTGCCCTTGTGTACCGCCTCGCCACGGTAGGTCCGGTTCTGAAGCAGCAGATAAAGTGCCCCCTGCGAGAACCGCTGATCGCCGGATACGGTGCCGTCGGGCCGGACACGTCGTTTGCTTCGGATGCCGACGGTGTCGAGTTCCGTCTGAAGGGACCGAACCGACCTGAGCTTGAGGTATCGGCGATAGATGTCGACGACGGTCCGGGCCTCGGCCTTGTTGATGACAAGCTTACGGTCGTCGGCATCATAACCGAGCGGCACCGTGCCACCCATCCAAATTCCCTTCCTCTTGGATGCGGCGATCTTGTCGCGCACGCGCTCCCCGATCAGCTCTCGCTCGAACTGAGCGAAGGACAGCAGGATGTTTAACGTGAGCCGCCCCATGCTGGTGGTGGTATTGAATTGCTGGGTGATTGAGACGAACGAGACGCCACAGCGGTCGAACACCTCGACCAGTTTGGCAAAATCGGACAGCGCCCTCGTCAATCGATCGACTTTGTAGACCACGACGACATCGACCCGGCCGGTTTCGATATCGACTAGCAGTCGTTGCAGGGCAGGGCGCTCCAGCGACCCACCGGAATAGCCACCATCATCGTAGGATGTCGGGATGAGGGTCCAGCCTTCATGTTTCTGAGACTGGATGAAGGCGGTGCAAGCCTCGCGCTGAGCGTCCAGAGAGTTAAAGTCCTGTTCCAGTCCCTCCTCAGTGGATTTGCGGGTGTAAATAGCACAGCGAGATCGTTTGACGGTTCGAGAACGCTGATTCTTGCTGGACTCAATCATCGTCGCCTCCGGTTGATGTTAGAGGCGTTTTCTTTGCGTCTAGCCCGAAGAAGCGCGGTCCGGACCAGTGGGTTCCTGTGATCTTTCTGGCGATCTGGGTGAGGGATGAATAGCTCGTGCCTCCATATTCGAAGCCATCCTCGGTTACGGTCACCGTATGCGTCCGGCTGTGCCATTTGCGGATGAGTCGCGCGCCAGGTTTCACAGCAAGTCCTGGTGAAGGTCCGACCTTCCCCGTGGTCCGCAAGGTTTTGGCGAGAGTCTGCAGCTTGCGCAACGTGGCCTTGCCGAGACCACCGTGCTCGATTTCCTGACGTCGGTATGCGATACCCATCACCAACAAGTCTCGGCTGATTTTGGGTGGCTCATTCTTATATAGGCGCCGCCACTCGCGGTGCAGGTCGTCCAGACTCTTTCGAGCCTGGACGGACTGCGATGATTGCGAGGCCGGCGCCGTCGAAACGACGGATCGCCGGGCCATGATTATGCTGCGTGACGCTTGGTTTTCGTCTTCGGCCTCGGCTTATCCGACAGTGCTGCGACGACACGATAGATCCGTTCTCCATCGTCGGACTTTTCCGATTCCAAGGTGAAACCAAGTTTTTTGCGCACGGTCCCGGCGAAGAAGCCGCGCACCGAATGTTGTTGCCAACCGGTCGCTTTCATAATAGCTGCAATCGTAGTGCCCTGCGGTTGTCGTAACATCCCGATCACATCGGCCTGTTTGGAATTGGCACGCTGCGGGTGCAGGACCGCCTCATCACGCTCGGCAACTTTACGTCGTTTCTTCGTCCTCGCAGCTTTGGTTTTGTTGACAGACTTGCTCTTGGTCACACTGAACTCCTTTTGTTTTTCGCGACGGCCTTGCCGTCACCACCGAAGCCCCGCGCAGGCCAAAGGGCACTGGCAGGGACGAGGAGTTCTTTCTGCGGGATGTCAGGTCCTACTGATCCGGTTGATCATGCTGGCGGCATTGAGAAAAGTATTCACCTCGTAAGTGAGTTGTTCGACGTCGAGTGCAATTTCTATCGCCTTTTCGAGGTTGCCGGCTGCGGCGCAGGTCTCCGCCGCCCTGGCGATGCTAGCGGCGCGGTCCAGCCGTTCGCGCATCTCCCTAATATGAAATTTGAGTGTTGCGTCGACGATTTGCTCATCCATGGTGGGCTCCCTTCGCCACCACACACGCTCTGTCCCGAGGGGAAGTCGAGCGAAATAGTGAGCAATCTTGTGGCTCATTTCAGGGGAGGCGGATCATTTTCGGACACGCCGCTTAGCCGGCGGAGGGGCGGGCAGTGGTCTCTGGAATTCTCCGGTTCGAATCCGCCCCCCCCCAGCCAGCCAGTGCGCGATCCGGAGAATATCCTTCCGAAACGCTAAAAATCCCGCCAAATGGGCATTTTTCACGCTGGCATTCTTTCTCCGGATGGCCGAATTTGGGGCTCTCGCTGCAAATATCCGGGAGTGTCTCTCGCTATTGGCTAGAAGACTCCCGTTTTCGAGAGTCACGCTCCGGAGACTGGAGAATAATCGCACTGCGTGGGGTGGGTGGCAGTGGGAAGCGTCATGTTCTCGAGAACTTTTCCGTCGAAGTTCCTAGGAAATCGCCGTTTTGCAGAGTCAAAAAGTGGAGACTGGTTCGATCTTCCATTGAGTGGTGATCCTGACCGGATGCAAAGCGTGGAATTCCGTTTGGTGCTACTCGCACGACAACTCGCTCTATCGCGCGTCCATCCAGACTGGATGAGCGGGTGGTATGGAGGCTGAGATTTTCTCGAAGAGTCCTGCAACCCCTTCTGGAACGGGTCAAGGGAATCAATCTTGTGCTGGGCCCACGCGATACATTCGCTCAATTGTTGCTCAGCGATTGTCGCGTTCGCTTCAGCATGAGAGCGGTGTTCGATCTCGGCAAGGAAGGTAGAACTGACGCCAGCGATGGTCATCCCTCTGCTTTAGGCGGCGCCGTTCCTGCCGGCGTTCCTCCTCTTCCTCGCGCTTACGTGCCTCTTCGTTCCGTTCGCGCTCCCACTCAATCAAGATGGGCCCGGCCGCCATGATCCGCCCGACAATCGCGGGAAGTAAAGCCCCCATTTTCTTGGTGGAGGTTTCAACCCATTCTTTGGCGCCGCCCCGAAGATAGGTCGTGATGGTGACGCGTAGGAAGCCGGACGATGTAAGTCCATTTTGATGAAACTCGGGATAGGCCGTCCATTTCGTGCCTTCCTCTCTGGGGACGAGAATTGACTGTTGCATCTTCTCGACAATCGAGCATTCGATCTTTTCTCCGGCGATCAGGAATGTTGCTTTTCCGGTGATGATCGCACTCTCGACACGACCTCCTGCAGCCTCAACGGCTTTGAAAAGTGCGCTGGTCACTCTGAAGCGATAGAGATCCCGCTCCGTGAGGTCGGCAAGGAGCGGCTTCGCCCAACTCCATTCACCACGACTTCGCCACTTGTGTTCACGCTCACGCTCCGCCTGTTGTCCCTTATGCTGCGCCAGCCAAGCCTTGACCTTTGGATGCGCGCCTTCGAGCGCTTCCGGGATGGTGACAGCACTGGCGGACGCTTCAGCGACGGCAATCACAGCCTGAATCGGCGAGGGCTCCTGCGGTTGTGGAGGAGACGGATAGATGTCCACGTCGGTCGGCGTGCCCGTCGGCAATTGTGGAAGTTCTGCGACGGTGACCGCCTTTCCAGCTTCTTTTTTCGCCCAGCCCGCGCGGCGGATAGGGCACATGTAATCGCTGGCAGATTTTCGCAACGCCGCTACCGCTAATGCCAAGCTCAAGACCAAGGCGGGTTAACGGTGTCTGCCAGACCCGGGCATAAAGCTCACTTCGCGAGATACGTTTCGGCCAGTGTTCCTCCATATTTTTCCACTCCTTTGTTTGACGCTCAATCTGACTCGCCATCGCGATCTTGCGTAGCGCTACAGTCGGGAATATGGCCGATGATGGGAAACGGCATCTCGGAGACGCATCGGAAACTGCGTTTGGCGTGGCCACCGAGACGGGGTTCCCGATTTTGTCGATTGTCCTGGTGGAGCCCCTGTTCGATGGCGTTTTTCAGATCTGCGCTAATTTCCGAGCCAGCGACGGTCTTCCGAACCTTTCGGCGGCCAGTCGGATGCAGCTCAGGAAGTTGGTCTTCGACATCAGGTGGTCGACCGTCTCCGACCTGTCGCCGTGCGCCGCGTGTTTGCGTTTCGCAGCCGCAACGCGGTCTTCGTCCTTTTCGGACGCTGCGCGGGTCAGCGCGATGTAAAACTCGCGTCCGCGTCCGCGAGTTCGTCATCAGTGAGCTCCGCCGCGACGGTCTCCACCACTTCCCCGTCGCCATCGGTGTTCTCTATTATCGCCCTCATGACGGCGAAGCCGCTCACCACAGCTCCGGCCTCGTCTCGCGCCGGATGCATCAGCCGCCATTGCTTGGCCAGCCACTCGAACTTCTCGTCCGAAAGATGCAGCAGGGTGCTTTCGACGCCAAGAGGGCGCCGCGCTCGAAGCGCGGTCGCCAGGATCGTGCGAGTACTAGGCATACCTTGTTTCGCGTTGTGCAAGTGAAGCGTGCGCTCTAGGTCAAGTCGCTACCACCCGCGGGGCCTTTTCAGAGACGCGTTCGGGTTGGTGGAGCACTCAATGCTGTGGCGGGAGCTTCGCCGAACTTCGGTTCGGTGATGGGTAACTCTTAAGCTGATAACACTCACGCTTCCCGTCGATCGACTAATAATGAGATGAAGTAACCCGCATCGTAGACGGCAACACGAGGGGGAGCGAATACAGGCCACCTGGCGCCGCCCGCTCACTGCGGCAATGTCAGCAATCACCCGCTCTGTACATACATTCTCGTCCCGGAGACAATTGATGCCGACCGCTTTTACGCGCACCAACAATTCGGTCGGTCCAGGCTAGGTATCGGCATTCGTCAAGTTGAAACCTTTCCTCGTCGCTCGCTTCGGTAATCGAGGCCTTCATTGCACCTCAGGAAGAAAACGCTGTACGCGATCGCTTTATCTTATACACTATCGAGATATATCACAGACGTATCACAGTGCGTTTTTTCCAGTTGTGCCGGACACCCCGTTGGATGGACAGAATGATGCAAACAGCTAGCCGCCGCCGCTACGCCGCCGCCGCCCTCGGTTTCGCCGCGGCCGTTATCGTCACAGCAAATCCGGTTCGCGCCAATAGCTATCCTGACAAGCCAATCACTCTCATCGTGCCCTATCCTGCTGGGGGGTCGATGGATTTTGCAGCGCGCGCGTTGCAGCCACAATTGCAGGAAGTCTTCCGGCAGCCGGTCATCATCGACAATCGCGGCGGCGCCTCCGGTATGATCGGCAGTTCAGCCGCCGCCAAGGCGAAACCGGACGGCTACACAATCATTCTCGGCAACGTCCAGACACATGCAATGAATTCTGCCGTTATCAAGAATATGCTTTACGATCCGGTGAAGGATTTCACACCGATAATCCAGACGACGCGATCTAACTGGTTGCTGGCAGCCAATCCAAACACTGGTATCCGCACTCCGGCTGACTTCGTGAAAATTGTCCGCGAACAGCCGGATCGTCTCACTTACGCATCCTCTGGCAACGGCAGTACGGCGCACCTAGCGTTTTCGCTTCTCGCCAGCGAACTCGGCCTGCGTCTGACGCACATCCCATATAAGGGCGTCGCTCAGGGCATCTCCGACACGCTGTCAGGCCATGTGAACTTAGTAATGGGAGACCAGTCGACCCTGATGGAGCATGTCAAGTCAGGCAAACTGATTGCCGTTGCGATGACAGGCAAGGACCGTTCAACCCTGCTGCCGGATGTGCCGACCATTGCCGAAACAATCGTTCCGGGCTTTGACGTGCAGTCCTGGCACGGGATCTGGGGGCCTGCGGGCATGGACGCTGCAACAACCAAGACCATCAATGGCGCTCTCCAGAAAGTGCTTGCACACCCCGCAACCGCCGAACGCCTGAGGGCGGCAGGTGTTGATCCGGCCGGAGGCAGCGTTGAAGATTTTGCCAAGTTCTCGAAAGCAGAGGTAGAACGCTGGATCGGCGTTGCGCGAAAGGCCAACGTCACACCCGAATAGGTATTCTGCTCGCGGCGCGAGCACCTCGCGCCGCGCCTACCGGCTGGCTATAACGTTCAAGGATTTGAAATGACTCTGAGGCAGGAGCGCCTTACCCTACGTCGCTGAGTATTCGCCTGCTCACTGGTCGAATTGCATTGATCTTCACCAAGGTGAAGCGTCGCCTTGAATTCGCCCGCCAAGAAGTCGGATGTCGTGACATGACGATCTTCATCGCCGATATGCCGAACAACCTGGACGTCTGGCGCGCGCCCGCAGTGGTGCATCAAACGAGGAGGGTACGCTTCCAGCGAGTACGAGAAGTCGCCACCGCGAATCTGTAACGCGGTTGTTCGATTTTCGAATTGCATCCGGCGACGCCCGATCGCAGTGTCGAATTCGAACGTAGCGTGGGCCGGTCGCGCGCCAATCAAATAGACGGTTCGCAGCCAACTACCTGGCGTACGCTCGCCGCGGTTTTGGTTCGCCTCAATGAGTTCCCGTTGTACTTCTCGGTGATCGACAGGCCTATCGACATCGCGGGCTATAGCCGCAGGAGCGCTTTCTTCGCATTCTCGCCGGAGATTCCCCTGCGCTGCGCCGGCGTAAGCCAGCTCAAATTCGATATAGAAGAAACAGGATCAGGATGGGCAATGGGAAATGGCTGGTCAGATCCCATCAGAACACGATCCGCACCAGCAATTGCGATCAACAACCGCAACTGTTCCTCTCCGTAGCAAAGCGAGTCGAACCACAATGATCTGAAATACGATGAGGGAGGTCGCGGAAGCTTGGTCCCACCCATCCTGTTGATCGACCATGCTCTATCCCAGCGGCCGGCCAAAGCGGGCGCCGCGCCTCCACCATGGCAGAAGCACATCTGAAGAGGCGTTCGCTGCTCATGCACGCGGCCAAAGATAACTGATGCGACGGCAAGCCCGGATTCGTAAGGGTTGCCGATGAGGTTGGAGGCATAGTGCCGCTCAAGACGATGGGCCGCCATACAATCGACCGCATGGACCAGCAGAAAAGCATCGAGCTCGGCTGCTTTTGCAAAGAACGCCTCGAACTGAGTCTCATCTAGATTGGCGCCATTCACGTGCGTTCCGATTTGCGCGCCCAACGCTCCGGATTCAATCGCGTCCTCAAGAATGCGCAGAGCGTTCGCCTGATCCTGCATCGGCACGTGAGCTAGCCATCTGATCCTCTCGGGCGCGAAACTAGCGAAGCGCGCCATACCCAGATTCGCAGCGGTAGCGATCTTTCTAGCGTTATCGAAGCCCATTCGGTAATCGACCAGCAAGGTCGCGATCGAGACGACCGCCAGGTCGATACCAAGCGCATCAAGCTTCTTGACGAGGGCCTCTGGTGCAAGAAATTCCGGGCTCAGATGCAACTTGAGTTCGCCACAACTGACGAGGATGCCAGTTCCCTCCGGATCTGGCACAACGTCTCCGCCGGCCTCCACGAGCGCGGCCAAAAATTCGGGCGGCGCCACGTGCATATGGACATCGACAATCATTGAGAAATGCCGGGCAAGCGAGATGCGTTACGCTTCAGCAACGCATTCGATCTCAATCAGGAAATCTCGCCGCGGCAAGCGGGCCTCGACAGTCGTTCGTGCCGGCCACTGCATGGGATCATTGCCAAAGAACTCACGGTAAATCTGATTGATCTCGTCGATATTACCCTGTCTATCGACGAATATCGTCACCTTGGCGATCTTGTCGATCGAGCTGCCAGCTTCTTCAAGGATATATTTCAAGTTGACCAAGCATTGCTTCATCTGCGCCGGGAAATCGCCTTTCGCGAGTTGCAAATCACCGAAATACCCGATGACGCCTGACACAAAAACCAAATTGCCAACTTTAACTGCGTGCGCGTGCGGCGCTTGGGAACGTGGAACCTTCGGGCTGTAAATGACAGTGCGCGCCATTGCCTCTTCCTGACATGTTAGGCCTGATATATCACAAGTATTTTATATTTCGGACAGGGTGTCAAGACTGGCCAAGCGCTGGCCCCGGATTGAATGGCATTGCGATGACAAAACGATTAGGCGTTCACGCGCTCGGAAAATCGCTCGTGCAATTGAGCATACTTCTGATCAGACGAAATAGCGGCCATCGCAGGCTGCTCGGTCCCGCTGTCGCGATGCGGTCGAAGCGATCACACCAATTTACGTCAGTTAGTGCCCTGCAAAATCCGGCGCCGCAGGGACGTCAAATGCTGCTGCATGGCAGACGCGGCGGCTTCTTTGTCACCGCGCGCGATCCCATCGAACACGGCATAATGCTCCTGGTAGGTTAGGAGCATGTCCTTCTTTTCCCAGACGTGCAGGTACCAGATACGGGTCGCGCGATCATACAGCCCCTTGAGCGTGTCCTCGAGAATGACGTTTCCAGCAATCCGCGCGAGCGTTGAGTGGAACTGGACATCTAGTTCCATGAAGTTCTCGGTATTTCCTTTGCGCGCGGCAACCTCTGTTTTCTCCAGAATCTGCCTGATGATTTCGACATCCTGAGGATTAGCGCGTCCGACGACGACGCCCGCACAGTAAGGTTCAATTAGCCAACGGGCTTCTAGTAAAGCCAATACCTCGTTGAGTGAATTGGGGCGGACAATCAGACCTTTCCGAGGAATGATTTCGACAAGCCCCTCCACCATCAGCCGATGCAATGCCTGATGGACCGGCGTTCGGCCAATCCTCAGGGACTTGCAAACTTGAACCTCATTCAAATACTGGCCCGGACGATACTCCAAAGTAATGATCTTACGCTTGATCGTCTGATAGGCAGCGTCAGCGAGCGATGTCCGCGCGTCCGGACTCTTCATCCTCGCTTTCTTTGCTGGTCTCCTCGTTTTCTTGACCTTCAATTGATCCGTGCTCCAAAAAGCGCTTGATACTTATCGATTGAACTCGTTCCATCTATGACAATTGCGCCACTTTCACTACAAAAATGGTTTCCCCCTACTCGCGATGACCTAGCCTTATTCATGAATCAGAAGCGCTGCCGCGAATCAAAGCGCCTAGCACTTCTTTTCTAGCTATGAGCAATGACCGCTTCTGGCACTAAGCGGACATGAGCGAGGTCCGTATGCGCGCCAAATCCGGTGCGCGAGAATTGGTATTTCGGAGCATGTGACTAGCCAGACTGTCCGAGTTCACATGTGATAATTCCCAAATCATCGTGCCGCGGTACGGAGACCAATAGCCCTTCGGGCACTGAGCGGTGGGCGTGCCAGTGGGATAAGCCGCACGTCCTTATGAATTTCAGACAAGATTGGGTTGAAACGAGAAACCAGAGCATTTCGAGTGGGCAGGTGCTGGCTTTGGATTTCACAACTCATGACTGCAATAATCTCTGGGCAGGAAAATCGGCCTCCTCAGGCGAAATTGTCGCGAAGGTTCAAAGGTCAAATGTTCGAATGGGAATGTGTTGGTTCGAATCCGCCCAGGGCAGCCAGTCACATTTGCAATTCCTACCCCAAGAGAGTCTCCGCAGAATAGAGGCGGTTTCTGCGGCGAATTCGGCGGATTTTCGTCCCCGAGACGGTCTCCGGATTCCGAGAGACGGCAAAGTCGGCCCCGAATTCTTCCATTGTCTCCCGACAACGCGGCGCACACTCCCGTTTGCGAGAGAACTGGGGCGGAGACTGGCTAATATCAGACTGAGTGGCAGGGTTTGTATCCGTTGCGTGGACAGTGGTGGGCGGTCTCTGACGCACGATAATATTTCCGTCGCTCCCGTGTCGTGCCGTATATGATACGTCGCGCCCATAAGTGCGGGCCCAGACGTGGATGGTCCCGGAGGGACGGGCGTAGCCCATGTAGGTCCTAGCCTATTTCTTGCCTGAGGACGGTCACAGACATATTGGGCTAGGGCTTCGGCGATGCTCGACCGCACAAGAAGTGGCTTCAGGGCGGTTCAGATTTGCGCTAGTCGCCGCGCCAACGAAGGTCTTCCGAGCCGCTCGGCTGCCAACCGGATGCAGCTCAGGAAGTTGGTCTTAGATATGAGATGATCGACCGTCGCGAACTTGTCACCCCGCGCCACGTGTTTAAGCTTCGCATCCGCGACGCGATCCTCGTAATGTTCGGAGGGTGCACGGGTCAGCGCGATGTAGAACATCGCATCCACGTCCGCGAGTTCGTCTTCGGTGAGCTTCGCCGCGACGGCCTTCACCACTTCACCGTCGTCGGCCGCGCTCTCAATCAACGCCCTAATGGCGGCGAATCCGCTCACCACAGTTCCCGTCTCGTCGCGCGCGGGATGCATCAGCCGCCATTGCTTGGCTAACCACTCGGACTTCTCGTCCGAAAGGTGCATCAGAGTGCTTTCGACACCGAGAAGCGCATTTAGTTCGCGGCTCCCTTGGATCACGTTTAAGGCCAGAGAGAGCTGAGTGTTGCTCAGTTGATATCTGCTTTTGATTTTATTCTTGGCGTCCGCGAACTCCTTGCTGCGCCACATATCTCGGTGAGGCAGCATGTTAGCGATCGCTGCGAGATCCCTACGCGAACAGCGCGCCGTGATGGTCCCAGTTGCGCGCTCGTCGAGGTAAGACAGCGTCCGGTACTTGAACGCCGAAATCACCTCCGACAGCGTGTACAGGCTTTCCCGGATGACTTCCAGGTTCGCCAGGCCGCGATCATCCAGGCTCCTCGCACCTTCGCGGGTGACATGGTAGCGTAACGCCTGTCCGTCCGTGTCGATGCGGTTCAGACTGGCGACGAAGGGTTTGAGGGCGGCGAGTTCTTCGCGCAGCTTCTCGTCGCCGACCGTTTCGACGTGCCTCCAATACGTCATCACGTTATGGCTGTGCATCCCGATCCGGGGCACCGCTCCGGCGTTAGCAAGCCTTTCCGTCGCGAACTTTAGTACAAGCTCGACCGCGTGACGGGCATTGTAGAGGATCGGTAAAACGAGTGTGTCACGAGCGCCGAATAGTTTCCTTTCTATCACGGCTTCGGCGAGCGCCTTTGCAGCATCGATGTAGCCGTCGATGTAGTTCTCCTCGTCGCCTTGTCTGCCGATGCAGGCGTTCCAGTGCGTGCCTAATCTGCGTTTGAAGAACGGATCGTCGGCGAACGGATCCGGCCCCGATTCGGACGTTTCTCCTACGTGCGAAGTCATCCGCCGATCTCCCAAGGCCACTGGATGCGGCCGTGTATATTGGCAAAACTACGGGCGCGGACATAGTAGGGATAGGTCAACGCCGGACTTGGGCAAATTGATTTTGTGGCAACTCGGATGAGACGAGAAACGAATGGTCGCCACTGCGACGCACCGGTCGTCATGCAATTTGACCATTCGCATGCGCTGCCTTGGCTGGTGGGCAAGTGCCAAGCGCAATCGCGCAACGGTACGAGGACGCTGGAGCGAAACGTAGACCGACATACCGTAGTGAAATGCTCTACGAAAAATAATTGGAAGCATAGTTCGCTTCCCGCGAATCGTCCTTGATCATGCGGAATTGATTCCGTGCTAACCGACGTTGCGAAGAGGCAAGCCCTCATAGGATGCAGGCGGATTGTTCTTCACAAGTTGTCGCGCCCGAAGGGAAGCATCACAGCCGGCGTACCCCGCTTTGAGCAGAAGATCGATCTCATCAGGCGAGAACGGGTTCAGCCGTGTGCGCATGGTCGCAGCCATTACGGTCTGCTCGGCTGCAAGCGGCAGAGCATCCTGGACGCCGTAATCGGCAATCGGCGTATCAATACTCCAGAATGCTGCCTGCCGATGACCGAGATTGTGCATGCCGAAGAGAATTCGCTTCCTCGAATTCTCAGCCTGTTGCTGCACAAGGTAGAGCGTGCGCATGATTTGGCCGCCCCATCGTCCGGTTGGAGAGCCGATCTCCGGCGTGGCGCGGCCGGCGTTGCTGACCAGGACGGTACGGCAGCGCCGCCAGACCCGTTCAAGTCCGAGGTTGTCGTACACGCCGCCATCGGTCAGCACTGCGACGTCCTTGAATGGCGCCTTGTGAAGATCGGCACCATCCATGGGCTTTACAGTGCCGTATTCGAACTCAACCTTCACAGGAGATAGGAAGGGCGGGAAAGCCGACGATGCCGCAATGACCCGTGCCAGCGGTGCGCCCTGCGCCGGTCGTAGGAAAGGAAACAACGATCGCCATGCGCGAGGCCAGCCGCCGCACCTTGTCGCCGGTAACCGCGGCCCAGTCTTGCAACCGACCTTTGAGGGCATCCATCAGATGGATGCCGGTAGGTTCGAGCTCCGCGGCGAGCTGGCCCAAGGTCGTCGGCGCGTGCCGCAGTCGGGTCATGGCCTGCGGTGGCAATTCGAAGTTCAGTATGACAAAGCCGACATGCCCGACCGGGGCGTCGCTGATTGGCTGGGCGATGACGAATTGTTCGTTGTCGGGACGGATGTAGCCGACCAGCTCGACGGGTTCGCTGTTCGGAGCAACCGCACTAGGCGGCAGGATGAGACCGAGGGTGGAGACGAAGAATAGCGGGTCTGGCGGCTGGGCCGGGTCATGCAATTCCCCCCGCGCGGCCTTTGACAACCACAATTGAATACGGCGTAGCAGGTCGGCCGGTGTTGCGGTGAGCTTGGCTTCGGACCAAGGGCGGTCGTCGATGCACAACGAACACGGATGGCCGATGGGGCTCCAATTCTGGTGAGGCGTATCCGGAAAATCTTCACGGACGGCGAGAATTGCAGGCCGTGCATTCCCGGTGCCGAATACGACCGCGATCGGCTCGATTCGGCGGATCGGGTAGGCGAGTTTCTGCGGCCGTTGAACTTCGATGTTGAGCAAGAGAGCGGTGAGGTTCGTCCCCTCCTCATGCCGGATTTCAACGAGTTCGATAGCGCTCGAATTGCGCAGGTTGATGGCCTGCGCTAGGTCCCTTGCGGGACCCGACACAAGGTCGCTTTCGGCTATCACCTTGCCGAAGTTGCTCCACCACGGGTGAATCGGCATTTCACCCCGCGTGCGCCGGCGTAGAGACGATTGCGACCGCGCCGGCGGTGGAGGTAGCCACGAGGACTAGTTCCGCGCCGTAGGCGGTGATCTTGATCACGCTCGGCTTGGGCTTGGCCTTGTTGGGCAGGTCCATCGTGACCTTGTACTCCCCGTCCTTATTCTCCGCGACACGCTTGTAGTAGTTGGCGGCCTGACGGTGAGGCGGCTGAACGTCGTCGTCCTCCTTGCTGCCCTTGACGGGAATCGACCAACTGGTTGACATCATGATGTGGCGTTCCTGTCCCTGCGTCTCGCAGAGCCACTTCACCTCGTCCGTCGGTTTCGTCTCGTCCTTGCCCTTCTCCGGACCGATCGAGCGGTACGAGCTGTGGTGCGGCACCTTGAAGATATCCCATTCCAGGCGGTGCTCGTTCTTATGCTTCTTCGACGTTTTCACTATCTGGTCGATGGAGTCGTAGTCGATGTCGGACATGAACAGGGCGTGCGTCGCGCGGCCGCCTTCCATAAAGGTCGCCTGGAACACGATGCTGTCATTGTTGCGGTCGATGACCTCATTCTCGTTGACGCGCCAGGCGAACGGGGAGTGGACGAAGAACTCCACGCTCTCGGGGCCGTTGATCGAGTAGTCCGGGACCAACTGGCCGGCGTCGACGATGAGATGTGCGCGGGACTCAAGGGTCAGGCCGTTCGCCTCAAGCCATTCTTTGAGCTGAGCCGGACGCGAGAAAACAAGGATGCCGTAGCCTTGGCGCAGGCGGTGTCGGGCTTCCTGCCGGATGACGCGCGCGGCGTCTTCGCAACCCTCGTCGAGGATGGCGCCGGCCGGCACCCATAGCGTCTTGATCTTGATGCGTCCCTCGCTCTGGTACTTCTTGGCGTAGTCGAACCAGAAGAAGCTGTCAGACCCGCAGCAATGATCGTTGTCGAGGTGGGTGTAGCAGACGGTATCGTAGTAGTCTCGCTTGGTCGCCCGGAGCTCAGACTTGAGCTCGGTCGGCAGATCTATTCGCGCGTCCCAAGGGTCGGCGGCATTCCGCATGTCGGCGTAGTCGACCAGGATCTTGCGACCGTCGGCCAAGTCGATGCGAGTGCAGTCGGCATTGCCGAGCGGGTGGAAGGTGAGTTTCGCAGTCACGCGCTAATCTCCGTTTCAAAAGTGCACACAAGGGTTGTATGGTGACTGCGTCGCTTCTTCCGCGGGCATTGGGGGTGCTCGGGGTTCGGAACGACTTTTGGGGCCTCCCTTGTGCGGATCCGACCTCCGAGGACTAAAGCTCGCCAGAGGGCGACCCGCGGACACGCGCTTCGATGTCCGCAACCCGGCATTTCGCGAGCTAGATCCATGGAGGATGGTCGAGCTTGAATAAGCCGGTTCCGGGAAATGTACGGGCGGCTGCATTGGACGCCCTGGACGAGGACCAAAGGAAGCAGTTGGCGGCCTATGCCCGAGTTATGTCCCGCGGTACCGGTGATGAGGGCGATGATCTGCTGCACAGCGCTTTTGCTCGCTGGATGGCGTCCGACAAAACGGTAGAAGGGCCGGAGCAGACCTGTGATTTTCTGCGCGGCGCGATCAGCAGCATCCGCTCGAATATTTTTCGTCACGAGAAAGTGGTGCGCCGTATCGAAGGCGAGCGCGCATACAAGCAGGAGGACGAAGAAGACGAGCCGGTCGACCGTGCCGCCGATCCCTCCGCTTCGACGGACGGCCCTACCTTCGTGCAACAGATCTACGATCTCTGCGACGATGGAGACGTCCAGCTTTTGCTAATGGCGCAGGCGGACAGGGCTACGCCGGAACAGATCAGGGCGGAATTTAGTTGGGACGACAAGAAATACACTACCGTGCAGAAGAGAAAGAGACGTCTCGTAATACGGTTGATGCGCGAAGGGAAACTCGTATGAGCGAAGATCGCAGCGTGGACCTCAGAAAGCAGCTGATTGACGAGATCTGGGACGAGATCGCTTCGTTGAAAGGCAAGGAGCTTGATGATTATTTGGCGAGCGTCGGCCTTAGCCCACAGGATCTCTTGCGGGACTATTTGAAGGCGCGGGATGCCGCGATCGCCGCGCCGAAGCGCGCTCGGTTCGAGGAGGCGCGCCGCTTGGTGCAGCAGAAGAAAGTTTTCGATCCCAGTAATATCCTCTCTTTTGACCCGGCGAAAAAGAAGCAAATCATGGCTGCGATTAGAGATTGCGCGGACAAAACGAATGAAATGACGATCGCTGCGCGCAACCGCAGAATCGAAGATGAAAACGATCTCGACGCGTTTCTTGAAGCGTGCCTACGGCTCGGCATGATCGACCGCGATGGAAATCTTAAGGAATAGACCACGTGCGCCCCGCCGAAGAGCTTCTTGCGGAGCTTGGGATATCTGATCCCCAGGATATCGAGCTGGAGGCGATTGCACATTGTGTAGGCGTCGAAGTGGAGTATCGGCGACTTGCGAACTGTGAAGCGCAGATTATCGGGTATAGGGATCGCGCCGTTGTCTACGTCAATACCGACACTCGTCCTCATCGCAAGCGCTTCAGCACTGGGCACGAGCTCGGGCATTGGCACCATCATCGCGGCCAATCCTTCGTCTGCCGTTCGAGCGATATAGGTCAGCCGATTGACGATAAGTCGAAAAATGCTGAAAGGCAGGCCGACGCCTATTCGGGCGACCTCATTTTGCCGCCATTCATGATCGGACCGAGGCTCGACCGCTTGGGCGAAATCTCCCTTGAGGGAATCGTCGACCTTGCATCGAAATTCAAGGCGAGCGTCACCGCCACAGCAATCCGCGTCATGAGGATGACGAGACAGCCACTCATTCTCGTTGCGCACAACCTGTTCGGCCGGACTTGGCAGTGGCCATCCATCACGGCAGGAAGAATGCGAGTGCGCGACGACCTAGATTCAAGGTCTTCCGCATTCATCGCCATGGCTAGCGGTCGCAAGGCGACTGTCGCGCGGAAGGAACCAGCGAATTATTGGTTTGATAGGCGGCATGTCGATCAATTCGAATTGCGCGTGCAATCGTTCAGAACCGCCGAAGGCGAAGTCCTGACCGTCGTTCGCATACTTGATCCTCGAATGATCGAAATTTACGGCTGACGCCTCGCAGCGCTCAACGCAATTGACGGCTGCAATCCGCATTCAATGATGAATGATCGCAAGAGCATAATCTTGTGATCAGTCGAGGCAACTCGGAGAGGATCAGAAGCGAGCCTCGGTGTTCAGTGTCTGGACTTTCCATTTGGCGGCTAGGTTCAATTCCTTTGAAGTGATCGCCGTTGGAGCGTTGCCATGTAGGATCGCTGACATGATCTTCGGTGCAAGAAACGCCAACCTTAGCTCGGATCGTATGCTTCTCGGATGCATTGTCACCGCGCGGCCTAGCTCTTCAATCGACCCGTACGTGCCTCCCCGTAGCTGTTTGAGCCAGAGATGAGCCCGCACCACTGCTTGCACAAGCTCAGGTCTAGATTGCTCAAGGACCGCACCGCCGACGCGGGCCGCTACGGACTCGATAACTTCGGGAGCGCCGCCAACTGCCGGTTTCGTCCACGCGATCTCAAGCAGTGATGAAGAGCCATGCGAGGCTGTCTTGTGGAGCTCGATAATGAGTTTGCTCGAGCGGACGATGATACGATGAACGAGTTGTTCGATCATCTCGCGCGATGGCAGCGCGCTCTGATTGCCGATGTCCATTGCGTAGTCGCGCAGCCTCGTGACCGTAGCCTTTTCGATTTCTGCGGCCGAGACGCGGGAGATGGAGCCGGCCTGGCTCTTGCGCCCCTTCAATAAGGCGGTGCTGACGTAAAATGGGTAGCGGACGCCCATCTTGCTCGCGTACGTCGGGCTCATGCGGTTTCCGCGGTCGTCATACAGAAACCCGGTCAAAAGTGCCCCTGACTCGGTCCGGCGCTTGGATCGCTTGACAGCGTTGCCCTTCATAATCTCCTGAACGCGATCGAATGTGTCGCGGTCGACAATGGGCTCGTGCTCGCCCGGGAACCATTTCCCGCCGTGCCCGGTTTCGCCGAGGTAGATGCGGTTTTTGAGGACATGAAGCGCGGTTCCGTAATTGAACGGGATGCCGCCAATGATCTTGCCTTTGAGTTGATGTGCCTTGGTGACAATGCCTTTGCGGTCGAGCTCCGCGATGAGCCTGGGAACGGATTTCAGGGCGATGTAGCGATCAAAGATCGTGCGGACGATTTTGGCTTCGTTTTGATTGATAACGAGCTTCTTGTCCTTGGCGTAGTATCCGAGCGGCACAGTACCGCCCATCCATTTGCCCTTCCGGCGGGAGGCGGCAACCTTGTCGCGGACACGCTCGGATGCCAGCTCCCGCTCAAACTGGGCGAAAGAGAGAAGGATATTGAGTGTGAGCCGACCCATGGAGGTCGTGGTGTTGAACTGCTGGGTAATGGCGACGAATGAGATGGAATGCGCGTCGAACACATCGACGAGCCTGGCGAAGTCGGAGAGCGAGCGGGTGAGGCGGTCGATCTTGTAGACCACCACAACATCAATCAGCCCGCCCTCGATGTCCTTGAGCAGCCTTTTAAGGGCAGGGCGCTCCAGGTTGCCTCCGGAGAAGGCCGGATCGTCATATAGCTTGGGCAGGCAGACCCAGCCCTCGGATGCCTGTGACTTTATGTAGGCCTCGCAGGCCTCTCGCTGCGCGTCCAAGGAATTGAACTCCAATTCCAGTCCGTGCTCTGTAGATTTGGGGTGTAGATTGCGCAGCGTAGCGCCTTGGTGCCTGCGGACTTTGATGGAGCGGTCCGTTTCATGTCCCGGGCCCCTGACTGTCGGAACGCAGACCGAAAAACCGTGGTCCGTTCCATCGGGCGCCGGTGATCAGCCGGGCGATCTCGGAGAGGCTTGCATAGGTCTTGCCGGCATAGGCAAAGCCGTCTTCGAGCACCATGACGCGGTGGCTTTGATCCTTCCAGACGCGCACAAGAACGGCGCCGGATTTGATCCGGCGCGGCACGACGATGCGACCATCCTTGCTCTTTGCCTGCTGGGCCATGAGGTTATTGAGGAGGCGCCTCGTGGACAGATCCAGTCCGCCATAGGCTTGCTCCTGAATACGGTAAGCAATGCTTCGCCGCAGCAAGTCGGGCCCGAACGCCTTCGGCGGCTCGGATTTGAAAAGCGCCCGATAACGGACGCGAAGCTCAGCCTTCGGCATCGATCGAAGCCGATCAATCTCGGCTTCGATCTCGGTATCAGCGGGCGTAATCATCACTGAGCTGCAGATTGCTCAGTGCTCTTGCTGGCTTTCTCAGCAGGGGCGTCCTTCGCAGGTTTTCTGCGCGAGGTTTTCGGCTTGCCCGCGACGATACGATAGATGCGGTCGACTCCCTCCTTCTTTTCCGAGGTCAGGGTCAGACCAAGCTTCTTGCGTACGACGCCTGCGAAGAAGCCGCGCACCGAATGCTGCTGCCATGCTGTCTTGTGCATGATAGCGGGGATTGTTGCGCCCTGCGGCCGGCGCAACATGTCGATTACCGCGGCTTGTTTGGAAGCAGCTTGTGGTTTGGAGGTGGCTGACTTTCGAACGCTGCTGCCCTTGGAAGCTTGCTCAGCCGTGTTCACCGCTCGATTCTTGCTCTTTCGCTTGACCATCAAAAATCTCCCTCTTCGCGACGGCATCTGCCGCCACGACCGCAACCCCGCGAAATCTGGCGGGGAGGGGGAGAAATCGACGCGTATTTGCCGGAGCGAAGGCTCAAGAGGCCTGCAGCGTTGCGGCATCCTAAGCCGTGATAGTCGCGCCGTTCCTAACACTCACGCTCCGTTGCGCGCGGAAGTCCAGTCGAAAGAGGGCAATTTTCTGAATCTTTAGGTGGCGCTTTCCCGCTCAGCCTCCCAAGCGCTCTCGCAGGGCGGGCCTCAGTGAACGAAAATGAATTGCGGACGACATCGATTGAGCGGGCCCAAGCCCCGTCTTCGGAAATTGCACATGGGACACACCCAAGATTCTCGACCCAAGCGTACCGCTTCCAGCTTGAACCACCGCGTGGTGGCGCGGGGCTCTATATCTTTCACGCCTGCAGATCTTCCTCGCGCCGCTTCCCGCAGGCCAATGCGGGCAGTGACTTGTTTCTTCGGGCGAAGATGGTTCGTGAAGCCTCGGCCGCGAAGCTTATGCGGCGCGATTCCACAATTCGCGGGATGCGATCCTTGCGCCTTCGGCCATGCATTTCAGCTTGGCCCACATAACTGTCGGGTGAACGCGCCGGGTAAACGGAGACTGCGCAAAACCGCAATCGGTCGACGCGATGACATTCTCCGGTCCAACGATATCCGCGAAACGGATCAGGCGGTCGGCAATCAGTTCGGGATGCTCAACCACATTGGTCGCGTGGCTGACTACCCCCGGCAACAGCTTCTTGTCAGCAGGAATTTTTGCCGCCTTCCAGACCTTCCATTCGTGCTCATGGCGCACATTCGCGGCCTCGAAGCTGTAACCGCCGACATTCACCTGCAGCACGATGTCGATGATCTCCTGCAACGGAACGTCGTACATGTGGGGACCGCTCCAGCTTCCCCAGCAGATGTGATAGCGCGACCGCTCCGCCGGAATGCCTCTGAGCGCGCGATTGAGCGCATCGATGCGCAGCTGTGCCCAATTGAGATATTGCGCAAGCGACATGGGCGGGACGAGCTTTTCATGCATGAATGGAAAGAACGCGTCGTCGATCTGCACGGTGAGGCCAGCGTCGACGATAGCCTTGTATTCCTCATGAAGTGCATCGGCGAGCGCGAACAGAAAACTCTCCTCGTCCGGATAATGCTCGTTCTTGGCGCTCGGCAATGCGCTCGCAGGCGCGACCACCGGAAGGAAGCCTCCCGTCACGCCGGCCTTCTTGACCGCGTCGCGCAGATTGGCGATGTCGCGCTGCAATTCCACCTGGCCGACATACTTGATCGGCGCGTTGCACACGAAGCGCTTATTTAGTCGGCCAGCGATTCCGGTGGTGCGATCCTGCTCCTCGTAATATTCCGGAAACGCGTCCCGATCCCGGCCGCCGGTCATTGTAGCAAGCGGATCAACCGCCTCTTCCGGGGTGAGCGGCCGCGACGTGATCCCCGTCAGCCGCGAATGGACATAGAAGGCCCAATTTGTCCCTTTGCCGAATTCGCCATCGCTGACGATATCAATTCCGACTTCCGCCTGCTTGCGGACAACGTCCTCCACGGCCTTGCGCAACGCCGCGCCATAAGCTTCCGGCGTCGGCGGATTGTCGGAGGAGGCGGCGCGCAGCACCGCAAGAAAATCGTCCGGTCGCACTAGGCTGCCGACATGCGTCGTCAAGATGCGATCAACCATTTCCATCCCCTTCCGATCGTTCGCGACGGCCAATCGCATGTCTGACGATGCCGCCAGTCGTATCATCCTTGCAGATCTTTGAGGCGGTGAAGGACAATCAGGCCTCGAAGCCCGGAGGCGGCGGCAAGCCCCACATGTTGGCCGCGATCAATTCGCGGGGCCAGACCTTTGGTCGCTGCGGAAAATCCTGATGATGCGGACGCGGATCGAAATAACCAAGTCGCTCGTCCGAAATCCGGTCCATGTCGGCGAACACCTCGACAATGTTGCCATCGGGGTCGTGATGATAGGTGAAGATGTTGTGGCCGACGCCGTGACGTCCCGGTCCCCAGATCAGCGGGACATTGTGCATTCCAAGGATGTCGCAGGCCCTGCCGATCTGTGCGAAGTCCGCCACCTCGAACGCGACATGGAACATCCCGCGCCGCGGCGACGTCATGAAATTCAGCGTATGATGATCAGCATTGCAGCGCAGGAACACGAAAAAGTCCGCCATCCAGTCGGACCAGCGGAAGCCGAGGTGATCGGTGAAGAAAGCGGTGGATGCCTTTGCGTCGGCTGCATGCATCGCGACATGGCCAAGCTTGCGCGGAGCGATGCCGTTGCTGGCGAACGGCTTCTTCGATTCAGCGATCGAGGAATAAAGATACACCGTGTAGCCGTCCGGATCATGAAACCGGATTGCGCGATCGACGCCGTGGAAAGGATCGGATTGCAGATCATTGCGGATGCCGGCAGCGGCCAGCGATCTGGTCGCGTCGTCCAACGACTGGTCGGAAGCGAGTTCAAGACCGATATGCCGGTGGCCGGACTGATCTGCCCGGAAGAACGCAACTGCATGATGCTCGTTACCACAGGCGAAATAGGCTTCACCCGAGCCGGTATCCGCGCTGTTCGCAAGCCCAAGCACGTTCGCGTAGTGATGCTTCATCTCGTCGAATTTCACGACGCTGAGTCCGATAAACCCGAGTTTGGTGACCTTGACTGACATCTCGAATGTCCGGTGGAGGTTTTTCCCTGCTGCCGCGCTTTAGTGCCAAACGTCCGCCGCGATCTCGCGGGTCAGTGCGAGCTTGCGCCACTGCTCGTCTTCGGTGAGGAGATTGCCGTCCTCGGTCGAAGCGAAGCCGCATTGCGGGCTGAGGCACAGGCGATCCAGTCCGACGAAACGCGCGGCCTCGTCGATGCGGCGCTTGATCACGTCACGGCTTTCGAGATCGCCGGACTTGGTCGTCACCAGACCCAGCACGATCAGTGGCCCCCCATTTGCGGAGACGGATCGCAGCGGCTCGAATCCGCCGGACCTTTCGTTGTCGTATTCGAGGAACAGCGCGTCGACCCCGACCTTGTTGAAGAGGATATCGGCCACGAACTCATATCCACCTTTCGCCATCCAGTTGGAACGAAGATTGCCGCGGCAAAGATGCATGCTTACGGTGAGGTCGTCCGGCCGGTCGGCGAGAGCTGCGTTAATCAGGCAGGCAAAGCGCTCCAGCATCAGGTTTGGATCGTCACCACGCGCTTCGATCGCCTGCCGCCGGTCCGGATCGCACAGGAATGCGAGATTGCAGTCGTCGAGTTGGATATATCTGCATCCGGCGTCGTAGAATGCCTGGATCGCCTTGCGGTAAGCGCTCCCGAGATCGCGGCACAGATCGTCGAGCTCATGATAGGCATCGTTGCTCACCATCCCGCGCCAGTCGCGCATGACCGACATCATCATGGTCGGGGAGGGAATCGTCATCTTAGGTGTCCGGCTGGTATGGCTGGCCAAGAACCGGAAATGATCGATCATCGGATGGTTCGAAAATCCGACCGGTCCGACGACTTTCGCCACTCGGAACGTATGCATCTCGCCACCCGGCATCGGCAATTGCGCGATCACGGCTTCCATGCCGTCGAGTTGCGATAAAAAATCTGTCTGCCACGCTTCTCTGCGGAATTCGCCGTCGGTGATGCTTTCGAGTCCGATCTCTTCTTGCCGGCGGATCGCTTCCGAAATTGCCGCGTCTTCCTTGGCTTTCAAATCGGCAGCGGAGATTTCGCCCTTGGCAAACTGATGGCGGGCATTCTTGAGATCGCCAGGACGCAGGAGGCTGCCGACATGGTCCGCCCGGAATGGTGGCTTGATACGCGCGGCCATATTTACAGTCCTCCCTAGACCGGACTCGCTCGGTGACTGCGGCATGCCTTCGCGCGGCCGCGTCCCTGCTTGTTGAACCGCAGCATACGGTCCGGTCTTTGTTCGTCAATACAAATTGGTTCATCCATGCGTACAAACATCGGCGAGCAGGAAAGTGAAAACGGATTTCCATTCCCATCCGCACTCGTTATGTTCGCGACAATGCTATCGTTCACGATTATGAACAAGGACCGACATCATGACGGTGCAGCGAAACCGGCTAACGGCTGCTGATGTAACCGGCGCATGGGCGATTCTGCCCACACCCGCGCGCGAAGGCGCTTCCGACTGGCGAAACGAGGATACTGTAGACCTGGACGAAACCGCGCGAGCGATCGACGCATTGATCAAGGCCGGCGTGAACGGAATTTTGACACTCGGAACGTTTGGCGAATGCGCCACCCTCACGTGGGAGGAAAAGCGGGCCTTCATGGCGACATGTGCCGAAGCCGCGGCCGGGCGCGTCCCGGTCTTCGGCGGTACCACAAGCTTGAACACAAGAGAGTCCGTCCGTCAGACTGCAGCCGCTCACGATCTTGGACTAGATGGCACGATGCTCGGCCCGCCGATGTGGTGCCAGGTCGACCTGCCGACTGCGATCCAATTTTACCGCGATGTCGCCGAAGCATGTCCTCAGATGGCGATCTGCGTCTATGCCAATCCCGCCGCATTCAAATTCATGTTTCCGCGTCCGTTCTGGGAGCAGGTCGCGAAGATTCCGCAGGTCGTGTCGTGCAAGTATCTCGGTATCGGCATGCTGCTTAACGATCTCGCCGTTACGGAGGGCCGAATTCGTTTCCTCCCGATTGATGTCGATTATTATGGTGCCGCTCGAATGGCGCCGGACGACTGCACTGCGTTCTGGACGAGTTGCGCGGTGAATGGCCCTGCTAGCGTCATTCGTCTTCGTGACGACGTCGCGGCCGCGAAGCAATCTGGAAATTGGAGCGCGGCGAAGGAGGTCGCGGATGCCATGCGCTCAGCCGAGGCTGGCTTCTTCCCAAACGGCGATTTCAACGAGTTCTCGAAGTACAATATCGGCCTCGAGAAGGCGCGCATCAATGCCGCGGGCTGGATGAAAGCCGGCCCCTGCCGTCCTCCCTACCATTTCATTCCAGATGCGTATCTGGAGGGTGCACGTCGCTCGGGTCGTGCGTGGGCGGCGCTGCACGAACGCTACAGCGTGCGATCGCTGCCGGCCGCGGCGAACGCCTAGAGCCCGAATTTAAGCGGCGGCTGCTGCCGGTAGGCTCAATCGTCGAGCGCAATCAGCATGTCGCCGCAGTCGAGTACAAGCATCAACGGACCATTCAAGCGAACAACGTTGCCTCGGAAACCCATCTCTTCGTCGATAACGGGATCTCGGAGCTGACGACCTCGCTCGATATCGGCGCATGTCAGGCGGTCGTCTTTGACAAAAATCTCGAGGATCATCGGCCCCTCGAATGTGCCGCTGTCGCGACGGACGTAGCCCATGATGCCGCCGTGCTGATTGCGCGCCAGGCGCGTGACGAAGTCCGAGAGTTTTGCCAACTGGAAACACTCCAGATGATGGATACGGAAGCAGCTAGTCCGCGAGACCAGGGTGAGCAAGGGCTTGCCCTCAAACCGGTCGCACTATATTCATATTTGTGATCAAGTTCTCAAATGTGAATTAGTTTCGCTGCGCAGACCATGCGAGCAGCGACGATTGAGGTGAGCCGTGGGTTATTCGCGCCTATGCGGTCTCGACGAACTGACATCCGGCGAGATGCGCGAATTCGAGCATGACGGCCATCAGATCCTAGTGGTCTGGCCGGATAACGGAGGGCCTCGCGCTTTTCAGGCGCTGTGTTTGCATGAAGGCATACCGTTGGCTGATGGCGATTTCGATGGAGCGATTTTGACCTGCGCCGCCCATCGATGGGATTTCGATGCGAATACCGGCGAGAACCTGACACCGGGTGCCGGTTGTCTTGCGATCTATCCACTGCGGATAGAAGGCAACGACGTTCTTGTCGATGTGATAGGTATGATTCCCGCGCGAAAGGACTAGCCATGCAGCTTGAGCATTTGCGCCTCAATTCCAGCGATCGGCAGTCAGAGCGTGCGACCGTCACGGCTCAGGAACTGGCGAACTGCATCGAAATTCGCCCGGACGGCGTCACCCGCGTGGACCGGCGCATATATCTGGATCCGGACATCTTCGAACTAGAGATGGAGCATATTTGGGAGCGGGTCTGGATTTTCATCGCGCATGAAAGCCAACTGCGGCGCCCGGGCGATTACGTCACCGCGTCCATCGGACGCCAGCCGGTCTTCGCCATGCGCAGCAAGGCTGGCGACATCGGTGTCTTCATCAATTCCTGCCCGCATCGCGGCGCGATGGTTTGCAGGCTGAGCCGCGGCAACGCGCGCATCATCGCCTGTCCCTACCACGGCTGGACGTTCAACACCGACGGATCGCTGATCGCGCCGAAGGAGGAATCCGTGGGCGCCTATCCGGAAGCCTTTGACAAGAAGGAACTTGGTCTGTCGCGCGTCGCGCGCGTCGAGAATTATCGCGGTTTCATCTTCGCGTGTCTCGATCCGGATATCGCCCCGCTCGCCGACTATCTCGGCGACGCCAAGACCTTCATCGACATGTTCGTCGATCAAGGCGAGGCCCTGGAAACGATCAAGGGCGTCTGCTCCTACACGTATGATGGAAACTGGAAGCTGCAGGCGGAGAACGGCGTCGACGGATATCATCCAAGCACCGTGCACTGGAATTTCATCGCGACGCAGCAGCATCGCGCCAAGATGGACAAACAGGGTGACAAGACTAAGGGGATGAACCCGGTCACCGATCCTAGTAAGGTCAAGGGCGGCTATTTCGATTTTGGTCACGGCAACACCATGATCTGGGGCGACTGGACCAATCCCCAGGATCGCTTCAACTTTCACAGACGCGAGGAATTTTCCCGCCGGATGGGGGCGCTCCGTGCGGATTGGGTGATCGGGCGGCTGCGCAATCTGCTGCTGTATCCGAGTGTGTTCCTGATGGACCAGCAGAGCTCGCAGATTCGCATAATCCAGCCGATCAGCGTCAACAAGACCAAGGTAACCGTGTTCGGCCTCGCACCGGTCGGAGAGAGTGCGGAGGAGCGCCGCAAGCGGATCCGCTATTACGAGGATTTTTTCAACGCAAGCGGCATGGCGACGCCGGACGATCTGTCCGAATTCGATGCATCGCAGATCGGCTTTCGTGCACGCGCTCTGCCACGCAGCGATTTCAGCCGGGGCGCCGCGCATCAGCTCAACGGCCCCAATGACGAGGCAGACAGGCTTGGCATCAAGCCGCTCAGCAGCGGCAGCTGGATCGGCGACGAGGGCATCTATCTCGGCCAGTACCGCTACTGGCTAGAACTGTTGACGCAGGGCTTGGAGCGCAAGGCCAATGGCTGACTCTCTTCTTGACTCCGTCTCAGAGTTGCTGTTTGCCGAGGCCGCCGCTCTTGATGAAAAGCGGTGGGACGACTGGCTGGCTCTGTTCACCGAGGATACCGAGTTTTGGGCTCCGGCCTGGGATTCAGAACACGAGCAAACCAGCGATCCCAATACCGAGATCTCGTTCATCTACTACAACGCCCGGTCCGGCCTTGAGGACCGCATCTTTCGCCTGCGGCTCAATCAGTCGTCAGCATCGATCCCGCTTCCGCGCACCTGCCACCAAGTCACCAATATTCGCGCATGGTTGCAGCCCGGCGGCAATTGCGAGGTCAAGGCCAACTGGCAGACGCACTCCTACCGGCTGCAAAAAGCCAACTCTTTCTTCGGCTTCTACGATTACGTTCTGACACCGAAGGAGCAGGGATGGCTGATCGCGAAAAAGAAGATTACCGTGCTCAACGACGTGATTCCGACTGTTCTCGATATCTACAGCATTTGATCGGTCATGCTGGCGCTCCGAAAAATCCAGCCGGGCATTGGCGGTCTTTCTCTCGACGAGATCGACATGCCCCCCACCCCCGGCTTTGACGAAGCCCGCATCCGCGTGAGCGCGACCGGCATTTGCGGCACCGATCTTGCGATTTACAAATGGCTGCCGTTCCTTCGGCACATGACGCTGCCGGTCGTGCTAGGGCACGAAATTTCGGGCATTGTGGAAAGCATCGGCGCCGGCGTCACGCGCGTAAAGCCGGGCGACCTTGTCGCCGTTGAAAGTCATATTCCCTGCGGGCATTGTTACACCTGTCAGCGCGGCTTCGCACATGTATGCCCGCACACACGCTATCCCGGAATCCATATCGACGGCGGCTTTGCTCGCTTCGCGGTGTTGCCCGAACAGATTCTGTATGTCGTGGACCCGAGCCTGCCACACGAGATCGCGGCGATGTTCGAACCATTCGGCGTTGCGGTTCATGCCGTGATGGAAGGGTCCGGCGTGTCGGGCCACAACGTTGCGATCGCGGGCTGCGGCCCGATCGGCCTGATGGCGGTGGCGGCCGCGCGCGCTTTGGGCGCAACTCGGATTGTCGTCACAGACAGGAACGCCATGCGACTCGCCCAGGCCAGAGAATTGGGCGCGGACGAGGCCATCAAAATCGATGAGCAGGACGCGCGCGCCGCGCTGCTGCACGCGACGGATGGAAACGGACCGGACGTGTTTATCGACTTCTCAGCAGCCGCCGATTCGGTTCAACTCGCAACCGACACAATTACGGCCGGCGGCGAAATTAGGCTGGCCGCTGCGCCTGGAAACGCTATGCCACTCGATGTCGAGAAGTGGCTGCACCGGGGCGTGACTGTTCGCGGTCTTCACGGCCGCCGTCTGTTCGCATCCTGGATTCACGCGACGCGCCTTGTGCGCTCGCGACTGGTCGATTTGCGGCCGTTGATCAGCCACGTCCTGCCGCTGCGGGATGCACATCGCGGCTTCGAGGAAGCCCTTGCAGGGCGCAGCCTGAAGGTCCTGATACAGCCCGACGACGCTTAGAACAGGTTGTGATTGATCTCGTCCTCGATGCGTCGAACTCCGTCGCGGAGTGCTTTGAGGATCGCGTGGCGATGTGCCGCCGTGTCCCTGACGGAGGGGAATACGACTCCCAGTGATGCGACCGGCCGTTGCTTCAGATCGAGAATCGGAACGCTGATGCCGAACACTCCCAGCTCGAACTCCTCATTCGAATAGGCAACCTTCTCCTCTACCACACGCTTCAGCTCGCCCTTGAGAGCTGCGAGCGATCCGATCGTCTTCGATGTGGTCTTGCTCAACGGTAGCGCGGCAATGATCTCGTCGCGGTCCTTGGCCGGGAGAAACGCCATGATTGCCTTACCGGCAGACGTGGCGTGAAGCGGCATCCGCTCGCCGACCGTCATCCAGTAGCGCAGCGGGCGCTGGATCGCGTTGGCGGTCGCAACGCGTTCCACTTCGCTACCACGCAAGACCGATACCGATGTTGTCTCCTGCACGCGTTTGGCCACCGTATCGATGATGGGCTGGGCGATCGATGCAATGTCGAAAGATACGCGCAGGCCGGACGCTAGCTTCGCGATCGCCGGACCTGGAGCATAAGTGTTGGCGCCCGGTGTGAATATTAGATAGCCCCGGTTCTCGAGATTACGCAGCAGTTGAGTGAGGCTGCTTTTCGGAATGCCGAGTTCGGCCGCGATTTCGGAATGCAACAGAGATCGCCGAGTTGCGACAAACAACTCAAGCACGTCGAGGACGCGGTCCGCTGACTTGACAGCAGTTTTGCCAACTGTTTTCATTGTTGCACTAATTCATATTTGTGAACGCACGATAGTCTACACAAAGGCGGCGCCTGAACCACGTTATGAAGCAAGCGCGGGAGCGAGCAAGTCGCTTTCGCATGATCACGGCGCTTATCCGGTCAGGACTGTCCAGCGGCCACCAGAATAATAACGCGATCTGAACAACGGATCGCATATAAATCTCGAACGCAGGAGGGAGGAATGACGAAATGGCAAAAGCTGGTGCTTTTCGCAGCAGCAGCATTCGTCGGCACCGTAGCGGCCGGTCGGGCCGACACCATCAAAATCGGAGCGACTATCAGCGCGACCGGGTCTGCCGCTGCACTGGGCGCCCCGCAGAAGGAGTCGTTCGAGGTTCTTCCGACGCAACTCGGCGGTCAGAAGATTGAGTGGATCGTCCTCGATGACGCGTCGGACGGCACGAAATCCGCCGCCAATGCGCGCAAGCTGATCACCGAGCAAAATGTGGACGCGCTCATCGGTTCGACAATCGCGCCGACGTCACTTCCGCTAGTCGACATCGCGGCCGAAGCCAAGGTGCCGCTGCTGTCGCCGACGGCCACGGCGGCGGTGATCGAGCCGATGGACAACAAGCGACGGTGGGTTTTCAAGATCGTACCTAACGATCGCATCATGGTGAACGCGACCACCGATTACATGGCGAAGCAGGGCGTCAAGACGATCGGTTTCATCGGTTTCAACGACGCCTATGGCGACGGTTGGTTCCGAGAGCTTGAGAAGATCGCACCTTCGAAAGGCATCAAGATAGTGGCGCGCGAAGCTTTCGCGCGCACCGATACCAGCGTGACCGGGCAGGTTCTGAAGCTGCTGGCTGCCAATCCGGATGCGATCCTGATCGCGGCGTCCGGTACCCCGGCCGTGCTACCGCAGAAGTCGCTTCGCGAACGCGGCTTCGACAAACCGATTTACCAGACGCAGGGCGTCGTGACTCCGGCGTTCATCCAGCTTGGCGGCAAATCGGTCGAAGGAACGGTTCTCGCAGCCGGCCCGTTCGCGGTCGTCGACCAATTGCAGCCCAATGATCCGATCCGCAAGACGGCCGAGGCGCTGATCGGCGAGTACAAGAAGAAGTTCAACAAGCCGGCGCTGATATTCGCCGCGCACCAATGGGACATTGCGACGATTCTGGAACGTGCCATTCCTGTCGCCCTGAAGAGCGGGAAGCCAGGCACACCGGAATTTCGAAGCGCGCTCCGCGATGCGATCGAAAACCTCAAGGAGGTGCCGCTCATCAACGGCTTCGCTACCTACTCGCCGACCGATCATAACGGCTACGACGAGCGTGCGGCGTCGATGATGAAAGTGCAGGGCGGAAAGTTTGAACTGATCCGCTGAGGGGGCCACATTGCATGATCGGGCGTGAACCGCGCAAGCGTGGTTCCCGCCCGATCGTATTTTCCAAGGCTCGCTGCCCGAAGCCTACCTCCGGAGACAGATGTGGATTCAACTACCCTCCTTTTCATCGTCCAGGATGGATTGGTGAACGGTGCCATCTATGCGCTTCTCGGCATTGCCCTCGTCCTTGTCTTTACAGTCACGCGCATCATCTGGATCCCGCAAGGCGATATCGTCGCCTTCAGCGTTCTGACGCTTGCCACGCTTCAACAGGGGGCGTTCCCGGCCATCGTCTGGTTGCTGCTGGGACTTGCAATGACGGCTGGCCTGTTCGACTGTTTTCGAGCGCGTCGAAAGCTCACCGCGCGGCTGCTGGGGCGCGTTGCTCTTGTCGATTTCGTGCTCCCGATGCTGCTGCTGTTCGCGGTTCAGGTGCTGGCACCGATGCGCCTCGGCCTGTTCGTCGAAATCGCGATCACCGCGGCGATCCTGATCCCGCTCAGCCTGGTGATCTATCGGCTGGTCTTCGCGCCGCTGGCGGAGGCGTCCATTCTTGTGCTCCTGATCGCGGCGTTCGGCGTCCATCTGGCGTTGATCGGCTTTGGGTTGTTGTTTTTCGGGCCTGAGGGGGTCCGGACGGAATCGCTGCTGGAATTCGCGGTCTCGGTCGGAAAGCTTCTGATCACCGGCCAGAATATCGCGATGGTCGTAACCACGCTGCTGCTGCTGCTGGTGCTGTGGTTGATCTTCGACCGCACCCTGACCGGCAAGGCGCTTCGCGCTTCCGCCATCAACCGAACCGGCGCGCGGCTGGTCGGTATTCCGATGGCTCTGTCCGGCATGCTGGCGATCGGCATCGCCGCCGCGATTGGCATTTTCTCCGGCGTCCTGATCGGACCAGTCACGACCGTCTATTTCGACACTGGCCTGATGATTGGATTGAAGGGCTTCATTGCCTCGATCGTCGGCGCCATGGTGAGCTACCCAATCACGGTCGGCGCGGCGCTGGTCGTCGGACTGACCGAATCCTTCGCGTCGTTCTGGGTGAGTGCCTACAAGGACGCGATCATCTTCGCCCTGCTGATCCCGGTGTTGCTGTGGCGCTCGCTCACCTCGGTCGAGGTTGAAGAGGAAGAAGAATGATCACGCCCCGGCGCGCCGCGATCGCCTTTGCCCTCGTCACGCTGACCCTGCCATTCATTCCGGGTTTTCGCGACTTCTGGATTACGCTCGCCATTTATATCGGGCTGTTCAGCCTGGTCGCGCTGGGACTCGTTCTGCTCACCGGCGTCGGCGGAATGACTTCGTTCGGTCAGGCGACCTTTGTCGGCTTCGGCGCTTACGCCACCGGGGTGCTGTCCGTGCATTACGGCGTGTCGCCATGGCTGGCCCTGCCTGTCTCGCTGGGTGTCACGGGCCTCGGAGCGCTGCTGATCGGCGCTATCACCACAAGGCTTTCCGGACATTATCTGCCCGTCGGCACGATCGCCTGGGCAGTGGCGTTCTACTATGTCTTCGGCAATACCTCGCTTCTCGGTGCCCATGATGGCTTGTCGGGCATTCCGCCGCTGTCGATCGGTTCGTTCGCGCTTTACGACGTCCGATCGTTCTATCTAGTGCTGTGGGTATTCGTAGTTATCGCCTTCGTGCTGTCGGCCAACCTCCTGGAATCGCGCACCGGGCGCGCAATCCGGATGTTGCGGCAGGGGCGGCTTGCAGCGGAGTCCTTCGGGGTCAATACAGCCCGGATCAAGCTGATCGTCTTTTTTTATGCCGCTCTGCTCGCAGGCCTGTCCGGCTGGCTGTTCGCGCATTTCCAGCGCGCGCTGGCGCCCTCCGCTTTCGGCCTGAACGCCAGCATCGAGTATCTTCTTATGGCGGTCGTGGGCGGAGCGGGTCACATTGTCGGTGCACTGCTTGGCTCCTCGATCGTCACGTTGCTGAAAAACCAGTTGCAGGATCTTCTTCCGCAATTATTGGGCCGCACCGGAAGCTTCGAAACAATCGCATTCGGGATTCTACTCATCGCGATCCTCCAGGCAGCTCCGAATGGTTTGCTGCCGCTCTTCCGGCGCTTCTTTCCTCCCGCCGATCGGCCTGAACCAGCGCAAGCTCCCGCTCTGCCCCGGCGCGAGATCAGACCGGTACGGCCGCTTCTCGAATTGCGGGACATACGCAAGACCTTCGGCGGGCTTGTGGCCGTGGATGATGTCAGCTGCGCGATCGAGCCAGGCACTGTTACCGCATTGATTGGCCCCAATGGCGCCGGCAAATCGACGATATTCAACCTGGTGACGGGCATCCTCCCGCCGTCGCGTGGAGAGGTCTGGTTTGCAGGCAAACGAATCGACGGGATGTCGCCACGCGATATCGCTGCGCTCGGGATCGGACGCACATTCCAGCATGTCAAGCTTGCGCCCGACATGTCTGCCCTCGACAACGTCGCGCTCGGCGCACACCTGCGCGGTCATGCGGGTCCAGTGAGCGCGATGCTGCGGATCGAGCGCAACGAGGAACGGCGGATCCTCTACGATGCAAAGCGGCAGCTGGATCGGGTCGGCCTTGGCGACCAGATCCATCGTCCGGCCGGAAGCTTTGCACTCGGACAACAACGCATTCTTGAAATCGCGAGGGCTCTGGCGCTCGATCCTGCCCTTCTACTGCTGGACGAACCGGCGGCCGGTCTGCGCTATCGGGAAAAGAGAGATCTGGCCTCGCTCATCCGGCAGATTTGCGATGATGGCGTTGGGGTTCTTCTGGTGGAGCACGATCTCGAATTCGTCATGGGTCTCGCAAGCCGCATCATCGTTGTCGATTTCGGCATCAAGATCGCCGAAGGCACGCCCGAGGAGATACGGCGCAATCCCGCGGTCATCGAAGCCTATCTCGGGGACGCAGCATGACAGCCTCGCTCCTCTCGACGAGCGGTTTGTCGGTGTCCTATGGCCGCGCCGAAGCCGTACACCAGGTGTCCATCGATCTCGCGCGCGGTAGCATCGTCACGGTGATCGGCTCCAACGGCGCCGGCAAGACCACGCTGTTAAACGCCATCATGGGGCTGCTGCACAGCTCGGGAACGATACTGTTCGACGGGACAGATGTTGGCGACCTTTCGGTCGAGCAGCGCGTGGTGGCGGGCATGACGCTGGTTCCCGAGCGACGGGAATTGTTCACGACCTTGTCGGTGGATGACAATCTACGGCTCGGTGCGTTTCGAGCAAGGCGCGGTGAACTCGCACAGCGGCTCGAAAAGGTTTATGCGAACTTCCCCCGCCTGAGGGAGAGATGGCGCCAGCACGCCGGTACGTTGTCGGGCGGCGAGCGCCAGATGCTCGCGATGGGTCGCGCCCTCATGGCCAATCCGACGCTCTTGATGCTCGACGAGCCGAGCTTGGGATTGGCTCCTCGTATCGTGCGTGAAACATTCCAGATTATCCACGATCTCAGCGCAACCGGCGTTTCGATCCTTCTAATTGAACAGAACGCGCGCGCCGCGCTGGAGCTTGCAAGCTTTGGATACGTGATGGAGGTCGGCCGCATCCCGATATCGGGACCAGCACGGATGCTTGCCGAGGACGAGCGCGTCATCGAAAGCTATCTGGGAATCAAGATACAGGATGAATAGCGGCCCACGCGCCGCGCGCCGGAACTCCGCACTCATGCACCCGGCGTTTGATTCTCGATCACTTACGTGAACCGAATAAGGCATCGGCGCGCTTCCTCGGAAGGTGGGAAAACGCCGTTTTGATGTGAGACTTTGAGGCATCCGCTGACGTGACGGATGTTTTGTATCAAGCGGATAGAGATTATTGTATTGCGTTTGGCTGATCCAGCATGGGCATGATGCCTGTGGATGTTTGCGGCGCTGGTGGTCGATATCCGAGCGATAAGTGCGGGCGCACGGTGTTGTATTGATTGCGCCATTGCTCGATGGCGACGCGGGCATCCGCAGAGCATGTTCGGTCATGGTGACGGAGCGTCGATCGGTAACTACGCAGCCCGACTTTGATGATGATGGCGGCGATGGACCCCCACCATCATCATGGCTCGTCTCGCAGCTCAAGCTCGGTCTCACGGCAAGAGGCGGTTGCCGAAGGAAATGGCACCTTAGTAATGCGACCGGCAGGTCAGCCAAAGCTGCTAGGGCATCTTGTGAGAAACCCCGTCATTCTTGATGGAGAAGCGCATCAGGTCTTCAGCAATGACTAACGGCCCCTGATATTCTGTTTTGACTCGTTCTGCGACGTCCGCTTCCGTCGGGGCAGCGATCTTTCCATCGGTCAGCAGAACGATGTGATAGAGAGCAGCCAATTTCGGTTGGGTACGCGCGAAGACCACGCCGGCCTCTTCTGGCTTGGTGTGGTGATCTATAATGTACCGAAACGATATGGACTTCTTTAGAAGCTCGTCCTTCGCCATCGCTGCCTGGTGAATGAGGAGGTTCGCGCCTTTTGCATGCTTGATCAAGTTCTCGTTGAACTTGGTGTCCCCGGATATCACGACCGATCGTCCTCCAAAGTCGACGCGAAAGCCGAAGCAAGGCTTGATAAGATCGCCGTGATCAACCTCAAACGCGGTTACTTTGACGCCATCCTGATCATACACAACTCCTTCCTCGATTTCGGTCGCCTCTACATTGACCCAGTCCCGTGCCAATTTCTGATCCGCGATACGAGTCTTGATGTCCCAGTCGTAGGCTTTCTCTAATCCGGACATCAGCTCTTTGGTGCCTTGTGGACCCCAGACCCGCATCGGTGACTTGCGCTGGCCAAATGGCGAAGGCAGCCATCCCGTCAGCCAAACATCCGGCAGGCCGACGATGTGGTCCGAATGTAAGTGAGTAATGAACACTCCATTGATTGCTCCCATCGGGGTGCCAGTTTGCCAAATTCTTTGGGATGCGCCGCGGCCGACATCGAATAAGAGAACTTGCCGTCCCGCTTTTATCAATGTTGCCGGGCCAAACCGCTTCATCGTTGGCGGTGGGGAGCCGGTGCCTAGCATGACCACCTCGAAATCATCGGGCTGGCCTGTTTGGCCGAACGCGATAGTCGAGGGGGCCGAAAGGATCGTCAGTAGGGCGAGTAGGCGAAATGTGTTGAGCAATGCTCCCTCCCTTTGCTGAGTAGGCGTGCCCGGACCGTTCCATTCTGCCTTGTAACGGCTTTTGTCGCCCCGGCGCGCATGGAGTTTTGACGGGAAACCCGATGTGTCAATCCCAAGTGGCTCACGATGCGGGCTCATCGAAATAATAATCCGGCCATCGACGTGAGTCCTGCTAGCGGCAGTGTGCAGCGCGGCAACTTAGAGATCCCGGAGAAGATTGACACTCCATCAGACCCGCCGCAGTATTTGAGCGCGCTCAAAATGCGACGGTGCCGATAGGTTGGGGGAGAGGCGGCCGGACGATGGTTGTTGCCAGGCGAAAAGCATGTGAATCGTGTCCAGAGATTTGCTCATAGTCGGCGACCCGCACTTTAGTGTTTCTGACAGATCCGTGAGGAGTGATGAGCGTGCCTCCGCTGAAAGATGAGGATTTGATAGTCGGCGTTTGGACGCTTGTTTCGCAGGTTTATGAAGATGCGGAGACTGGCGAGAAGCTTCCGGTCCTTGGTGATCGCCCGCGAGGCAGACAAATCGCGACCAAGGATGGGCGATGGCTCGCCTTGGCCACAGGAGGCGATCGGCCCGTTCCAAAGACCGAGGCGGAGCGGGCGCAAGCCTTGCTGACAATGGTCGCCTACACGGGACGCTACACGGTCAAGAACGGCACGGTCACGACCAAGGTTGAAGCGGCCTGGAACGAAGGCTGGGTGGGTGGCGAACAGGTTCGCTACATCCAGTTCGAGGGACACGACCTGCTCCACATTCGCAGTGCGGAAATTCCGCATCCAAATCTTCTCGGCCGCAAAGCGCGCGTTTTGGTGACCTGGAGACGCGAGGAGTAGACGACGTAGCCGCCGCGCGCTCACTTAAAACGAGCACAGAACGAAGAGTCGCGCGGGGGAAAAAGGGAGGGATATATGGTGCGGTACAGGATTTCAGCACTGACTTTAATCGCGTCAGTCTGCTGCTTCATGGCGATGGCACAAGCGGTCGACGCGCAGTCCCCCGCGCAGGGCCCCGTCCGTCTGATTGTTCCGATCGCTCCCGGCTCGGTGACCGACATTGCGGCACGCCTGATGGCCAAGCACCTGTCGGACCGGCTCGGGCAAACCGTCGTGGTTATCAACCGAGCGGGCGGGAATACAATTCCTGCCGCTGTCGAATGCGCAAAGTCGCCGCCGGATGGAACGACGCTGTGCATCGTCAATCCGGACACGCTGTCCTACAATCCATTCACTACGCCGAATCTTCCCTACGACCCGGAAAAGAGTTTCGTTCCAGTCACGAACATGTACTTCGTCATCGAGAGCTTGTTGGCGCGCGGCGCTCTCCCTGCGAATTCGATCGATGAACTCCGTAAACTTGCCGAGCTAAAGCCGGATGGATTGAGCTTCGGTACCCTCGGACCGCGCTCGACGACTGACACCTTTAGGCAATGGCTTGCACAATTCTGGAAAACGAACTTTGTCCCGGTGCCGTACAAGGGCGGCAGCGAAATCATCAACGCACTTCTGAGTGGCTCCATCGATATCGCTCGGATCGGCGTTGGCAATATCGCCGGTCAGTTGAACGACAACAAGATCAAGGTGCTGGCCTTGCGCAGTTCCAAGCGAAACGAGCTCTTGCCGAATGTTCCGACAATGGACGAGGTAGGATTCAGCTCCTTCCCTGGTGGACGGCCGTGGTGGGGCGTTGTTGTGCCGGCCGGAACGCCGCCCGAAACAGTCCAGAAACTGAACAAGGAGATCGTCGAAATTTTCCAGTTACCCGATGTGAAGGACTTCATGAGGAAGCAATTCCTCGACGTCGATGTTAGCAGTCCGGCCGAGTTCGCAGAATTCCTAAAAAAGGATCGGGCGAATGCGGAGTACATGGTCAAGACGTATCAAATGGCAAAATAGGCGAGGCTACGAAAGCGCAGCCGATCGTGCCGCCACCAGGCGGCACGCGCCTATAAACCGAGCAACCGCTCGGCATTGCGGTGAGCAATTGCGCTAAGGTCCGCCTCAATCAGGTTCAGCGTTGCAAGAAACGACTTTGCCTCGACCATCGAGCCATAGGGATAATCGACAGAGAACATGATCCGGCCAGCACCGACTTCTTGCAGCAGGTTTTGGAAGGTCGTCGGAAAATTGAATCCACCAAAGGTGTAGTGGACGTTTTCACGGAAATAGAAGCCGGTGGGGTGTTTCAGGCCTGTGACCGCTTGTGGAAGGCTTCGCTCAAGCCTCGGCAACATGAAAGGTATGCCTTCCCCCAGGTGGCCGATAATGACTTGCAACGCAGGATAGCGATCGAACACGCCGCCGAGCACCATGCGGATCAAATGCGTTGCCGTTTCAATGTGCCAGCCCCACGCGGCAGTTGCGAGCATTGCCGAAACCGGCGGTGAGAAACCAGCATAGTATGCGTCTATAACGCTCTTGGGCGGCAGTGTCGGATGCAAATAAATCGGAACGTTGAGGGCAGCAGCGCATTCGAAGATCGGCGTGAAGCATGGATCATCGAGGTGGTGCCCCGAAGTGTGACCATTGATCAAGGCGCCCTTGAACGCATCCTGAGTGACGCGGCGATCGAGTTCCTGGGCCGCCTTATCGGGTGCGGCGGTTGGGAGCGCAGCAAATGCGCTCAGGCGCGTCGGATATTTTCTCATCGCGTCCGCTACGAAGTCGTTGGTCTCGTGCGCAAGAGCTATTTGATCCGGCGCCGGTGCTTGCTCAAGCCCCGGCGCATTGAGCGAGAGGACTTGCACGTCAATGCCGGCAGCGTCCATCTCCGCAACGCGTTCGGCGCCGACATTCTGAAGCTGTTGGTAGAGCTTTGCGCCCGTCGCACCTCGACTGCGGATCTGCTCGGTGAACTCCTTTCCCGGGCCCTTCAGGAAGCCCGGACTGACAAAATGTTCTTCGAGCGTGATTGTTCGCATGTCCGGGAGCGGGCTGAACGAGAGAGCAGGGCTAGTCACTCAACTGAAAGCTTGGTTTGGCGAACCAGCTGCTCCCACTTGTTTGACTCGGCATTTAGGAAACGGCTCAGCTCCTCTGGCGATCCAAGCACGGCTTCAAGTGCTTGCGGCTCGAGGAACTGCTTTTGAAATTCAGGGTTCTTCAGAATCTCCTGGATGTCTGCGTTCACTTTGGCGATGACATCTTGCAGGGTGCCCGCCCGCGCAAATACCGAAAACGACACGCTCATATCAAAGCCGGGCACAGCTTCCGCAACAGGCCGGACTCCAGGGAGTTGCGGAATTTCCTTTTTGCTCCCGACGCCAAGACCCGTGACCTTGCCCGCCTTGACGTGAGCCAGCGCAATCGTCGGGCCGATGGCAACGACTTGGATCTGACCTGCCAACAGATCGTTGACGGCTGGAGAAATACCACGGTAGTGCACTGGCGTGAGCTGGGCGCCTGTCATAGTCTCAAGCAACAGCATCCCCATGTGCGGAGCAGTGCCCGGTCCAGCGGTGCCATAATGAAGCGCGCTAGGCTTTTGCTTGGCGATTGCGATAAGGTCGGCGATCGATTTCGCTCCGACTGACGGGTGCGCGATGAAGGCCATCGGAACCGTGGCGATTCCAGCCACGGGGATGAAATCGCGCTGGGCGTAGGCTGACTTGCCCTTCGAGAGATGCGGCTGGATGGTATAAATTCCGGACTCGCTGACCAGCAGCGTATATCCGTCTGCCGGCGCGTTGGCTGCTGTCGATGCCGCAATCGCATAAGCGCCACCAGCACGGTTCTCTACGACAACCGGTTGACCCCATTTCTGCGAAAGGCGCTGGCCTAATCCACGGGCCAGGACATCTGGCAGTGATCCCGGAGTGGACGCGGCGATAATTGTTACGGGCCGCGTCGGAAAGGATTGCGCGGAAGCACTTTGGCTCAGGTACAACGTCGCGAGCAGCAGGAGTGCCAATCTGAAGACCATGTGACTGTCCTTATGTTGCTGCTTCCAGCCGCGTCTTGCCTTTCAGAGATGGCCGAAGCGTTCAGCCTGCACCGTCAGACGAGGTGACCTTTTCCTTCAGTCATGCGCCTGCCGCGGAGCCGCAGAGCGAGAGCCTATTGCGCTTTAGCACCGGACGCTTTGACGAGTTCTTGCCAGACAGGAACATCTGCCGTGATGCGGCGGGCAAACTCTTCCGGTGTTCCGTTGACCGGCGCCAAGGCGAGCGTTTGCATCTTGGCCTGCGCTTCTGGCGCGGAAAGAGCGGCATTGATCGCTTCGTTCAGCCGCTTCACGATGTCAGGCGGAGTGCCGGGGGGCGCGACAATTCCGGTCCACGGATTAGTGGGAAAGGTAGGATACCCGCTCTCCAGCATTGTGGGGACATCCGGCAGCATCTTCAGTCGCGAACGAGACAACACCGCGAGTGGTCGCAGTTTCCCCTCTTTGATTAGCGGAATGAGCGTAGGCAGCGCATCGAAAGCCATGTGCGTACGCGCGCTCAGAAGGTCCGCCATTGATGGCGCTAAACCCTTGTACGGGATGTATTGAATCTCAAGTTTGTTGGCCTGGTTGAACAAAACACCAAGCAAGTGCGCGGGCGTGGCCAGCGAGCCGCCGAAACTCAAAGGCTCCTTGCTGTCACGAACAAACTCGACGAATTCCTTGGGAGTTTTTGCCGGCACGGCAGCCGGAACAACGAACACGAACGGAAATTCTGCAACCAGACTGACCGGCACGAACTTATCAGGATTGTAGCCTGGATTCTGATAGAGGAAGGGTGCGATGCCGTAAGTCTGCAAGGTCGCGAGCAGGATGGTGTATCCATCTGGGTCAGCGGTCTCGGCGGCTTTTGCGCCAATAGTGCCACCAGCACCCGGACGATTCTCGACGACGACGGGTTGACCGAGCAAGGGTTGCATGAACTCGGCCAGCGTGCGTGCCACGGTGTCGATCGGACCGCCCGGAGCGACAGTGACGAGCATGCGAACGGGCTTATTCGGATACGGCTGAGCGTGCGCCACCGTACCGAATGCCAAGAGACCAGCGACCAAAAGCGATTGAACAGCTTTCACAGGAACCTCCCGCCGAGATAGCTCTTTTAATTGTATCGCGATGCGGGACAGTGACCTGCCCGCCGCGGTTCATTTTTTTGAGCGCACACTCAATTATCGGAGCGGGTCGATGACGAGTCAATCAAAAGGCACTCTCCTTGACACGCGTATTGATCATGCTCAGAAAGGCGCGTCATCGTCTTACAGATTGCTATCGCTTCGTCGTACTCGATGAAATTGCAACCGATGTCCGTAGAGCCAAAATCGCACCGATCTCAACGGACCGGCATCGAGAGGATGGAAATTCCAAACAGAGTGCGCGTGGGTCGTTGCAAGCGATGATCAATGTGCTGCTGTTCGCGGAATTGACCCCGGCTGTTCGTGAAATCTATGCGTCATCGCTCAGATCCGAATTTCCCCAGCTTCAGGTTGGGACTGCGGCAAGTCGCGAAGAGGCATTGCAGTCCATCGGGCAGACCGACGTCCTCTTGACCTTCACTCCGATGATGTCGGACGTCATTCTGAAAGCCGCTCATCGACTGAAATGGGTACAGGCGCTTGGCACGGGAGTAGACAACCTCATCGACCTGGCTTCGCTTCGTCCTGAAGTGCTCGTTACGAACATGCGCGGCATTCATGGGGCACCGGTCTCAGAGGCGGCGCTTTCATCCATGCTGGCCCTGAGCCGAAGACTCCCCGAGTTCGTGAGGAATCAGGATCGCGCGCTATGGCGCCGGTGGCCGGCACGTTTGCTGAATGGAAAGTGCGTTGGCATCCTCGGCGTTGGGGTCATCGCAGAGACGCTTGCTCCGATCTGCAAGGCATTTGGCATGGAGGTGCTTGGCTTTTCCTCCGAGCCCCGCACGGTGCCCGGCTTCAACGCAATACATCGACGCAGCGATTTGCGGTCCATGGCCGGTCGGTTGGACTATCTGGTTTTGTTGGCGCCGCTTTCCGACGCAACGCGCAATATCATTGACGCGGATATGCTCGCTGCAATGAAGCCTTCGGCTTTCCTGATCAATCTTGCCCGCGGCGGGGTGGTTGATGAAGGCGCACTTGTTGAAGCGCTCACAAAGGGAACGATCAGCGGTGCGGCTCTCGACGTCTTCAACGAAGAGCCGCTGCCTTCGGACAACCCGCTCTGGGGCTTGAAGAATGTTCTGATCACCACGCACCAAGGCGGGTTTTGCGACGTCTATCCAAGACTCGCCTTGCCGATCATTTCGCAAAATATCCGGCTGTTCCTGGACGGTCGGACGGATCAGATGGTCAATCGCATTCACCGCTAGCAGGTCACAACATATGCAGCTTTCAGAAAGACTGAGTTATCCAATCTCGATGGCAGAGTTGGAGCGTCGGTGGGCGGCGGTTCGCAAAGCCATGGACGAGGCGGGCGTTGACGTCTTGGTGATGCAGAACAACAACGACCACATGGGCGGCTACGTCAAATATTTCACGGACCTGCCGGCGACCAACGGATATCCGGTAACGATCATATTTCCCCGCGATGACGACATGACCCTGATCGGGCAGGGGCCTTTCGACAAGAAGCAGGATTTACCGCACGCTGGCGATGGTATGCGACGTGGTGTCAAGACATGGCTGACCACGCCGAGCTATGCATCGGCGCATTATACGGCGGTTTACGACGCGAGGCTCGCCGACGCGGCGCTGCAGAAATACGGAAAGGCGACGGTTGGTTTCGTTGGCGCCTATCAAATGTCGGTTGCGGTCGCCGAACATTTGCGACATAACAGCCTGAAGAATGCAAAAGTCGTTGAGGCGAGCGATCTCGTCGATCAGATCAAGGTTATCAAGAGTCCGGAAGAAATTGCTGCGATCGTGGCGACGGCAAAGGTTCAAGACGGCGCCATGAAGGCAGCCTTTTTAGCCATCAAGCCCGGCATGCGCGATACGGAGGTTGCCGCAATCGCGCAAGAATACAGCCAGCGCCATGGAAGCGAAAACGGCATTTACCTTTGCGCCTCGGCTCCGCTCGGCGCGCCCGCCCAGCTTGCCCAGCGGCATTATCAAAATCGGACGCTGAAAGAAGGCGATTACTTCGTTTTGCTGGTCGAGGACAGCGGGCCGGGGGGATTCTATACCGAGCTTGGCCGTACCTGTGTGCTCGGAAAGGTGCCTGAGCAAATGAAAGATGAGTTTCGATTCACTCTCGAGGCGCGCCGATTCACGCTGGACAGGTTGATTCCGGGCGCTTCCTGTTCACAAATTTGGGTTGAATATAACGACTTCATGAAGAAGAACGGTCGGCCTCAGGAAAGCCGCTTGTATTGCCATGGACAGGGCTACGATCTCGTCGAGCGGCCGCTGGTGCGTCACGACGAGCCAATGCAGATCAAGAAAAGCATGAACATCGTCGTGCACCCGACCTATGTACACAACGGCATGATGTCGTGGGTCTGCGACAATTACATGATCGAAGAAAATGGGCCGGGACCGCGCCTTCACGCGTTCCCCGAAGAGATTGTGGAAATTCGCTAGATTCCTGCGCCGAGGCAGCGCGCGACGCTCATGCTACGTGCGATTGCGTCGCTGTTTGTTCCGCAGAGTCGTAGCGGCTTGCGGGTCGTGCCAAGCCGAGATTGTCTCGCAGCGTCTTTCCTTCGTATTCCTTACGGAAGAGGCCGCGGCGCTGCAATTCCGGAACAACGAGATCGACAAACTCGTTGAGCCCCCCGGGCAGATAGGGGGGCATGACATTAAAGCCGTCGCAACCCGCGTTGACGAACCACTCTTCCATCTGGTCGGCAATACGTTCTGGCGTCCCTTTGATGACGCTTTTTCCGCGCGCGCCAGCCACCCGAAGCGCGAGTTGCCGGATCGTAAGATTTTCGCGTCGGGCAAGACTGACCGTCGCATTGAAGGAGCTGACGCTTGCGTTCGTCTCCGGCAAAGTCTCGGGCAGAGGATCGTCGAAAGGATAGGACGAGAGGTCAATCCCACCCAAAACCAGTGACAATATTTCTCGGGCTACGATTGGATGCGTGAGCGACTGCAGATATTCAAATTTCTCGGTCGCTTCTGACTCGGTGCGACCGATGATCGTGCTAAGCCCGGGCATGATCTTCATGCTGTCGGGACTGCGGCCTTTCTTGACGGCTTCGCCTTTGATCTTGTCGTAAAATGACTTCGCATCCGCGAGTGTCAGTGGCGTGCAGAACACGACTTCTGCAAACTCCGATGCGACTTCGATCATATCATCCGACCCGCCGGCTTGAACGATGACGGGATGGCCTTGGGGTGGACGCGGTATGTTCAGCGGACCTTTGACGGAGAAATGTTCGCCCTTGTGATGCAGCGTATGGAGCTTGGTGGGATTGAAAAAGTCGCCCGTCTCCTTATTGCGGATGAAGGCGTCGTCATCCCAGCTGTCCCACAGTCCTTTCACGACCTCGGCAAACTCGCGGGCGCGGTAGTAGCGCTCGGCATGACGATAATGCTCGTCCCTGTTGAAATTATAAGCCTCTTCGTCCTGTCCGGACGTCACCAAATTCCAACCCGCGCGTCCGCCGCTTAGGTGGTCAAGAGAGGCGAATTTGCGAGCGACGTGGAACGGTTCGTTGTAGCTGGTGGATGCGGTCGCCACGAGGCCGATATTTCTGGTCATGACGGAGAGCGCCGACAGGAGCGTAATCGGCTCGAAATTCGCGATATATTGAGCAGAGCGGCTCAAGGCATCCATGTGTGCCTTGCGGACGCACAGGTTGTCCGCGAGAAACACCATGTCCAGTTTGCCGCGCTCCGCGGTCTGCGCGAGTTCGATATAGTGTTGGAGATTGATCCCGGCATCGGCTTGCGCATCGGGATGGCGCCAGGACGCGACATGATGGCCGGTCGGATTGAAAAATGCTCCCAACGCCAGGTGACCTTTGTGCGCCGCCATGGTTTTACCTCTCGATACCCGCCGCTGCGTTCGCTGTTATTAAATGAGCGTGCTCAATAACACTGGCTTTGCCCTTTCTTCCTGTCAATATCGCGATCGTTTGGAGGTCGGGTGTCCCGGCCGCGTCTTAATTTACGCGCGGTGGCGCGACTTGTTGGATGAGGCGGCCAGCTTTGCTCTTTGGCCACGTCGCTGAATGGCAGCGGGAGTGGGGGACATGCCGGCGATGGCCAAACGAAACGTTCTTGCGAGGCGTCGAAGGCCCGCTTCTAGGCTGGAGGGGTCGGTTGCCAGCCAGTATCTTAGCTCGACTTGGTAGATGCAAAACAACATCCAGCCGACGACCCGCGCCGACTCTGACGTTTTTATCGATCCCGATTCTTTAGCATACTGGACGGCTTGAGCCATCGTGGCGATGACGTGCTCCCGAGTCGTCCTGAACCGATCGGCTTGCTCGCCCGAGTCGTAGAACAGCATCTCCCGCAACATCAGTTTGGAGAGGTCCGGCTGAAGCCGAAAATATTCATAATGGCAGCGCGATATGCTGAGCAGATTGCCGATGAGGGAGCTCTTTTCAGAGACGCTTGCGCTTGCGCGTCGCGTGACCGGTTCCAGGTCTTCGTTTGCAATCAAAACAGCAGGTCGCGCTTATTGGCCGCATAAATGAATACCGTGCCCATCCCTACGCCGGCGCGAAGGGCTATCTCGCGCGTTGTCGTGTCGTCATATCCGCGGGAGACGAAAAGGTGACGGGCCGCCGCCTTGATCCGCAGGAGCTTATCAACCTTGTTGCGCTGTCGCTTGCCGACGAACGACCCTGCGCTGTGGGTCACAGAGGTGGCGGGGTTATCGGAACGCATCATATACTCGACTACGACGTGTTTTTGCATAATGCACGATTTCGGTCGCCCTTAACACGAAAAGAGCGTTTTTGGAAAAACCAAACATCTTCATGCTAGTACGATCGCTGATCGGCCCAGCTGTTCGTGGCACTCATGGATGCATCGTCATGCTCAAGGGTGCATTGTTCTGCTGAAGTGGTCGCGACTATAGCGCGACTACGGATTATGCCGAGTCTGGCAGCGTTCGGAGAACGGCTATCTTAAGCTTCAAAGCGCGGCTGCGTGACGAGCGTTTCAATAGCGAAATCGGCTCTCGCTGCAAGGAGCCAAATCATCATCGAGATTTCGTGCCTGCGCTCTGCTCCGCGTTCGCTCGGCGGCAACGGAAGTATCTCCCTTAATCCTGGGAAATGAGATTTCACGGAGCTCACTGGGCGAGCTACAGTGCTGCGCGCAGCAGCGTCTCGAAATCTTCGGCCGAGGGGGCGCGGCGTGATGGCGTTGGAATGGTCTGCCATCGCGCCCGTAAGCGATGTGCTCCTGTTGGAACCCCATCTCACCCATTGTCGTCGGCGGTGATTTACGAACCACATCATTGTAATTAGCATGCGTCCCCGCGAGTGGGCGAGGGGAAGGCGCTGCTCGTCTGTTCTGAAAAATCCAGGAGCCGTATTCGATGCCGCAGATGACGGGGGGGCAGGCCATTGTCTCCGAACTGATTCTCAATGGGACTGATGTGGTGTTCGGTCTGCCTGGTGCGCAGATTTACGGTCTCTTCGACGCGCTCCATGAGTATGACGTGCGGGTGATCGGAGCGCGGCATGAGCAGGGCTGCGCCTATATGGCTCTTGGTTATGCGCGCGCCAGCGGTCGCCCGGGTGTCTATGCCGTGGTTCCCGGCCCCGGAATGCTCAATGCATCGGCAGCTCTCTTGACCGCGTATGGTTGCAATTCACCGGTCCTGTGCCTGACCGGGCAAGTGCCGAGTGCCTCTTTGGAAGGGGTCGCGGGCATCTGCACGAGATGCGCGATCAATTATCCACCATGCGCCAGCTGACAAAGTGGGCCGAGCGTATTGAGCACGCGGCAGCAGCACCGAGCCGGGTTGCCCAGGCTTTTCAGCAGATGCGCTCCGGGCGGCCCGGCCCCGCCGCATTGGAAATGTTTTGGGATCAATTCTCCGAGGTCGCCGAGGTCAGTCCGGTCGGACCTTTGCCGGATCTGCCGCAGCCCTCGCTCGACCTGCAGCGCATCGATCACGCGGTCTCCCTGATCAAGGACGCTCGCGCGCCGATGGTCATGGTCGGCGGAGGAGCGGTCGACGCTGGCGACCACGTGCTCGAGCTCGCAGAAATGCTGGACGCGCCGGTGGTTGCGCTGCGTAACGGACGTGGCGTGGTCACTGAAGCGCATGACCTTTCACTCAACATCGCGTCGGGATTTCATCTGTGGCCTGAAACCGATCTTGTCATTGCGATAGGCACGCGAATGGAACTCGTCGAGTGGCATTGGAAGCAAACGCCCAAAAATCTAAAGACGATCCGAATAGACATCGATCCTGCGGAAATGCGCCGTTTCCCATCCGACGTGTCGATTATTGCGGACTCGGTCGCTGCGACAGCCGCCTTGATAGAAACGATTCGCAAGCGCGGCGTTCAGTCCTCGCGGCGGCGCGAACTCATTCGCTTGGCCAAAGAGAAGGCGGCCGGCGAGATTGCGCGCGTGCAGCCTCAGATCGGGTATCTTCAGGTCATTCGTGATGTGCTGCCCGATGATGGGATCTTTGTGGACGACCTCTCTCAGGTCGGTTTCGCCTCGTGGTTCGGGTTTCCTGTGTACCACCCCCGCACCTATATTTCCTCGGGATATCAGGGGACGCTCGGTAGCGGCCTCGGTACAGCTCTCGGCGTCAAAGTCGCCAAGCCTGACAAGTCGGTGATTTCTGTCTGTGGCGATGGCGGGTTTATGTTCGCTGTCCAGGAACTGGCGACCGCTGTGCAGTACAGGATCAACTGCGTGGTCATCGTCATCAATAACGGCTCATACGCGAACGTGCTGCGTGATCAGCAAACACGCTTCCGTGGCAGGGTCGTCGGCGCTGAACTGTACAATCCGGATTTCGTCAAACTTGCCGAGTCCTTTGGCGTCGAGGCGAGGCGCGTTACATCGCCATCCGAGTTACGGGCGCCCCTTGAATATGCTCTGGCACAGGATGCGCCCTTCTTGATTGAAGTCGTGGTCGGCCGTGGCGAAGAAGCGAGCCCCTGGACGCTCATCCACCCGGAGCCAAACCGCGGTTAGACGCTTTGGCGTCATAATGTGGCTTTGGCAGGCGCTAGCGTTCGAAAGCATCTCAACAGCGAAAATAGGCTGCAAGGCCCCATTGCGACCCAAGGTAATTGCGCTGGGCGCAATAGCGCTCAAGGCCGGCCTTGAGGAAATTGATCGACGCAAATAATGATGTGGTCGGAATAAACTGACTGCAACGCGATCAAGAGCATCAGGCAATGCGTAAAGTGAAAGCGGAAAATGAACCCAGACGCGCGTCTGAGCCCGGTCCGGTCACAGAGGTGTTCCTGACCTACAAGATCGGGCGGCTTCGCAAGATCTTTGACCGGCAATACGCGCCTCAGCTCGCGGAAAAATTCGGCCTGACCTTGGCGGATTGGCGTGTCCTCTCTTTGCTCTACACGAGCTCGCCTGCAACTGCGAGCCGCCTGCGGCAGCGGCTGTTCGTGGACCGCGCCGAAATCAGCCGTGCGCTTCAGCGGCTTGCCGACCGTGGTTTGATCCACCGTGTACCCGACGAGAGCGACCGCAGGAGTGTCGCGCTGATGATCACCGCAAAGGGAAAGTCACTGCACGACAAGGTGCTGCCCCTACGTGAGGCCGTTCAGGTTCAAGTTGCGTCCTGCCTAAGCCAGACCGAATTGAAGCATCTGCATTCGGCGCTGGATAAGCTCCTTGATTTCCATGACAGAAAGGCGAGTGAGGCATCATCCTTCGCCAAGCGCAAACGTGTGCTTGACAGTGATAGTTGATTCATCAACAATTACTCAAACATATGGCGCGACTTATTTCGCGCGAGGCCGGATTGGAGAGCTCAAGTGAACGTTGATGATGCCGTCACATATGAATTGCGCGGAGAGATCGCGCTTATCGGATTGAACAGGCCGGATAAGCGAAACGCTTTGAGTCCCGAACTTATGAAGCAGATGGTGCAGGCGGTCCTGCGTGCCGGGGAGGAGGCCAAGTGCGGGGTGCTGTTCGGCCATGGAGAGAATTTCTGTGCCGGGCTTGACCTCGCATGGGCAGCGAAGAACTGGACCGATTCTGAAATCCGGAAGCTGCCGTTTCCGTTTTCGCGTGGCACCTTTCAGGAGTTAATCGCGCGCGGCGACATTCCCTTTGTAGCTGCGCTGCATGGGGCGACGCTGGGCGGCGGTCTCGAGACAGCCTCCGCGGCGCATGTTCGTGTGGCTGACGAGAGCACGTATTTTGGATTGCCGGAGGGAACGCGCGGCATCTACATCGGAGGAGGTGGCTCGGTTCGCGTAGCGCGCCTGCTCGGCGCCTCCCGGATGCAGGACTTGATGCTGACCGGAAGAGTGCTCAACGCAACCGACGCAGAGCGTTATGGGCTCGTCCATTATGTCGTTCCAAAGGGGCAGGCTATCAACAAGGCGATCGAGCTGGCAGAGAAAATCTGCAAGAACGCGCCTCTCGCAAACTTTGCGATCGTGAACAGTCTGCCGCGTCTTCAGGACATGTCGTATGACGACGGGCTGTATTTTGAGAAGATGGTCGCGGAATACACGCGCAGTCCCGAATCGATTACGCGGCTCAAGAAATTCCTGGACAAGACTGCGCCCCGCGTCCGCCTGGAGCAGGACTAAAATCTAGTCCTGCTCCCGAGCAGCCAACCTCTATTTGCTTTTTAGGCCAAGGAGGTTGGCCAAGAGATTGCGCTGCATCTGCGATGTTCCGGCGGCGATCGTCGCCGCGCGCGAATCCCTGAACATCCGCTCCATGTCGAATTCCTTGCTGTAGCCATAGGCTCCCATGACCTGCATCCCCTGGTTGGCGACGCGTGAATAGGCTTCGCTGGCAAACAGCTTGGCCATGGTGATTTCCCGCAGCGCATTCTTGCTATTCGCTACGGCTTGAGCCGACTGCCACATCAACGCTTCGGCGGCGGAGACGTCGGTATCCATGTCTGCAAGGATATGAGAGATCGCCTGGAAGGAGCCGATAGGCTGTCCGAATTGGCGTCTCTGTTTGCTGTAAGCCAGCGCGTAATCGACAATCGCGCGAGCGGCGCCACATGCTCCGGCGGCAGCGGTGACTCTTTCGATCTGCAGGCCGGACATGAGGCAATCCCATCCCCTGTTTTCCGCTCCGATGAGCCGGTCTGCAGGCACCCGCACATTGTCAAAAATCAGCTCATAGGTTCCGACGCATCGGCGTCCCAACATGTCCAGCTTTCGAAGGGTCAGACCTGGCGTGTCATTGTCGACCAGAAACAACGAAATGCCGTCGCGGTAATGAGCCTGGCGATCGGTCAGCACATACACGTTGATGACGTTATTCTTCGCCCCGGCGCCGGTCGCCCACAGTTTCTGACCGTTGATGATGTAGTAGTCCCCGTCGCGCGTGGCGGTCGTGCGGATGTTGCCGAGGTCCGATCCGGCATCAGGTTCGGACATAGAAATCGACATCTTGATTTCGCCCGAGAGCAGCTTCGGCAGCCACTCCTTCTTTTGCGCTTCGGTCGCCTTTCGAACGAGATTGAGCCCGGTGAAGACGCTCCCGCCATAAGCCATCGAGAGATCTGCGCTTGCATAGGCCAGCGTGTGGCTCGTTACCGCCATGTCGGTGACGCTCCCGCCGAGCCCTCCATATTCGACAGGAAAGGGCATGCGAAGGAAGCCTGCCCCGACTAGGGCGTCGTAGAGCTCGTACGGATACCCCTGATCACGGTCGAGCTGTCTCACCTTCTCCGGTGACGCGTGCTTCGACAGCAGCTTCTTCAAGCTGTCCTGCAGCAGTCGGTGGTCTTCGGAGAGTTCAACGATCATTGGCGGGCCCTAACTGCTTACTGCACAGACGGCGGTGCCTCGGCTGACGCTCGTATCAACACGTCGAGCGCGAGCACGCCATGCGGCGATACCGACAGTGGATTGATGTCGAGCTCCAAGATCCAGGGATTAGATCTCATGATGCTACCCACGGTCTCCACGAGTGCCGCGACGGCCATGACGTTGACCGGCTGCGTACTTCGAGCGCCAAACAGAAGAGGCGCTGATCGGAGCCGACATATCCTCTTGTAGATTTGCTCGGCCGTGACATCTGGTGGAATGAGAACGGTGTCGTTCAAGGTCTCGACCCAAATACCACCCAGGCCGACCAGGACGACCGGACCCCAATCCGGGTCGCGCTTTGCGCCGATTACCATTTCGATCCCCCGATCTGCCATTCGTTCGACGAGCATGCCGTCGAGCGAAACTTCGGGGTGAAGCGAGCCGAGAGCTTCTTCGATCTGCACCCATGCAGCCTTGAGCGCCTCGGGGGTTGCGATGTTCAACGCGACCGCACCGTTCTCGGTCTTATGCGCAAGGGAGGCGGATTGCGCCTTGATGACAACCGGATAGCCGATCTGCGAAGCGACCTCTGCAGTCTCCGCTATGGTCTTGGCGAGGCGCCCCTCCGGTATCGGAATTGGAACGGATCGCAATAGATCCTTGCTCAGGTACTCCGGGATGACCCCTGTTCGAGGACATGCAAGCGGAAGCGGCGGCCGGCTGGACTTGATCCGCACCTGCTGGTCGGCCGCGTAGCGCGTGACGTTCGCCAGCGCTCTCAAGGCGCGCTCAGGCGACCGGAAAAAACATATTCCATTGTCGCGAAAGTAGCTCGCGATCTGTGGCTCGAGAGGCGACTCGTCGCCGAATATTGCGACGACCGAAGGCTTGGCAGATCGCGACAGGGCTTTGACCAGTGCCTCCGCGCGACCCATCTGAGGTGGCCCCAATACAATGGCTGCCACCAAGCTTCCGAATTCATCACTCTCAAGGCACTGCGTGGCCACGCGCGGCGCAAGCGTGAGATCTCTGAAATAGTAGGCAGTGAAGTCCAGAGGATTTTCCGCCGTTGCAAAGGGGGGCAGCTCCTTCGCCAGGCGCTCTCTTGTCGCTGGCGACGCTTCGGGAAGGCCAAGGCCGATGGTTTCGGAAAAGTCGAGGGCGAAGCCCTTGAACGCACCGGAGTTGGTGATGATCGCCGGGCCTTTGAGGGGGAGCCTCGTGTACCGCACCAGCATCTCCGCCGTGTCGATCAGCTCCTCAATGGTGGGGACCAGAAGAACCCCTTCGCTTTGGACCAGCGTCGCCATCACCTCGTGATTGCTCGCCATTGCCCCGGTGTGAGACTGCGCGGATTCGCGCGCGCGCACACTGCGCCCCGGATGCATTAGGACGATCGGCTTGTTGTTGTCCTTCGCCCGGCGGGCAAGCTGCAGGAGGCGGCGCGGATCCCTGAACTGCTCAGCAAAAAGAGCGATGACGTGGGTTTCCGTATCCTCCACGAGGAACTGCAACAGATCCTCCGCTCCAAGCGCCGCCTCGTTTCCGGTTGAGATAACGTAAGAGAATGCCAGCCGCTTGGCGTGAAGCGCGAGGCGCAGCATCGATGACATCGCGCCGCTCTGCGTGATGACGCCAATGCGCCGGTTCATGGACGTCGCTTGCGGGAAATTCGGCTCGAACGTGAGCGGGATGCCCTGCACGAAGTTAACCAGGCCGATGCAGTTCGGGCCAAGAAGCGCAATGTCGTGATCGCGCGCGACGCGAGCGAGCTGCGCCTGCAATTGCGGTCCTTCGCCGCCCACTTCGGCAAATCCCGCAGCGAATGCGATGGCCGCTCGCGTGCCGCGTGCGCCGCATTTCTGCAAGGCATCGGGGGTGCGGCTGCTCGGCACAGCGAGCAATGCGAGATCTATCTCCCTTGGCAGTTGGTCGATGTCGGCGACCCAGTTCAGGCCGGGCATCTCCTGTTTGGTGCGGCTGACGAGGTGAACATCGCCGCCGTATTTGAAGCGCCTCAAATTCTCCAGCGCAGCGCGACCTGCAGATCCCGCTTCTTCGGATCCGCCTATGATTGCAATCGACCGGGGCTGGAGGAGCGGAGTTATTACTGTCATAGGGATGCGGATTTCCGGAGCAGTAATTCACAATCAAACGGGTGCCTGGCTGGCGAGCCTTCGTGAACTTGATGCACACAATGATTGAGAAATCAACGATATATTGTGTTTGCAAAAGTCCGAGCAGGTCGATTATCGTGGAACGATGATTAATCAACAAAAGTGCTTGCGGTCGTAATGCCGGGAGAACGATCAACCGTCGCTAGCGCCGAAACGGCTCGATCGGCGCGATACGACATGATTGTGGATCGGAATGTCGAAATTCCGATGCGGGACGGCGCCAAATTGGTTGCAAACGTTTATCGTCCCGATGCAGATGGCCGCTTCCCGGCGCTGACGGCCCTTGGCCCCTACGGCAAGGATGTGCATATCAGCGAAAACTTTCCGCAGGTGTATGCCTATATTCAGAAGAACCAGAGATCGATCCTCGAAAACTCCTCCGGCCGCTACCTTCAGCATGAGATGCCGGATGTCGAATGTTTGGTGCGCGAGGGCTACGTTGTCGTAAGAGCGGACATTCGTGGCACCGGAAAGACGCCGGGCTTTCAGGATCCGAATTCGCCGCTGGAATATCGGGACGGCTACGATCTGGTCGAATGGTCGGCGCGTCAATCCTGGTCGAGCGGGCGCGTTGGCATGATCGGGGTCTCTTATCATGCAGTTGGGCAGTGGATGGTCGCTGCGCAGCGTCCGCCCCATCTCGCCTGCATCCTGCCCTGGCACGGGACTGCCGAATACTACGATTGCCGAACGCGGCAGGGCGGTATCTTTTGCGACGGCTTCAACGCCTTCTGGTGGGAGCGCCAGAGGCTGAACCAGCACGGCAATCCGCGTAGCACTTTCAAGGACATGTTCACGGGAGAGCGGAACACAGGTCCGGCGAGCCTTTCGGACGAAGAGCTCGAGGCGAACAGAGCGGGCTATGTGGATACGCTGCTAAGCCATCCTCTCCTCGACGAATGGTACAAGAGCCGCATTCCAAACTATGAGAATATCGAGGTTCCGGCGCTGGTCGTCGCCAACTGGAACGGCGTTGGTTTGCATCTGCGAGGAACGGTCGAAGGCTTCACGAAGATCGCGTCGAAGAGAAAGTGGCTGCAGATCGAAACAGGGCCATATTTCACGACCGCGATGCTTCCGGAGAACATCAATCTTCAACTTCGGTTTCTCGACCATTTCCTGAAAGACGTCGACAACGGATGGGATGAAGAGCCGCCGGTGCGGGTCTGCGTCCGCAGCGCCGACGACAAGATCGCTCGCTGGATCGAAGATAATGCGTGGCCGTTGTCCGCGACGGTATGGAGGAAACTGTATATCGATCCGTCGCGGCAAGAATTGTCCGCTCAAGAGTTTCCAGGGCCCGCATTCGCAAGCTTCGATTCGGAAGGGAGCGGCATTGCCTTCCGGACCCCGCCGCTCACTGAAGAACTCACGTTCGCGGGTCCGATCAAGCTTCGGCTATGGGTATCGTCCACGTCGCCGGACATGGATCTGTTTGTGACGTTGCGTGCCTACGATCCGGCAGGTGGGGAAGTCACGTTCTACGGCAGTGTCGATCCGAAATCCCCGGTGTCGCAGGGATGGCTTCGGGTGTCGCATCGGAAAATTGATGCCGGCAAGTCGCGCGAGTGGCTGCCGGTGCACACGCATGATGAGGAGCTTTGGCTGAGCTCCGGCGAGATCGTGCCTGTCGATATACCGATCTGGCCGGCGAGTGTGAGCCTGCCCGCCGGCAGCCGGTTGGAGCTGCTCGTTTCGGGACAAGATTTCGTGCGAGAACAGCAAAAAGGCGGCCACGCGGGTATTCGACCGCACCTGCACCAGCATCCTCTGGACCGCCCCAAAGAAAGAGTCCAAGGCAGCTATCAGATCCATGCCGGTTCTGAGCAGGAGAGCTATCTTTTGCTTCCCGTTACTCCGGCGGGGTCCGAACGTTAATCGTAGGCTTGCAGGGCAACGCTCGCGGCTCGAGGCGCTGCGGCAATGGACCGAATTCTCAATCTAAGCCGGATGTGAGGAATAAGACAGCTCCAGAATAAGGTGTGAGGCAACAGCTCTAGCATAAGGAGCGAGATCACGGGAGGAACGATATTTCGATGCGTATTCTATACGCGCTCGTTTTGTTGGCGTCGTCTCTTGTTTTCGGTGGACAGGCGTCGGCCCAGTCTTATCCGAACAAGCCGATCAGATTCGTTGTGCCATACCCGCCCGGCGGCCCAACGGACGTGATGGCGCGTCTTGTTGCCAACCAGATGAGCGCGGACACGGGATGGACGATCGTTGTCGAAAATCGTGCCGGCGGCGCTGCGGGCACGGTCGGTACGAAGGCCGTCATCACCGCGCCGGCCGATGGCTACACGGTCCTCATCACGGCGCCGGGACCGATCACCAACGCGCCGGCGGTCTACAAGAATATCGACTACGATCCGTTGAAGGTGCTCGAGCCGGTGAGCCTCCTGGTGGTTTCGCCGATTCTGGTTGTCGTCAACGCGTCCACGCCCGTTAACACGCTCCCCGAACTGATCGCGTACGCGAAGGCCAATCCGGGCGCGCTAAAGTTCGGCACGCAAGGATTTGGTACGTCGACTCATCTCCTGGGCGAGCTTCTCAAGATGGAGGCCAAGCTCGATTTGGTCCACGTTCCCTATCGAGGCGCAGCCCCTGCTATGACCGATCTAATGGCGGGCCAGACGCAACTGTATTTCGACACGACGCAAGTTGTCGCTCCGCACATCAGGTCCGGGAAGCTGCGACCGTTGGCGGTCGCCGACGGGAAGCGTTTCTATGCGTTCCCGGAGGTGCCAACCACAAGCGAGATGGGTTTGCCGAGTTTGAAGTCGATCTTCTGGTTAGGCATGTTCGTGCCGACGGGAACACCGAACGATATCGTGACGCGCCTTAATGCTGCTGCGAACAAGGCCATGGAAGCGTCCGTCATTCGCGCGAAGATGGCGGACCTCGGTGTCGAAGTCAGGTCAGGAACCCCGGCAGACTTCAGGAGGCTCCTCGACGAAGAGCTCGAGAAGTGGAGAGGGGTCAGTGACAAATACGGCATCAAGATCGACTAATGGTTTCCGTAAGGCCCGTCTGTCTGCGCGACCTGAATTCGCGATACGGTAGGATATAGCTCAACTGAGGTCGCGCCTGCGGCGTAGCTGACACCGGAGACGGGCAATGTAAGACCACGCCAGAATTTTCGTGCCCGCAAGTCGCGATGCCACGGCTCGCGAGGCCGGATTCGGAGAGACTTATCGCGAGAGTGCTTCTGTCTTGCCGAACGATAGGAAATGGGGGGAACGTATGAAGTTCTGGGGTGGTGAGCCTGGTGTCGGAAGCTGCGCATGTTGTTCGCAGCATACTATTACGCGCAGGGACTTCGGCCGGTATGCGCTTGCGTCTCTTCTCGTGGCCAGCGGAGACGCGGTGTTCGCGCAACCTGCTTCGAGTGACGGCATCATCGACGTTCATCATCATATCGTCCCGCCCTTCTGGTTCGATGAAGTCAAGGATGTGATCGCGGCACAAGGCGGCGGACGGATCGTGCCCAACTGGTTTGGCTGGTCCCCAGAGAAGGCGCTCTCGGAAATGGACCGCAATGGCGTTGCGACCGCCATCCTGTCGATGTCGACGCCTGGAATCTGGTTTGGCGACAAGTTGCAGGCGGGCCGCCTGGCGAGGGTCTGCAATGAATACGCAGCAAAGCTGGTAGCAGATCATCCCAAGCGTTTCGGGATGTTTGCCGCGCTTCAATTGCCTGATACCGAGGGCAGTCTTGTGGAAATCGCGTACGCGTTCGACAAGCTGAACGCGGATGGTATCGGTCTTCTGACAAGTTACGGTGATAAGTGGCTCGGAGATCCGGCCTACGATCAGGTCTTCGCAGAGCTGAATCGTCGCCGTGCGATCGTCTACGTGCATCCCGCGACCCCTGGATGCTGCACGAAACTCATGCCTCACGTGCCGCCATTTCTGACGGAGTTCATTCAGGAGACGAACCGAGCGATAACGAGCCTGATGTATTCGGGATCGTTCAGCAAATTCCCTGATATAAAGTTCATATTTTCGCATGCTGGCGGCGGAATTCCGGTCCTCGCCGGGCGCATTGCGCAGCTCGGCGCAGCCCCGCACCTGGCATCCAAAGTCCCGGAAGGTGTCGAGACTATTCTCAAACGCCAGTATTATGAAATTGCGAACTCTGCAAATGGGCCGGCGATCGCGGCGCTGACCGCGCTTGTCCCCACAAGCAATATTATGTTCGGAAGCGACTATCCATTGGTTTCCCTTCCCGCGACTGCTAATGGCCTCGCCAAGCTCAATCTTTCTGAAGAGCAGTTGCGTGCGGTACGAAGAGACAATGCGCTCAAGCTCTTTCCGAGACTATCGTACTAAGCAATGTCCTAGTGGATCAGCGGATGAGACGGCACATCCCGAACTGCCGCGGGCATCAGCTGTGCTCTGAGGCCGCAAAACAGATCGTAGAGTCTTCGGTGCCAAGTCTCCGGTTGGGAGAAGCGCAGAGCGATGAAGGCCTCGACATGTTCAGACGCAGTAGGCGTTCATTCTGAGTCAGGGTGCCAACGGGATGCAGTTTCTCGACATTGTCTAGCACTTGGATCGTACCCTGCTAGATGAGCGCTTCCGCGTCGAGGGCCGGCACATGGTTACGGACCATCGAAGAGATGCCGGCCATTCTGAGGACTGCGCATGTTGCCCATACCGTTTCGATGATCCCGGATCGATCCACGAGAAAGCTGCTTGACGGCCGCACGATTAACATCGGACCCGTCATTCAGTGAATGCAACGAGCGCCTCTGACGTATCTGGAGCGGCTCGCCAAGCGATCGATTGACGTGAGGGCGTCAATCCGCGGCTTGTAAAAAGCTTGGCGCATCCCGGCGGAAACGCAACCGGGTTCACCAATTTCGAATCCTCGATGGTTGGCAAATGGCTGGAGCTGATCAAGGAGATCGCACCGCAAAGCAAATCGCGTGAAGACTTTCGGCCTGGCGGCGCGCTACCGGCTGCCGGCGGTTAGAGGCTGCGATAGATGGTCTCGTGAGACACGCGCCACGCCTCGGTCCCTGGACAGGCCCGCTTCAGCCAGCCAGCAATCTGCTCGGGTGACCAGTTGAGCTCCAGCTTTCTGACAACAGCCTGCCGCAACTGGCCATGCATCGCTAACTTGCACGGCTTTGGGCGCTGCGCTCGTTTCCATGCGAGTTTGTCAGCCGCCGCAGCCCGGTAGCGATCCACCCCGCCGTTTCGACCGATCTCGCGGCTGACCGTCGATGCTGCGCGAGCCAGCATCCTGGCTATTGCCCGGACGGATTGGCCCTCACAAGGCCCCGAGATAACTCCTCGCGTTCCGCCATCGTCAGCGCCAGACGGGATCGGCGCCGGGCCAGCGGCTTGATACCGCCGCTGGGCCTCAAATGCGCAAAAATGCAGGAGGACGGCTTGCCAAAGGCGCGCCCGATCGACTTCAGGCCTTCACCCTTCTTCCAGCGCTCCCAAAGCTCCGCACTCTGAGCTGCCGTAAATCCAACCCGATGATACATCGCCATCGCTCCACGACCTCGGTTTAAGGTACGTGTTGCGTCGATCAGTTGAACTCACCACCCAATGCGGACATTCGTGCTCCTGACAAATGCCAAAAGCGAGTCGGCGCGCTAGACTTCGGCGTCAATGTTGCAGCCACGTAAGCCACAGCTAAAGCTCTGGCACGTAGGTAACGACGAGAATCGCCAGCACGCTGACGATGGTGTGGCGGAAACACCCGCAGGGAATACGCCGGCTTGGAACCTACGCGGGCAAGGCATGGATGTGGACCTCACCACCCGAATGCCGCTTCATGATTTCAACAGCGCGCTGTTCGTCCGTTGTACGCCTGGTTCGCACCCATAGGAGCAATCCTCCATGGTCAAGCTGGTCTTGCAGATAGTTTGCGTGATGTTCCCCAAGCCATGTCGCCAAAGCCGAGCCTAGGAGTCCGCCAGTCCCTCCGGCGAGCACCCCTGCGGTGATAATACTGGCGAGCCCACCCCCGGATGCCACAATGGCGCCTGCAGCGGCTACTGCTCCAATATAGACCAGTGCACCGATCAACCCGCCCTGAGCATCGCCTATGGCTGCGGGTGAGACGTAGGCCGCGCGCGGAACCGCAGGATCATCAGCAAGCGCGCTGATAGTCTTGAATTGGGCACCCAGCTTTTCGCGCACGGCGGTTTCGCTCGCAAGCAGCCCAAGTTCGGACCGGTGGAAGCCTGAACTGAGCAACTCGTCAATAGCATCTTGAAGATTGTCGTTTCGGTGAAAAATTCCCACCGCTTCTCGAATCAGACGCATCTCGTGTTCTGAACGCATTTGACGGTCTCCTGCATGGCCGCAGGTCTATTCGCTCCAAATTCGCCCAGCGTGCAGGCCCTCAAGGAGCCGGTAGGAGCGCAGAACCTTCAGCTATCGGCACGCCGGTGCCTCAAAGTGATCGTCTCATCTACCCATGAAGCACGCAAAAGAATATGATTACCGGTTATCTGCATATTTTATGCTAGATGAGACATGGACATCGAACTGGCGCGAACCTTTGTGGAGATCGTTTCCACCGGCAGCTTCATTAAAGCCGCTGATCGTTTGCACGTCGCGCAAACCACGGTCAGCGCGCGAGTGCGGCTCCTGGAGCAGCAGCTTGGTCGACCGCTTTTTGTCCGGAACAAAGGTGGCGCCACGCTCACACCGGCGGGGGAGCAGTTCCTGCGTTTCGCTCCGACTTTCGTTCAGCTATGGCAGCGAGCACGGCAGCAGGTAGCGGTCCCGGAAGGACACCGCGCTGTGTTGACTGTCGGAAGCGAGGTCAGTCTGTGGCAGCCAGTCCTGCTCGAGTGGGTGAGGATGATGCGCCGGTCACATCCAGATATAGCGCTTCGCGCTCATGTCGACGTTCCTCAGGATCTGATTTCGCATGTTGCGGCCGGTCTCGTTGACGTCGCTATAATGTATGCACCTCAGCATCGGCCCGGTTTGGAAATCGATTTGCTGGTCGAGGAAGAGCTCGTACTCGTGACAACCGATCCGTCAAACCGTCGGGCAGATGACCCTGGCTACGTCCATGTAGAATGGGGTCCGGATTTCACCCTTCACCACGGAGCAAGCTTTCCAGACGCAACCCCGAGCCTGGTCGCCAATCTTGGCCCGCTTGCGCTCAATTATGTGCTCTTGGAAGGCGGCTCAGGCTACTTCAGAATGCACGCGGTGAAACAATACTTGGAGTGCGGAGAACTTTATCTCGTCCCGGGGGCGCCCCGCTTCTCATTCCCGGTGTATGCCGTGCACTCGAAGAACGTCGATCCCGCTATTTTGGGAACAGCACTCACCGTCCTACGTGCAGTGGCGACCGCGGAAGTGAAATAAGGAAACTCCCATGAGCATGATTCCGAGCTTTCGAATCGCCCCTTCGCGGCCGTCTTCCGGCTACCACATCGGTTGCGCTATTTTCGCAGAAAGGTCTCGAACTACAGGCCAACAAGGAGACCGTTCCGGGGGAGTCCGATGCCGCTTATCCAGGTGCAATTGCATTGTATTCAAACGTCAATAATTTTCGTTTGGCTCCGCAGATGTTGTGGATGAGATTGTGTGGAGGTGGCCGAGGTTCGCAGCGGACCTCGCATCGCGCACAGCAATCGGACTCGTGAGGTCGAGCGGTGTAGGGCACTCGGCCTTACCGTAATCGCTGTCTTCTGTGAGGCATGTCCTCCATAGTCGGAGCGGAGGCCTAGATGAAGCGAGCATTAAAGATCGGAGATAACGTCAGCTGGAATTCAGAAGCAGGACGGGTCGGTGGAACAATTATCAAGATCCATCACAAGGATCTGCACTATAAAGGATACACCCATCATGCGTCAGCCGAGGAGCCTCAATACGAAATAAAAAGCGACAAGACGGATCACATTGCTCTTCATAAGGCGTCAGCGTTGACATTGGTGCGCCACTGACCAGTTCAAGACCGTCTTTGTGGTGAGTTGCTATGGACGTTGATCACATCATAGGCGACGCGATTCTTTCGGCGCGAGCAGACGCGATCGTCGCGGCAGATAGAGAGGGCGCGATCCGTTTCTGGAATCCTGGCGCGGAGCGGATGTTCGGCTTTACAAGGGCCGAAGCCATCGGGCAATCGTTGGATATTATCATCCCGACACGTTTGCAGAAGCGTCATTGGGACGGCTACCGCCGAGTCATGGAGAGCGGCGAGAGCCGCTACGGCCAGGCTGACGTGCTTGCGGTTCCCGGCATCGCCAAAGACGGACGGGAGCTATCGATAGAGTTTACGATCATTCCCTTACGAGAGGAATCACGAGGGGTGATCGGACTCGCTGCCGTCCTGCGCGACGTCACCGAACGGTTCAATGAGACACGCGCACTGAAACGCAAGATCGTGGAGATGACCAAATAGCTCGGGCAGCGGTTGCGTTATCCGACCCGGGAGATCGCTATGCCTCGAACGTTCTTCACCATCGGGCACTCTACGCGGTCAGTTGAGGAATTCGTAGCCTTGTTGGGCGCGCAAGACGTCAGGCTGGTCGTGGATGTGCGCGCAATTCCGCGCTCTCGAACCAATCCTCAGTACAATTCGCAAGATTTCTCGGAAGCTCTTTCCGAGGTCCAGGTTGGCTATCAGCACATCGCTGCGCTGGGCGGACTCCGCGGCAGGATGGCGGGGGTGCCGAAGGAGGCCAACGCGCTCTGGAAGAACGAGAGCTTTCACAATTACGCCGACTACGCGACGAGCAAAGAATTCAGATCCGGCCTAGAAACGCTGCGTGAGTGGGGCCACACGACGACCTGCGCAATTATGTGCTCAGAAGCCGTCTGGTGGCGGTGTCACCGAAGGATTATCGCCGATTATTTAATCGCCGCGGGTGAGATAGTCTTTCACATTTTGGGACCGCAAGCATTGAGCAAGGCGAAACTTACCGACGGTGCTCGCGTGGGGCCGGGCGCCACAGTGTTATATCCGCCTCCCGCAGGTGAATCCGACAAACATCTTGCTACAAAAAGATAAACAAATGCGTTTGTCAACGCGCAGATAGGTGGGCACGGTGCGATCATAGTAGTCGGGTCAACAAGCTCAATCGCGCGAAAGCCGGGAGAGTACGATGCGGCACGAAGGCAAGCACAGACATTGGACACCAAAACGGGAAGATTTGGGCAAGCCGTTGCGGATTGACGACAGTTCGCAGCAAGGCATGCGTTCAGCGAACGTCATGCAGCGCCTCTCGGCACTGGGTGAAATGACCGGCGGTTTAACTCATGATTTGCGAAACATATTCGCGGCAATCATTCATGCTTGAACCTCGCTGAGGCCAATATCGGTGATCCGGACAGAGTGCTGACTTTCGTCGGCGGTGCACATGAAGGAGTGGCACGGGGAGTGAGGCTTACCTCCCAACTCCTGGACTTTGGACGGCAAGATGGAACCAAGCCACGTGTTGCAGATCTGAATGCACTGCTCAAAGAGCTCGAGCGATTTATTCAATACGGCGCCGGATCGTCCACACGTATCATTCTTGAATATGAATCGGAGATTCCGAAATGCCTAGTTTATCCGCACCAATTCGGCACAGCGATCTTGAATCTTGTCGTCAACGCGCGTGATGCGACTGCAGACGGGGGCGAAGTGCGAATTAGTACGTCCCGCTGTGAGAGCGGCTGCGCATCATCAAGGTTCTGCTCCGAAAGCGCGTACGTCCGGGTCAGAGTGCAAGACAACGGCTTTGGAATGCCTGTTCACGTCGTCCGGAGAGTATTCGAGCCGTTCTTTACAACGAAGAATGGAACTGGCCTTGGGGTGCCCCAGGTTGGTGCCTTGATGCGTCACATTGGAGGCCACGTGGCCGTCTCCAGCGAACCTGGTCGCGGTACGACTGTCGACCTTTTCTTTCCATCGGTTGAGCCCAACACTCCAGCGCAGGCGAGCCGACGTTCCGGCCGGCCTGTTCGTTCTTGAAGTGCTCTCACATGAGGGCGCCTCTTGAACCGGTCCCTGGGAGTATTTCCCGTTCTGCGAATCTGTCTTCAGAAACGGGTCAGACTGTTGGTGCGATAGGTCGGCGCGCCGCTCGCAGAGAAAGGGCGCTCCAGCTTTCCGATCGAGGTCTATGTCGAGCATTTGCGTTGCAGCTTGATTTATTTCTGAACCGCTTGCTCAAAAGCTGCGAGCCATAGTGTGTCCCCTTATGGCTCATCCGATACTTGTGACAATCAAGTCTGTGTGGCTCAAAAGACGCCGAGCCGCCCGTCAGGGCGATGCGTTGGACCGGAGTATCGCTAGCAAGAAACATGGATTGAAATGACAGCTTAATTCGTTTGTGGCTCGTCACTTCAAATGGAATATTTGGTGGCAAGAAGCGGCCGCTCGACGCGATCGTAACGTCATTCAGGAGGGCTCAATGCGAAGTATTGCGGCACACTCACTGCTCAGTAATCGTCGAACGGTCCTAACCATCGGTGGCGCAGCTGCTGTAATTGTTCCTATAACCCGCATCGCTGTCGCCGACCCGCGCCATTCGCATGCCGCGGCAGAAACAAGTCGACCCGGCGCGCGAGAACCAGTTCGTACTGCCAAAACGTCCCAGACGGCGGCGGCCCTACGGGACCTTTGGGTCGGCCATATATTCTGGGTGAGAGCGGTCTCGGTCGCCGCCATCGACAAGAATGCATCGGCCATGAGGGCCTCTGATCAGCAGGCTGTTGCGAACGCGCGAGCTATCGCCGAAGCGATCGAACCCTTTTACGGCTCAGCAGCCAAGGACAGCTTCCTCAAGCTGTTAACGGGTCACTACGGGGCGATAAAGGATTATCTCGCTGCGACTGTGGCGGGTGATGGCTCTCGGCAATCAACGGCAACCCAAGCTCTTACGAATAATGCGGATGCAATCGCGGCCTTCCTGAGTAAGGCAAACCCGTATCTGCCGAAAGATGCTTTACAGGGCCTGCTGTTGGCCCATGGTGGGCATCACATCCAGCAGATCCAGCAACTCAAGAACCGTCAATACGAAGCCGAGGCTCAGACTTGGGAAGAGATGAAGAACCACGTCTATCAGATTGCAGATGGAACGGCAGACGCCCTGGCGAAGCAGTTCGCCAAGAGGTTTGCTTGAGTGCGTTGCCGAGCTCGCAGGCAATAATGATGATGAGTGTCCTGAGTAGGTTGGGCGAAGGCCATTCAGACTGAACGCATCGGTCATCTGATCCGTCAAGCAGCGGCGATGTAGACCAGTGCTAGGACGTGTCCAAATCGAGGATCAAGCGGCCGATCGGCGCAGCTTTTCATCCTGTGGATCCTTAGACGCGGCCTCACTCGAAGCAGTCGACGCGAACGTGGGCGGGAGCGTGAACGCGGATCGATGCACTTCCGGTGTGTAATAAAGCGTGGCTGACCGCAACTTTGTGTATCGCTCTCGCAAAACCTTCACCGCTGGCCGGAGCGCCTTGTGACTTTCCCCTGCCGCAATCAGTGCGAGCATCCCCCCAGCGTAGGTCGGAACTGGTGCAAGAAACGGCCTGACCGCATCGAAGGACGAAGCCAGTCGGGCACAGACGCGGCCCAACTGCTGCGGTCGGTAAAAGGGCGCGCCGCTTTGCAGGGAGATGATGCCGTCGGAGTGAAGGATGTTCCAGCACCTCTCGTAAAATGTCGCAGAGAAAAGTTGTTCGCCGGGGCCGATCGGGTCCGTGGAATCGATGATCACGACGTCGAACGTCTTGTCTGTTGTGGACGCGTATTCCAGACCATCTCCGACGATAATTCTCGCCCGCGAATCTTCGAATGCGCCGTCCGAAACCGCTGGGAAGAACCGCTGCGATAGCTCGATAACGTCGCCGTCAATCTCTACAAGCACGACTTCCTCGACCGGATGCTTGAGGACCTCCTTCAGGGTGCCGCCGTCACCTCCGCCGATAATGAGTACGCGCTTGGCGAAGCCGTGAGCCATGAGGGGCACGTGTGCAATCATCTCATGATAGATGTGGTTATCGCGTTCGGTGAGCTGAACAACGCCATCCAAAACAAGGATGCGGCCGAACAGCCGGTTCTCGAAAACCAAAGCCTCCTGCAGGGCAGTGCGGGCTTGGTGCAGTACGGCGTCTACTGTGAATTGCTGCGAATGACCCTCATATAGCGCCTCTTGGAACACTTTCACGGCATTACCCCGCGGCGGTGCTCGGAAATCGTCAGCATTCGTGGGCGGAACGCGTGTCGGAGCACCTCGACAGCTTTGTGAGGTTCAGCATCGCCGCACATGAAGACATCCACCGCAGCGTAGGCGTGCTCCGGCCATGTGTGGACCGAGATGTGACTCTCCGCGAGCACCGCGACACCTGTGATCCCCCCCTGTGGGGTGAAAGAATGCAGATCGATATTGAGCAGTGTCGCGCCCGCGGCCTCCGCCGCCTCATGAAGGGCAGCTCTTACAACCTCAATGTCGTTCAAGCCCGACGCCTGCCACAGGTCGATGACCAAATGCGTTCCGGCAAACCGTATTCCTTCCCGTTCGACGAAGTGATCGAGGCAACAGTCGGTCTCGGTCGAAGAAGCACGGGCCCTGTCCTGCTCGGCAATTTGCGAACGTGTCGTTGTCCGACGATTGTCGCGAGCACCAGAGAACGCTGCAATCCTGTCGCGGGTATTCTCCATTCCAAATCTCCACGCTGCAGGTGTTCTGCAGACGTCATGTGAGTGGCGTGTGATGGTAACGGCTCCCGGTTTCCATCTGCCGTCTAGGCAGCCGTGGGGCCGGGGTCGTCGTCATCCCAGCAGCGCGAGAAAGTCTGGTTCGGGTGACCTTCGCGAACCGCATGTTTTTGCTGTCTCGGCTCGCTTTCTTTCGACTGCTGCGAAACGAGGCGAAGCCAGGGTTTGGGCCGCGGCTCGCCGATCCGCGGCGAGTCCTTGAGCTTTTCATGGGGTTTGCGGTCCATCACGCATCTCCTCCGTCGCGGACTCTCGTCCGTACTGATTGTGACAAAGCGCACGCACCAGCGCCGCCTTGGCGTTGAGCGATCCGATCTTCAATGGTTTGGAATTGCGCCGTGCACGCCAATCGGCGTAGTGCAACGCTAGCTCAGATGGCTTGTTAGATGGCCCCGAACTCGCATGCGACGGCGCGCGCTGAGCTCGGGGCTAAATGCCCGCGATTAAACTACCTGCGCGATACAAAAGTCGGCGAATGTTCGTAGAGATCGACATGATTCAAAGCAACTTAGGGATTCAGTATGTAAAGTCAATTGTCCCGCTTGGTCGCACGCATGCGACCGAAATAACTGTCGCTCACTGCGATTGTCGCGGCGCCCCGCGCGTCCAGCGCAGATCGAACGGCGAGGGCGGGTTAGGGCCAGGCGCGGGTGCCGCGTGCTACCTTGGTGCGCGCACGGTGGAACCTGATCCTTTCCTAACGGTACGGCCTGGGGTTGGGGTTGGAGTGATCTGTGTTTTTGGATCGCTACGGGTCACTTTTGGAGGATCGCTCGCTGGGAACGTTTGTTCCAATTCTCGGTCCAATTCGTCAGATAGGGCTTGGTCACGCTCTCTCGAGGGCCTATTGGGCATAAGCAACGCTCCCTGCATCGCGGGTAAATCGATCACACTGCGAATGTAGGCTTGGCCGCGTTGTTTCTCGGCCGGTCCTAACGGCGCAAAGGGACAGCGGCTGCCGCCAAAGGTGCCCTGACTTCTGCGTCAAGATTTGGGCGCAGGCACTGCAAGTATGTCTACGTTCAACGAGCGCAACGCGGTTTCCGTGACGCTGCCGATCAGCATTTTAAGCACCGTCGACGGGCCGTGCGTGCCCATCACGAGCAGATCAGGGCGCATATCCGAAACCGCATTGGAAATGACGTCTATGGGGTCGCCCTCATCGAGCCGGTAAAGCCACTGTTTACGCATAAGGTCGCGAGAAATCAGGAAGGCCGCCAACTCGTCCATACAGCGGCTACGTTCGCTCGCAACATAGTCTTTTATACTGGTCTGGTCAGCGCCGCCGATAAACATCTTTCCCTTCGCCAAGGGTGAAAAAGCATGAAGAAGTGTCGTTCGCCTGTCGACCATCAACCCGGTCGACAGCCCAACGCGTAGCGCGTTTGCGGACGCATCTGACATGTCGATAGGCGCAACAACATTCTCGTACTTCGTCTGCGCCTCATTGTTCACCATGAGAATGGGAAATGTGCCGTCGCGAACCACGCGCTCAATGGTGGTCCCGATAAAAATGTCGCGCAACAGCTTCTTGCGGTGAGACCCCATCACAATGAGGTCGGCATCGACCGTCTTGGCTGCACGCAATATTCCGTCAAAGGGGCTGCCGGCAACCACCATGGGACGGCACTCAACTCCACGAAGTTCTGGCATTGCATCCGCCTGTTCGTCGAGCAGGCGCTCGGCTTCGTGAGTTTCCATGCGGACGAGCTCTTCGGGCTGATCATCATCGACCACGTGCAGAAGATGGAGAGGTTCTCGTTCCGGCTGGGCCAGAAGCCCGGCTTGACGTACGGCCCTGTTGGAACGAGTAGAGAAATCTGTTGCTGCTAGAATCTTCATTGTTACCTCGCGTGCGCCGGTCTCTGTCGCGTCGATACTGCCGACAGCGATCAATCCAAAGGGTGGCTAGCAATAAGCCCGGGCCAGGCGCCCGGGATCACAGGCGTGCTTGGAGACGGCCCGCGCGCGTGAGGAGATGAATGAGGAAAAGATAACGCATGTCTGACATATATGCATTCGTGCGCATTTAATCCAGACTTAGCCGTTTGGTAGAATAACAGCTCCCGCTGGACGACAGAACTCGCGCTTAACCGCGGCATAGTTCAGCGCTTCTCGTCCGTGCCGACGAGGTGATCGAATAGCTCGATGTCGGCTACTGGCAAAAAGCGGACTTCGCAAAACCACGCCGGCTGCGCCGCACGCTTCATCTGACCATTCTCTCCTACAACGAAACCCCGCGCCTTGCGCTTGTCGAAGAATGCGTAGCGTTCAGTCAAACTCGCGGCCGCTCTAATCGTCCACCCAACTCATCGTAGAGTCATATCCTGTACCGCCGACAGAAAGTGCGAGTGCAATGCTATCGACGATGTCGTCCGACTGTCCGAATGGGTAGCTGAGAAGCTCGTCCTCGATCTCGGACAAAAATGGTGCGTCCTTTGGGAATTGAACAAGACCGTCGGTGAACAGTCGTTCAAGCACGGAAACGCGACCCTTCCGATCGTGATGAATCGGGTGAGGCGTAACGAGATGGTGACCGACTACATTGCGATCCTTGGCAAGGGCGAGGCCGGTTGTGGTCTCTTCTACGTAGATTTTGTAAGGCTTGTACTTTTCAGAAAGTCTATTTGTGACGTTTTGAATATCCGAATAACCGAAAACACCGCGTTCCATGTCGAGAAGATAGAATATTTGATCATGCAATAGCCAGACTGTGCAAACCGACCAAGGGTGGGCTTCATCCGTCCGATTAGTATCCCAGGCAAGGAAGACCCGTTTGACTCGCACCTCCGGGAGGGTGGTGTAGTAGCGCAGCCACGGTCGCTTAATGATACTGCCGACGAACTGCGGATTATCGCCAATCCATGCAAGCGCGTACACCGTTGAGTCGACTTGATCATCATAGCTTGTGCTCGGAAAAGACGTAAGTTCGCTCAAATAGGTATCGAGCCAAGGCGCATTTTTCGGAAACAGCGCGTATCCACTTTCGAAGATCGCTGTTTGAGCGTTCAGCCGCATTATCTTGTCCCCTTCGACTGTCGGAGCGGGACGGACAATTGACATTCCTTCGGCTCGCAACTGCTGAATCAGGGACGACCCCGATGATTTGTCTTCCACCAAAACGACAGTTGCGTTGTGAAGACCAGCAAGATGTTTCACGGCTCGCTTGAGCTCGGGGAATTCTAGCTTTTTCCGAAACACGTGCAGTAGGTATGCCTTGCGTTCTTTCACCCCCCAGGTGGTGCAGACACTAAAATCGGAGCGCTGAGTGTCTTTGACCGCGGTGTCCCAGCTTTGCAGAATGATGTCGAATCGTTCAGGCCGTTCTTTTGGTGTGTAGAATCGGAGCCACTTGCGTTTGACGATATTTCCGAGAGAGGGTTGTGGATTCTGCTGATACTGGGCCGCGAAGATATACTCCGTCATAGTGCGACGGATATTGTCTAAGATGTGGGGCGGGGTGAGCGCGGGTTGAAGGATTTCGTCTTCTTTGCGATCGAACAGTTTGTTCTCGTATGGCGTGCGGATTTTGTAGCGTGCCGGACGCTCAGCGACAGCTGAAAATGACAGCACCGTCCATGGTTCCGTAGATTGTACGTGTGCAACCAGATCGTCCGCATGCAACCGCTGCATGATTATGATTATTGCGCCTTCGGCTTGTTTATTTAGGCGGCTTCTCAAAGTGTTGTCGAACCACGCGTTCACCGCTTCGCGGCGAGTGTCTGAAAGCGCCTCGTCAGCCTTTAGAGGGTCGTCGATAACGATTACGTCCGCGCCCCGACCTGTGAATCCGCCCCCAACCGACGTTGAGAACCGAAATCCACCTCGGGTCGTTTCAAAGTCTGCGACCGTGTCTCGTTTGCGCGAAATCCTGGTGTCAAATAACGCCTGATAGAATGGACTGTCCATCAGACGACGAGAGTGTCGCGCCAACGTGTCGGAAAAATCTTGTGAGTAGGAGACGCACGCGACCTGCTTTTCTGGGAAATGTCCCAAGAACCAAGCGGGAAAGGTTATAGATGCTGAATGAGATTTTAGATGTCGTGGCGGTACGTTGACGATTAGACGCTTGCAATTGCCGAAAGCGACGTCTTCGAGGGTTTGAGCAATGAGTTCCAAATGCCAATTGTGTTCGAACGTTGCCGCGGGATTTAGTTCAAGAAACGATCGATGAATGAATGCGAGCAGGTCCTGCCGGTAGATCTCGGCGGTCATTTGTGCGGGAGATGGCACCATCAGTCGCTCTCCCGCTCGTCGTATGGCCGCAGACGCTTGTAAATCTCTCGGATCACTTTCTTGTCGATATCGCTAAACGGATATTCGGAGGGCCTTGCGGCCTCCGCGCGCGCTTCAATCTCGGCAATCAAATCGATAAATTTCAACAGTAGCTTTTCATTTCCCGTCGCACCCGCGTTCGCAAGGTGTATGGCGGCTGCTTGTGCTTTAGAGATTCTGCGCGTTTTCCCGTCGATGGTTACCTCAACCTGAGCATGCGCTGCGTCCAGAACATGAGTAGCGATGTTTTTGCTGCCTTTTGGTCGGCCTGGCCGATGTCGACCGTCGCCCGTTTTGAACTGAGTGTGTTTCGGTGGTTTGCCGCGTCCGATCGCATAGTCACCGTCGGTGGAGTCGGATCCGCTTTCGCGCGGAAGCTTCGCGCGGAGTTGTCGCTTTTCGGCGCGCGGCGGCGTTTTTTCCTGCTTCGCCGCCTTCGGGCTTATTCGTACGCGCTCTGGCCTTAGTCTTACGCGCTTGGTCATCGTAGCTGCGCTCCGTTCGCTCAGTTCGAACGCGGTCGAAACTCAAATCAGAATCCGCGTGTATGGCGCCTAATCCATAGACCTCTTCGAATCGCTTAATGACAAGATCGGCATAATGCGGATCCAGTTCGATGCCGTATCCGTGCCGGCCGGTTTTCTCGGCGGCGAGCAAAGTGGTGCCGCTTCCGGCAAAGGTATCCAAGACAATGCCGCCTCGCTTCGAACAGTCGAGGATAGCGTCGCCAACCAGGGCGAGTGGTTTCGGTGTTGGATGTCCGCCAAGCGATGCCTCTCGGTCCTTTCCGAAGCTGCTCATACCGGCATATTCCCAGACGTTCGTGCGGTTCCTGCCAAATCGTCCTAATTCGACATTGTTGACGTGCTTGGCACGGCCATTCTTGTAGACGAAAATGAATTCGTGAGCGGAGCGGTACAGCGAACCCATGCCTGCGTTGCTCTTCGACCAAACGCAGATGTTCTTCAGCTCCGCGTATGCGTCATTGCCTGCATCGGCCAACTCTCGGATATGTCTCCAATCCATGCATATAAAATGGATCGACCCGTCGATGCTAAAATCGACAAGGTGCCTGAGAGCGCGTCTGAGGAAGTTCGTGAATTCGTGCTGACTCATTTCGCCGGAGGCCATTGCGAATTCGCGGTGGCGGGCCTTCCCCAAGCCGGAAACGTTGCCCGCGATCCGAACGTTGTAAGGCGGATCCGTGAACACCATCTGGGCTCGTTTACCGCCAAGCAGCTGTTCATAGCTTTCGGACTTAAGCGCATCCCCGCACAGGAGGACGTGATCGCCGATGTGCCAGCAGTCGCCAGGCTGCGATACCGATGGCAGGGAGCGGTCAATCTGCGGGATGACGTCGGCCTTATCCGGCACTCTATTGTTGGCCTCGCCAATGATGAGATCGATTTCTCCGATTTCGAAGCCGGTGACCGTGACGTCGAAATTCGGCTGGACGGAAGTTCCTGGAGCTCAAGCGCGAGCAGGGTAGGGTCCCATCCGGCTTGTTCGGCAAGCCGGTTGTCGGCGATGACATAGGCTCGGATCTGGGTGGGGCTCAGATGGTCCACACGGACAGTGGGGACGTCGGCCATCCCCAAGGATGTTGCCGCCGCGACCCGAGCATGACCCGCGACAATGCCGTCGGAGGCGTCGATCAGGACAGGATTGATAAAGCCAAATTCCGTGATGCTGGCGGCGATCTGTTTGATCTGCCGGGGGTGTGAGTGCGGGGGTTTTTAAGGCGCGGTTTGAGCTTTCGCGGGTCCTTGTATTTGATGGCCAGCGTTGTCACGGCGCCCCCCAAGCCCTGCATCCAAAGTGACTGCGTGGCTCGAATCGCGAATCAAAGATATTGGGAATTTTCCCATTTCTTTTGCTGGCTTTCCCATTTCCGCCAATTGTTTTCCCAATTATTTTCGGACCTAAAAAACGTCAGAAGTGCCTGTGCCACAGTGGTTTTCGACATTTTCGCTCATCGCCCGCGGCAATTTGCGCGTTTTTCCCATTATTTTTCCCATTTCCGCGCGCACCAGGTCGGAGACTGGTTCGACACACACTGCGCCCCCAGCCAGCCGCTTCCGGGACTTCAGCTCCGGCGTCTCCGCAAAATAACGGCGGTTCCTGCGGCGAATCCGGTGGACCTTCGTCTCTCAGAGTTTTGCTGGATCCCGAAAAGCGGCAGAATAATCGCGGCACCGTGTCTGTGCGCCACGTTCAGTCGTTGGCGCCGATTTCCGTGAACAAGAAGCCCGCAGGCGTCTTCGTGAATCTGAAAATCTCCTCGCCGCAGAAGATGCTGTAGCTTTCGGTATTGTCGCGTCGATATGGGCCAGCGCCGGCGCAGTCACGTGGTGCAACAGATACTTCGCTTAAGTTCGGCCCTCTCACCGCAGCGGGCCTTCTTACGTCTGGCGTCAATGGGCCGGTATTGCCGTGGGCCGCCCTGCCGAGGCTTCTCGACCAGGGCGGATGCAGGGCTGTACCAGCAATCGAGAGCCTCGGACTTGCTATATTAGCA
>Ga0180218_1000233_pt1 | contig 72618 bp, 68 predicted proteins | sample eDN3rd37CKraftBY_FD_151334 | JGI IMG/M metagenome (GOLD analysis project Ga0180218, IMG submission 151334) | Enriched backyard soil microbial communities from Emeryville, California, USA - eDNA 3rd pass 37_C Kraft BY (version 2) (version 2) | ecosystem: Environmental > Terrestrial > Soil >... | reverse complement strand
GATGATCGTGTGGGAATTTGCCGGTAATATGGCCAGATTGCCGAGGTCTTCCTGCAACGAAAATGGCCCCCGTCTCCGGGGGCCATGCGCATGCCTGCCCGCGGGCAAGCAGGCATCCTGGCGACGAGCCGGCCGGCACAGGGGCTGGCCGGCGGCGCCGGAAATCAGGACGACGGCGTCGTGGCGCCACCCGAGCTGCCGGGCGCCGGTTCGGCGGGCGAGGGAGCCGGCGCGGGCGCGGGAGCGGGGGCCGAAGGAGCCGGGGCCGTCGTGGCCGGGGCGCCGTCGCCAGCGGGGGCGGCCGCGTCTTCGTTCTTGTTGCAGGCCGTGAGGGCGACTGCCATCACCGAAGCCAGAATCAAGGTTTTGCTCATCATGGTCGACACTCCTGTTGATGACGATTTCGTGGCCCCATTAGGGGAAACCAGTAGTCAGGCTACAGGAATCATTCAACGGCTGGCGTTTGGAAATTAAAGCGGTCGCATCACAAATGAAACAACCCTTGCGAGTGTGTGTGTGATCTGTCAAGTTGTTTCCGCGCCTACAGAGTTCGGAGCGTTATGTATCGGATGGACGCATTTAGGTGTCCGGATCGTACCGGGAGGCGCCCTGACTGGCGCGCCGCCGCAACACTCGCGTCCGCGCTCAGGGCTGGTAGCGCAGCCAGCCGGCGTCCAGCCAGTCGGCCAGGCAGCTGCGCGCTTCGTCGCTGAGCCTGGCGCAACGTGGATCGTCGCAGGCCAGCGCCCGGGCATCCGCCAGGTGGCGCAGCGCGGGTTCGGCCGGGACGCTGGCAGCCTCGCCATTGATGAACAACTGGCGGCCGCGGTAAAGCATGCGGCTGCGCCGGTCCAGCGCCAGCACGCCGCTCGCGGGCCAGCTGTCTTCCAGGTCGATTTGATCGCCGCCGGCGTCGAACACGCTGAGCTGGCTGGGCTCGGTCAGCCAGCAGCCGAGGAAGCGCGCCGCCAGCGCTTCATCGAAGCGCAGACGGTCCAGCGTCGCCAGCGTGGCGTCGATCAGGCCGTCCGGCACGGCCGCGGGATGCGCGACAGCGGGCTGGCCCGGGTCGCGGTACAGCCCGTCCAGGCGCGCGCCCGGCAGGGGCGGCTCGCCATACGGGCCGCCCAGCAGGCCGACGCGCGCCATCACCTGGTCGGCCGCCGCTTCGAGCAGGCCGCGCGCCAGCATGGCCTGCGAGGGCGCGCGAAACCCGATCGAGATCGTCATGCAGTCGCCGCCTTCGGCCACGCCGTCGTGCGCGGCCTGCGGCGGCAGATAGAGCATGTCGCCCGGTTCGAGCACGTGCTCTTCCTCGGGCTCGAAATGGCTGAGGATCTTCAGCGGCAGGTCCGGTTGCAGCGACAGGTCTTTCTGCCGGCCGTAGCGCCAGCGACGGCGTCCGCTGGCCTGCAGCAGGAAGACGTCATAGCTGTCGAAGTGCGGCCCCACGCCGCCGCCATCGCCGGCCACGCTGATCATGATGTCGTCCAGGCGCGCGTCCGGGATGAAGCGGAACTGCCGCAGCAAGGCGCTGACGGCGTCGTGATGCAGGTCCACGCTCTGCACCAGCAGGGTCCAGTCTGGTTCGCCTGCCTTGGGCAGGCGGGCGAACGGGCCGTTTTCCATGTTCCATTGGCCTTGTTCACGCCAGATCAGGCGTGACTCGACATCGTCGCGGCGCGCCATCTGGCGCAGGGCGGCAATGCTGACTGGCGGCTTCAGGCCGGGGATGGCCTGGCGGATCAGCAGGGGTTTGCGCTGCCAGTAGCGGCGCATGAAGTCTGCGGGGGCAAGCCCGCCCAGCAGGGCGAGCGCGGTGGCTGGATTCATGTCAGGTGCTGTTTGAGGCGGTAGAGCGCGTCGAGGGCTTCGCGCGGGGTCAGGCTGTCGGGGTCGATGGCCGCGAGTTGGTCGCGCAACTGCGCCAGCGCGGCGGCATCCTCGGCCTGCTCGGTCATGGCCTGGCTTTGCGCATCCGCATCGAGCGCCGCGGCGAACAGGCCCAGCTGCGGGGTGGGCGCGCCCTGGGCTTCGAGGCGTTCGAGTTCGCGCGAGGCCTGGCGGATGACCGCGGCGGGCACGCCGGCCCGCTGGGCGACCTGGATCCCGTAGCTGCGGCTGGCGGGGCCTTCGCGCACTTCGTGCAGGAACACGATGCCGCCGGCCGACTCGGCCGCGGCCAGGTGCACGTTGGCCGCGGTGGGTTGTTCGGCGGGCAGGCGGGTCAATTCGAAGTAGTGGGTGGCGAACAGCGTGAGCGCGCGGTTGTGCGTCAGCAGCCGATACGCGATGGCCCAGGCCAGCGCCAGGCCGTCGTAGGTGGACGTGCCGCGGCCGATTTCGTCCATCAGTACCAGGCTGGCCGGCGTGCTGGCCGCCAGGATGGCGGCCGCCTCGGTCATTTCCATCATGAAGGTGGAGCGGCCGCCGGCCAGGTCGTCGGCCGCGCCGATGCGGGTGAAGATGCGGTCGAGCCGGCCGACGCGCGCGCGGGTGGCCGGCACGAAGCTGCCGGTGCGCGCCAGCAGGGCGATCAGGGCCACCTGGCGCATATAGGTCGATTTACCGCCCATGTTGGGGCCGGTGATCAGCAGCATGCGGCGGGTCTGGTCCAGGCGACAGCCGTTGGGCGTGAAGCGTTCGATGGCGCGTTCGACCACGGGGTGGCGGCCGGCCTCGATATCGATCTCGGCGCCGTCGATCAGTTCGGGGGCGACCCAGTCGTGGCGCCGGGCGTGTTCGGCCAGCGCGGCCAGCGTGTCCAGTTCGGCCAGCGCGCCCGCGCAATGCGACAGGGGACGCACATACTGCGCCAGCGCGTCGAGCAATTGCTCGTACAGCCATTTTTCGCGGGCCAGCGAACGGTCCTGCGCCGACAGCACGCGGTCTTCCCAGGTCTTGAGCTCGGGCGTGATGTAGCGCTCGGCGTTCTTGAGGGTCTGGCGGCGCCGGTAATCCTCGGGCACCTTGTCGGTCTGGCCCTTGGTGACTTCGATGTAGAAACCGTGCACGCGGTTGAACTCGACGCGCAGGTTGCCGATGCCGGTGCGCTCGCGTTCGCGCGCTTCCAGTTGCACGAGGAAGTCGCCGCCGTCGGTGGCCAGCGCGCGCAGTTCGTCCAGTTCGCTGTCGAAGCCGGCGGCGATGACGCCGCCGTCGCGGATGGCCACGGCCGGCTCGCTGGCGACCGCGCGCGCCAGCAGTTCGCCGATGTCCGGCGGCATGGCCAGTTGCGTGGCCAGATCGCGGGCGCGCGGCGAGCCGGCCAGGGGCGCCAGGCTGGCATGCAGGGCCGGCAGGGCGGCCAGGGCGTCGCGCAGGCTGGCCAGCTCGCGCGGGCGCACCGAGCGCAGCGCCACGCGGGCGGCGATGCGCTCGATGTCGGGAAAGGCGTTGAGCGCGTCGCGCAGCGTCTCGAGCAGGCCCGCCGCGGCAAACGCCTGTTCGCCTTCCTGGCGGGCGGTCAGCATGGTGGCGATGGCGTGCTGGCGGGCCAGCGCCGGCTCGTTCTCGCGCAAGGGGTGGTGCAGCCAGCGCCGCAGCAGCCGGCTGCCCATGGGCGTGCGGCAGCCATCGAGCAGGGAGAACAGCGTGGGTGATTCCTCGCCGCTCAGGGTCTGGGTCAGTTCGAGGTTGCGGCGTGTGACCGGATCGAGCAGCACATACTGCCCGGGCCGTTCGGCCGCGATGGTCTGCACGTGCGCCAGCGCCTGCGACTGGGTGCGCGCGGCATAGCGCAGCAGGGCGCCGGCCGCGCACACCGCGGCCGGCATGTCCTCGACGTCGAAGCCGCCCAGGCTGTCGGTCTTGAAGTGCGCCAGCAAATGGGCGCGTGCGCCGTCGGCCTCGAAATGCCAATCGGGAACGCGTGTGCGCGCGCCTTCGAAGGCCAGGTGCAGCTCGGCGCTTTCGGCCTGGATCAGTTCGGCCGGCGCGATGCGGTGCAGCTCGGACTCGAGCTGGGCGGGCGCGCACTCGGTGACATGGAAGGCGCCGCTGGCCAGGTTGAGCCAGGCCACGCCGGCGCGCGGTTCGCGCTTGCCCATGACGCAGACCGCCGCCAGCGCGCGGTCGGCCTTGGCCGGCAGCAAGGCTTCGTCGGTGAGGGTGCCGGGCGTGACGATGCGCACGATGCGGCGCTCGACCGGGCCCTTGGCCGCGGCGGGATCGCCGATCTGTTCGCAGATGGCGACCGATTCGCCCAGCGCGACCAGGCGCGCCAGGTATTGCTCCATGGCGTGCACGGGGATGCCCGCCATCGGGATCGGCGTGCCGTTGGAGTTGCCGCGCTTGGTCAGCGTGAGGTTGAGCAGGCGCGCGGCGCGCTCGGCGTCTTCATAGAACATCTCGTAGAAGTCGCCCATGCGGTAGAACAACAGCAGCGGCCCGGCCTCGGCTTTCAGGCGCAGGTACTGCTGCATCATGGGAGTATGACCGGCCAGGGCGTCGCCGGTGGTTTGCTTTGGTGTGGAAGACATAGGCAGGATTGTATCGGGCCGTCGGTGCTCTCCGCCATGCGGAGGCGGCCGGCCGCCATGGTGTCGCGCGATGACGCATTGCGCAACATCCGGTGCTGTGCGCCGTTTCTTCCCTGTGCTCAAATGAATCAGCCGGCGGCGCAGTGCGCGCACGAGGCGCGTCCGGTCGGCGGCCCGCAACCGTACAAGGAGCAACGCCATGTCGAGCCACGTCTACAAGCAGATTGAGTTGGTGGGGTCGTCCACCGTGTCGTCGGATGATGCGATCGCCCAGGCCATCGCGCGTGCTTCCGATACGCTGCGGCACCTGGATTGGTTCGAAGTGACCGAGACGCGCGGCCATATCAAGGACGGCAAGGTCGCGCACTGGCAGGTGAGCCTGAAGATCGGCATGCGCCTCGAAGCCGACGGCTGACGCCGTCATGCGCGGCGCGCGGCGCGCGCTGCGCAGTTGTTGCACACGCGGCCTAACCCAATGGTGGGGAAGGTTTTTTTCCTCTTGTCAGAACACTGTCAAGAGGTTTGTCCACATTTGCCGGGGATAACGCCGGACCGTGCCCGGCGGCGCCTTGCGGCCCCGCCGGATGGCCGCAAGACGCGGCATGCCTGCGCGTTTCTTGCCCCGCATGGGCAAGGCCTTGATCGGCAAGGGGTTTTCGAAGCTGCCCGCAAGCTGTCCTCATGCTTATCCACAGTTGGCGGGGACAACTACGACGGGGTGCGGGGTGGGCTGGGCTATTTTTGATCACCGCTTGCAAGCCGATGATTCGATTGGCGATTTTCAGCCTGCCCCAAGGCTGTCCTCAGTGTTTTCCACATTGGACGGGGATAAGCGGCGGGTGTGTGGGTAACCCGCCGCGCGCGGCCTCAGCCCGCCAGCCGGGTGACCCAGGCCACATAGCGATCGAGCCACCCCTGCAGGAACTTGCGTGTGTCCTCGTTGGTGATGTTGAACTGTTCGTCGATCAGTCCTTCCTTGAATTGCAGGAACACTTCCGGCGTGGTGAGCACGTTCACGCCTTCGGCCGCCAGGATATTGCGCAGGTGCTGCTGCGCCATGGCGGTGCCGGCGGCGCTGGGCGAGGTGCCGACGATGCCGGCGGTCTTGCCGATCCAGCTGTTGTGGCCCCACGGGCGCGAGCCCCAGTCGATGGCGTTCTTGAGGGCGGCGGGAATGGAGCGGTTGTGCTCGGGCGTGACGAACAGGATGCCGTGGGCATCGGCGATCTGCTGCTTCAGCTTGGCCGCCGGCGCCGCCATGTCGTTTTCATGGTCCTGGTTGTAGAGCGGGACGTCGCCCAGGCTGACATGCTCGAACTCGAAGTTGGCGGGGGCCAGTTTCTCCAGCGCGCGCGCCAGGCGCAGGTTGAACGATGCAGCACGCAGGCTGCCGACGAAGACAGCGATTTTGTAGGTACTCATGGCACGCGGACTCCAGGGGGTGAGGAACCGCCAGTGTAGACCTGTCCATGTGACCGCTCAACGGCAGGCCGGGCGCGTCCGCGCGCTGCACCACGATGGGGCCGGGGAGAGGGTTTTCACCAGGATGGGGGGCCAGGCGGTGCATCGGGGCGGCCATCCGCCGGGATGCCGGAGCAGCCCGCTGGAGCGAGGGCTGGCACGCCGTTTGCAAGAAGAACGAGGAGGGCGGCCGCGGCGTTGGGCCGGGCCGCCGCAGCCAGGAGTTCCATGATGTCCGCCGCGCCTGTTTCCCTTCCCGTCACGATGCTGGTGACGCGCCATATCTCACCCGAGCGCTACGGGGATTTCCTGGCATGGATGCGCCAGGGAGAAATCCTGGCAGCCGGGTTTCCGGGGTTCCTGGGCTCGGGCGTGCTGCAGCCGCCCGAAGGCGGCGATCAATACCAGATCGTGCTGCGCTTTGACAGCGAGGCCAGCCTGGTCCGCTGGGAGCAGTCGCTGCCGCGCCGCATGTGGCTGGAGCGCGGCGCGGCGCTGGTGCGCGCCAGCCACGCGCGCCGCGTCACCGGCATGGACAGCTGGTTCGGCGCGTCGGCCAGCGCGCCGCCGCGCTGGAAGCAGGCGGTCAGCATCTGGCTGGCGTATTTCCCCATGCTGCTGCTGTTCAGTACGGCGCTCGACGCGCAGCTGAGCGCATTGCCGCTGTTCTGGCGCGTGCTGGCGACGACCCTGTGCATGACGCCCGTGCTGTCGTTCCTGTGCATTCCGCTGATTACCCGCGTGCTGCGCGGCTGGCTGCATCCGCGCGCCGTTGGCGCGTCCGATTGACCGGAAACTGACGTTTTTCTGAATCTCAAACGAAAATTGTTTACACTTGCATCCGCAAATGGAACCGTGCGGCCGGCCAGCGGGGCGGCCGGCTGATAAGGGAGAATGTGGATGCGTGAATTGTTGCGGAAGACCGTGCTGGCGTTGGCGCTTGGCGTTGCGACGCCCTTGGCCATGGCGGCCGCCCAGCCCAAGGCGGTCGTGCAGACCTATTCGGATATCGCGCTGGCGGGCTACCAGGATGCGCTGGTTTCGGCGCAGGCGCTGCGCACCGCCATCGATGCGCTGATCGCCGCGCCCAGCGCCCGGACGCTGCAGGCGGCGCGCCAGGCATGGCTGGCCGCCCGCGTGCCGTACCAGCAGACCGAAGCGTTTCGCTTCGGCAACCCGGTGGTCGACGACTGGGAAGGGCGCGTCAACGCCTGGCCGCTGGACGAAGGCCTGATCGACTATGTCGATGCCGCCTACGGCACCGAGAGCGACGCCAACGCGTTCTATACGGTCAACGTGATCGCCAATGCCAGGATCTCGGTGGGCGGCAAGACCATCGACGCCAGCAAGATCACGCCGCAACTGCTGTCCGAGGTGCTGCACGAGGCCGATGGCAACGAGGCCAACGTGGCCACCGGCTATCACGCCATCGAATTCCTGCTGTGGGGCCAGGACCTCAACGGCACGGGTCCGGCGCCCAAGGACCGCACCGGCACGCCGCAGGAGCGCCATGCCGGCGATCGTCCCCATACCGATTTCGATCCCACGCAGTGCACCGGCGGCAATTGCGAGCGCCGGGTGCAGTACCTGAAGGCGGTGACCGACCTGCTGGTGGACGACCTGCAGGAAATGGTCGATAACTGGAAGGCCGGCGGCGCCGCCCGCAAGGTGGTCGAGGAGGATCCCAAGGCTGGCCTGATCGCCATGCTGACGGGGCTGGGCAGCCTGTCGTATGGCGAGCTGGCGGGCGAGCGCATGAAGCTGGGGCTGATGCTGCATGATCCCGAGGAGGAGCACGATTGCTTCTCGGACAACACGCACAATTCGCACTACTACAACCAGATCGGCATCCGTAACGTCTATCTGGGCAACTATGCCCGCGCCGATGGCAAGACGGTTTCCGGGGCCAGCCTGTCGGACCTGGTCAAGGCCAAGGATGCCAAGCTGGATGCCGAGGTGAGGGCCAAGCTGGATGCTACGGTCAAGGCCATGGAAGCGATGAAGCAGCGTGCCGAAACAGTGGAAACCTACGATCAGATGATCGCCCAGGGCAATAAAGAGGGCAACGCGGTGGTGCAGGCCGCCATCGACCGCCTGGTCGACCAGACCCGCAGCCTGGAGCGGGTGATCGCGGCGCTGGATTTGGGCGACATCGAGCTCGAAGGCTCGGACAGCCTGGACAAACCGGACGCCGTATTCAAGTGAAATCCGCGTTCGTCGTCGTACTGGCGGCGCTGGCGCATGGCGCCGGCGCCGCCCCGCCGGGCCGCACCGATCTGTCGGCCGAGGACCTCGCGCGGGTGCAGGCCATCACCGCGCCCACCGCCGATTTTTCGGCGGCCGAGTCGTTCGAGACCATGCAGGCCGGCGCGGCGACGGTCAAGAAACTGCTCAACGCCGACATTTTTTCGCACCCTTCGGCCAACATGACGTTCGAAGGCCGCCAGCGCTTCCAGGTCGGCAACGGCCTGTTCCGCAAGCTGTGGGTGTCGGCGCCGGCGTCGACGCAGGCCTCCGACGGCCTGGGGCCGCTGTTCAATGCGCGCTCCTGTCAGGCGTGCCATGTGAAGGACGGGCGCGGCACGGTGCCGGGCTTCGATCCCGATCCGCTCGAGCGCAGCGACGCCGTGGCGCTGTTGCTGCGGCTTGCGGTGGAACCGTCCAACGAGGCCGAGCGGCGCCTGCTGGCCGAGGGCAAGGTGCCGTTCCTGCCCGATCCCACCTACGGGTCGCAGTTGCAGAATTTCGCGGTGGCGGGCCTGCCGGCCGAAGGGCGCCTGGAGATCGAATACGAGCCGGTGAGCGTGGCACTCAATGGCGGCGAGACCGCCACCCTGATGAAACCCGCCTACCGGATCGAGGATCCGGGTTACGGGCCGCTGCGCCCGGACCTGCACGTGTCGCCGCGCCTGGCGCCGCCCATGATAGGGCTGGGCCTGCTCGAGGCCATCCACGAGGCCGACATCCTGGCCAACGCGGCCGCCGATCATGGCGATGGCGTCAGCGGCAAACCGAACTGGGTGCGCGACGCGCGCACCGGCCAGAAGGTGCTGGGCCGCTTCAACTGGAAGGCCGGGCAGCCTACCGTCGAGCAGCAGAGCGCGGCCGCGTTCTCCAATGACATGGGTCTGTCCACGCCGCTGTTTCCCAGCCATTTCGGCGATTGCACGCCGGCGCAGGCCGAGTGCTTCAAGATGCCGCACGGCGCGCAGCCCCATCTGGGCGAGCACGAGGTGCCAGGCCACTTGATGGATTTCGTGACCACCTATTCGACCAACCTTGCCGTGCCGCAGCGGCGCGACGCCGACGACGAGCGCGTGCTGGCGGGCAAGAAGCTGTTCTACCAGGCCAACTGCGTGGCGTGCCACGTGCCCAAGTACGTGACGCGGCGCGACGCGGCGCAGCCCGAGCACCGCTTCCAGCTGATCTGGCCGTACACCGACATGCTGCTGCACGACATGGGCGACGGGCTGGCCGACGGCGTGGCCGAGGAGCAGGCCAACGGGCGCGAATGGCGCACGCCGCCGCTGTGGGGCATAGGCCTGACCCGCCTGGTCAATCCGTCGGCGACCTGGCTGCACGATGGCCGCGCGCGTACGCTGCTGGAGGCCGTGCTGTGGCACGGCGGCGAGGCGCAGGCGGCGCGCGATCGGGTGGTGGCGATGTCGCCCGGCGAGCGCGCGGACCTGATCCGCTTTCTGGAGTCGCTATGAACGCGGCGCTACGTTTGGAGTGTTCGGCCATGCTGCATGGATGGATCGCGAATCGCTGGCGCCGGGCCGGCGCCGCGTTGGCGCTGGCGGCCGCCGCCGGCGGCGCGCAGGCGGCCCTGCCGGCCGACCTGGGCATGCGCCTGGCCGACGGCTATGCGCGGCCGGCTTTCGGCCGGCTGGCCCAGGCTACGCAGTCCCTGGGCGAGGGCCTGGGAAAATGGTGCGCGCGGCCCGACGCGGCCGGCGCCGAGCAGGTCCGCACGAGGTTCGCGCACGTGGCGCGCGCCTGGGCCGGCGTGGAGTTCCTGCGTTTCGGGCCGCTGGTGCAGGGCAACCGCTACGAGCGGCTGGCGTTCTGGCCCGACACCCGCAACGTGATGGCGCGCCAGGTGCAGGCGGCGCTGGCCGCGGCCGATCCGGCGCTGCTGGCGCCCGGCGCGCTGGCCGGCCGCAGCGTGGCCTTGCAGGGCCTGCCGGCATTGGAGTTCGTGCTGTACGGCGAGGCCGGCCTGCTGCGGCAGGCCGATGCGCCCGGTTTTGCCTATGGCTGCGAATTGGCGCAGGCGATGGCGCGCAACGCGGCCGGGCTGGCCGGCGAGCTGGCGCAGGCGTGGAGCGCGCAGGGCGAGTTCGGCCGCCAGTTCACCCACCCGGCGCCGGCCAATGATCTGTATCGCAACCCGCAGGAAGTGGCGGCCGAGGCCATCAAGGCCTTGTCGACCGGCCTGCAGTTCGCGCGCGACGTCAAGCTGCTGCCGGTGCTGGGCGACAGCGCGGCCGCGGCGCGGCCCAGGCGCGCGGCGTTCTGGCGCAGCGGCCAGACCGCCGCCACGCTGGCGGCCGGATTGCGCGGCATGCGCGCGTTCTACGAGGCCGGCGGGTATCCGCTGGGCGATGCCGGCTGGATCGACGCCACGATCAGGAGCGAGCTGGACCAGGCGGCCGGGGCCGCCGCGCGGGCCGAAGGGCCGGCAGAGTCGCTGGCCGAGGACGGCGAGCCGCGCGATGCGCTGGCGCTGGCCGCCCTGGTGATCAGGAACGCCAAGGATGTGGTGGACCAGCACCTGGCGCCCGCCGTCGGCGTGACCATCGGATTCAATGCCCTCGATGGAGATTGACCGCCGCGCCTTCCTGGCGCTGGCGCTGGCAGGCGGCGCCGCGCCGCGCGCCCTGTGGGCGGCTGCGCAGGCCGACCCGCTGTACCTGGCCGCGCGCCGCCGCGGCCAGCGGTACGAGGCGGTCGTGCTGGGCCCCGATGGCCGCGACCGCCTCGCCGTACCGATGCCGGCGCGCGGGCACAGCTTCGCGCTGGATGCGCCACGCCGCCGCGCCGTGGTGTTCGGCCGCCAGCCGGGGTTCTTCGCGGTGGCGTTCAACGTGGACGGCGCGCAACCGCCGCAGGCGCTGGCCGCCGCGCCGCAACGCCACTTCTTCGGCCACGGGCTGTTCCTGCCCGATGGCCAGCGCATGCTGGCGACCGAGAACGACTACGAGGCCGGCCGCGGCGTGCTGGGCGTCTACGACGCCTCGGCCGGCGGGGGCTACCGGCGCCTGGGCGAATTCGACACCGCCGGCATCGGTCCGCACGAGGCGCTGCTGCTGCCCGACGGCAAGACGGTGTGCGTGGCCAACGGGGGGATCCTGACCCACCCCGACTACGGCAAGCTGGAGCTGAACCTGGACAGCATGCGTGCGTCGTTGGCCTACCTGGACGCGGCCGATGGCCGGCTGCTCGAAAAGGTGGAGCTGGATCCGGCGCTGCACCGGCTGTCGATCCGCCACCTGGCGGTGGCCGCCGACGGCGCGGTCTGGTTCGGCTGCCAGCACATGGGTCCGCAATCGGAGCGGCCGGCCCTGGTGGGGCGGCACCGGCGCGGCCGCGCCATCGAGCTGTACGGCGGGCCGGCCGAGACGCTGCGCGGCTTGCGCAATTACATCGGCTCGGTATCGGCTGGCGACGGCGGCCGCGTCATCGCGACTTCCAGCCCGGTGGGCGGGCAGGTGGCGTACTGGGACAGCGCCACGGGGCGCTGCCTGGGCGTGACGGCGCTGGCCGATGGCTGCGGGGTGGCGCCGCTGGAGGCGGGCGGCTTCCTGATTTCCAGCGGGCTGGGCGCACTGGTGCACGGCGCGCCGGCTGGCGGCGCACGGGCCGTGCTGGAGGCGGGCGGCCAGGTTTCCTGGGACAATCACCTGCGCCGCTACGCGGCCTAGCCCTGCGCCCCGGCGCGTGCGTCATGGGCGCGCCGGGGCGTGTCTGATAGAGTCTGCGCTATCGGCGCCGCGCCGCCGCGCGCGCGAATCTTGACAGGAGCCCGCATGAAAGAAACGCTGAACGAAATCTACACCCTGATGCCGCAGGTCGTCGACCTGGGGATCAACCTGGGAGTGGCATTGCTGATCCTCATCCTGGGCTGGTGGGCCTCGTCGCTGCTGGGCGGCTGGGTGCGGCGCGCCGCGCAGCGCTCGCCGCGCATCGATCCCACCATCGTGCCGATGTTCCAGAGCACGGTGATCTGGACGGTGCGCATCTTCACGGTGATCGCGGTGCTGGCCCGTTTCGGCGTGCAGACCGCCAGCCTGATCGCGGTGCTGGGCGCCGCCGGCCTGGCGGTGGGCCTGGCCCTGCAGGGCACGCTGCAGAACATCGCGGCGGGCATCATGCTGCTGATCCTGCGCCCGATCCGCGCCGGCGAGTACGTGGCCCTGAGTTCGGGCTCGGACGGCACCGTGGAGGAAGTGGGGTTGTTCCTGACGCGGCTGGTCCAGGTCGATGGCATCCACATCACCCTGCCCAACAGCACGGTCTGGAACGCCACCATCATCAATTACAGCCGCAACGCCAACCGGCGCCTGGATATCCCGGTGACGGTGCATTATGGCGACGACCTGGGCGAGGCCATCGCCAGGCTGGAGGCGCTGGTGCGCGGCCACGACATGGTGCTGCAGGACCCCGCGCCCATCGTCAAGGCCAGCGAGTACCGCGACAACGGCACGGTGGTCAATGTGCGCGTCTGGACCCAGGCGGCGCAATACTGGGACCTGCGCTGGGATCTGTTCCACCAGATCCGCCGCGCCCTGGGCGAGGCGGGGTTCCGCGCGCCCATCCCGGTGCGCGAAATCCAGGGCGGCGCCAAGGACGCGGCCGCCTGACGCCCGTGGCCTGCTAGGCCTTGGGGGCCAGGCGGGCCAGTTCGGCGCCGATCCAGCCGGCGATCTCGCGCTGGCGCTGCGCCGGCATGCGATCGATGATGGCGGTGACGCTGACCGCCAGCACGGGCGCGCCCTGCGCGTCGAGCAGCGCGCAGCCCACCCCCAGCGCGCCGCGCACCGCGTGGTTGCCCACCACCGAGTAGCCGCGCGCGCGCGTGTTCTCGATCAGGCGGTGCATCTCCTGCGGCGTCATGCCGCCATATTCGTCCAGCCGGCCCGAGTTGCGCCGCACGATGGCATGCGCGATCTCGTCGGGCAGGGCGGCCAGCAGCGCCATGCCGCCCGAGCCCACGCCCAGCGGCTGGCGCTTGCCGGCGTAAGTGGCCAGGATCTGCACGGGGTAGCTGCCGATTTCCCGGTGCAGGCTGACCGAATCGTCGCCATCCCGCACCACCAGGAACACCGCGTCGCCGGTGCGGTCGGCCAGCCGGCGCAGCACCGGCAGCATCTGGCGCACGCGCGGGTCGGGCGCCGCCAGGTCGGCGTCGGCCGCCAGCTGGGTGCGGTACTTCTTGGTGCCCTGCAGCGGGACCACCAGCCCGGCCTCCAGCAGGGCGGCCAGCAGGCGGTAGATGGTGGGGCGCTGGATGCCGGTCTGGCGCGCGATGTCGGTGACGCTCAGGCCACGCGGGCCCTGGTCGCGCAGGGCCGCCAGTACCATCAGGCCGCGCCGCAGGGTGCGCGGGCCGGCACCGGAATCAGTCTCTTGCATGGTGCTTGGATATCGGATCGGGTATGCATGGGCGGAACCAGGGAAAACCATCGTCCGCACAGTGGACTCTACCTTGCCCCGGCGCTCGTGTATAGCGCAAAATCAGCGGCTAAACAATTCTTATACGTCCATTACATGGACATTTTTCAGGAGACCTTCCGATGACCAAAAGTCAGCTGCCTCGTCTCGGGCGTTTTGCCGTGCGCCTGTTTGCCGGCATCCTGGGCGCCGCCGCCATCAGCGCGACGGCCCATGCCGCCTATCCCGACAAGCCGGTGCGCATCGTGGTCGGCTTTTCCGCCGGCGGCACCACCGACGTGATCGCGCGCATCATGGCCAAGGAACTGACCGAGGCGCTGGGCCAGTCGTTCGTGGTGGAGAACAAGCCGGGCGGCGGCAGCAACATCGCCACCGACTATGTGGCGCGCGCCACGCCGGATGGCTATACCTTGCTGTTCGTGGCGGTGACCAGCGCCATCAACCAGACGCTCTACAAGAACGTCAATTTCGACCTGACCAAGGATTTCACGCCGGTCGCGCTGGGCGCCAAGGTGCCCAACATCCTGGTGCTCAATCCCTCGGTGCCGGTCAAGTCGGTGCAGGAGCTGGTGGCCTATGCCAAGGCCAACCCGGGCAAGCTGGCATTCGCCTCGTCGGGCAGCGGCACCTCGATCCACATGGCCGGCGAACTGTTCAAGCAGCGCGCCGGCATCGACGTGCTGCACGTGCCGTACAAGGGCAGCGCGCCGGCGGTCACCGACCTGATCGGCGGCCAGGTGCAGTTCATGTTCGACAACATGCCGTCGTCGTGGCCGCACGTGCAGGCCGGCAAGCTGCGCGCGCTGGCGGTGACCACCACCGAGCGTTCGGCCAGCGCGCCCGACCTGCCGACCATGAAGGAATCGGGTTTCGAGAACTTCGACGTGTCGTCGTGGTTCGGCCTGATCGCTCCGGCCGGCACTCCGCCCGAAGTCGTGAACACGCTGAACGCGGCCATGGTCAAGGCGCTGGACAAGCCGGAGGTCCTGCAGTCGTACGAGAAGCTGGGCGCGGTGGCGCAGAAGACCACGCCGGCCGAGTTCGGCGCTTTCATCAAGTCCGAAGTGGAAGGCTGGGCCCCGGTGGTCAAGGCCTCGGGCGCCACGGTGGACTGACGACGTCGCGTCCCGAGAGCGGAGAAGACGCCCGTGAGGGCGTCTTTTCTTTTTGGAGGACGGTTTTCGTGCGGGGAAAGGGGCCTGCGGGGGGCTGCCCCCAGGTGGGGGCTGATATCCGCAACGAGGTGTGCCTGTCCCCACTGGGACAGATACCGTCTTGGCGGTCAATCGTTCATGGCGTAGAGCGGTGTGCCTGTCCCAGTGGGGACAGGCACACGCTGCCGCAGGTGCCTGTCCCCATCCGGGGACAGGCGCCCATGGGGTTATTTCGGGCGGTTCGGGGCGATCATGGCGGTGCACACGCCGCGCAGCATGTCCACCTCGTCGCGGCTGAGCGCGCTGCGCGTGAGCAGGTGCTTCATGCGCGGCATCAGTTTCTTGGGATGCGCGGGGTCGAGAAAGCCCACGGCGACCAGCGCCTGCTCCCAGTGCGCCAGCAGGGCCTGGACGGCCGCGCCGTCGGCCGGGGCGGCGCCTGGGTTGGCCTGCAGGGCCGTCGAGACCGGCAGCAGCGACTGGCCGGTGCCGGCCAGCAGGGCGTAGCGCAGCTCCCAGGCAGCCAGTTGCAGCGCCTGGGCGACGTTCAGCGAGCTGTACTGCGGGTTGGCCGGGATATGGCAAATACGGTGACAGAGCTCGATCTGGGCATTGGTCAGGCCGGCGCGTTCGGTGCCCAGGACGATCGCCACCACGCCCGCCTCGGTGTCGTCCAGGTGGCGCCGGGCCAGGCCGGCCGCTTCGCGGATGTCGCACGGGGGCGGGCCCAGGTCGCGCACCCGCGCGGTCAGGGCAAAGGCCAGGGTGACCGGAGCAAGCGCTTCTTCCAGCGTGTCGTGGACCGCGGCGCTCTCCAGCACGTCGAGCGCGCCGCTGGCCAGCGCCACGGCCTCCGGCTGGGCGGCCATGTCGGGAAAACGAGGGGCGACCAGGACCAATTCGCCAAAGCCCATGGTCTTGATCGCGCGGGCCGCCGAACCCACGTTGCCGGGGTGGCTGGGCTGGGTCATGATGAACCGAACGCGTGAAAATGCTTGAGTCATTTAAAATGCCATGTTTGGCTTAGCGCCTTCCTGGTTTCCGATTGTATTGGCCGCGTGTTTTTCCGGCTTGCAAGGCGGTCGCCCTCACTGCGTTTGTACGGAATTCTATGCATCCGATGCTCAATACCGCCATCAAGGCGGCCCGGCGTGCCGGCACCATCATCAACCGCGCCAGTCTCGACCTGGAGCGCCTTACCGTGGCCCGCAAGGGGCCGCGCGATTATGTCACGGAAGTCGACCGCGCCTCCGAGGAGGCGATCGTCGAAGTCCTGCGCACGGCCTATCCCGAGCATGCGGTGCTGGGCGAGGAGTTCGGCCTGCAGGGGCCCGAGCAGGCCGAGTTCCAATGGATCATCGATCCGCTGGACGGCACCACCAACTATATCCACGGCCTGCCCAATTATGCGGTATCGATCGCCTTGCTGCATCGCGGCCAGGTGACGCAGGCGGTGGTCTACGATCCGTCGCGCAACGAACTGTTCACGGCCAGTCGCGGCAGCGGCACGTTCCTGAACGATCGCCGGGTGCGCGTGTCGGGCCGCATCCGCTACCACGATGCGCTGCTGGGCGCGCACTGGCCGCACTCGACCGACCCCGAGCAGGGCTCGGGCCGCTTCCGCGCCATGGCCGAGGGCAGCGCCGGCGTGCGCCGGCTGGGGTCGACCGTGCTGGACCTGGCCTATGTGGCCTGCGGCCGCCTCGACGGTTTCTGCGGCGTGGGCCTCAAGCCCTGGGACGTGGCCGCTGGCAGCCTGCTGGTGCTGGAAGCCGGCGGCCTGCTCGCCGACTTCGACGGCGAGCAGGGCTGGCTCGATACCGGCAATGTGCTGGCGGGCACGCCCAAGGTCTTTACCCAGATGCTCACCGCGCTGCAGCCGCGTACGGCCTGATGCGCCACAGGCCGGCTGATGGGCCGGCAGGCCGCGCCCATGCTCGATGCGCGGCCGCAGAGCCGCGCCGGCGCGGGCGCGGGCGCGCGCCGTCACCGGCGTGTCATGGCATTTCCATGTACGATTATCGGTTCCAAAACTTCCGGAGCTCCTGATGGAGTGGCTGCAGGACCCCGCCGCGTGGGTCGGCCTGCTTACCTTGGTCGTCCTCGAAATCGTACTGGGGATCGACAACCTTATCTTCATTGCCATCCTGGCGGACAAGCTGCCCCCCGCGCAGCGCGACCGCGCGCGCATCGTCGGGCTGAGCCTGGCGCTGCTCATGCGCCTGGGCCTGCTGTCAGTGATGTCCTGGCTGGTCACGCTGACCACGCCGTGGTTCTCGGTGGGCCCGATGTCGTTTTCCGGCAGAGACCTGATTCTCATGCTGGGCGGGCTGTTCCTGCTCTTCAAGGGCACCATGGAGCTGCACGAGCGCATCGAGGGCGGCCAGAGCATGGACACCGGCGGCCCGCGCGTCTACGCCAGCTTCTGGGTCATCGTGACCCAGATCGTGGTGCTGGACGCGGTGTTCTCGCTGGACTCGGTCATCACGGCGGTAGGCATGGTGGACCACCTGGCCATCATGATGATCGCCGTCATCATCGCCATCGGCATCATGCTGCTGGCGTCCAAGCCGTTGACGCGCTTCGTCAACGCGCACCCCACCGTGGTGGTGCTGTGCCTGGGCTTTCTGCTGATGATCGGTTTTTCGCTGCTGGCCGAGAGCTTCGGCTTCAAGGTGCCCAAGGGCTACCTGTACGCCGCCATCGGCTTTTCCGTGGCCATCGAGGCGCTCAACCAGGTGGCGCGCCGCAACCTGCTCAAGCTGGACGCGCGCCGTCCGATGCGCGAGCGCACCGCCACGGCGGTGTTGCGCATGCTGGGCAAGCGCCCGCCCGCCAGCGACGAGTCCGACCTGCCCAGCGCCATGCCCGCCGTGCCGGCGTTCGGCGTGGAAGAGCGCAACATGGTCAGCGGCGTGCTGACGCTGGCCGAGCGCTCCATCCGCTCCATCATGACGCCGCGCACCGATGTGTCATGGGTCAATATCGATGACGATGCCGCCACCATCCGCCAGCAGCTGACCGCCGCCCCGCACAGCTTCTTCCCGGTTTGCCGGGGCTCGCTGGACGAAGTGGTGGGCATCGGCCGCGCCAAGGACCTGGTGGCCGACCTGATCACCGAAGGGCGGGTGCGCCGCAATCGCCTGCGCGATCCCATCATCGTGCACGAATCGATCGGCATCCTGCGCCTGATGGACACCCTGAAACGGTCGCGCGGCCAGCTGGTGCTGGTGGCCGACGAGTTCGGCGCGATCGAAGGCCTGGTGACGCCCATCGACGTGTTCGAGGCCATCGCCGGCGAATTCCCCGACGAGGACGAACTGCCCGACATCGTCGCCGAAAGCGAGAACGTCTGGAAGGTCGACGGCGCCGCCGACCTGCACCACCTGGAGCAGGTGCTGGAGATCGAAGGGCTGATCGACGAGTCCGAGGACTACGCCACCCTGGCCGGCTACCTGCTGGCCCGTTTCGGCCACCTGCCCAAGCCCGGCGACACCTGCGAATTCGAAGGCCCCCATCACCAGCGCGTACGCTTCGAGGTGCTGCAGATGGACGGGCGCCGCGTGGCGCTGGTGCGGGTCGAGCGCCTGCCCTACGACACCGTCGACGAAAGCGAGGCGGCCGACGCCGATTAACCGTACTTACCCGGATACTGATTAGTGACTGATAGCACCCTCCACCTGCTCAAGGCATTCTTTCTCGGCATCGTCGAAGGCCTGACCGAGTTCATCCCGGTGTCCAGCACCGGGCATCTCATCGTCATCGGCGACTGGATCAACTTCGCGTCCAGCTCGGGCAAGGTGTTCGAGGTGGTCATCCAGTTCGGCTCGATCCTGGCGGTGATGTGGATATTCCGCGCCCGCCTGTGGCAACTGATCCGCGGCACCCTGACCGGGGTGCGCCAGGAGGTCAATTTCACGCGCAACCTGCTGCTGGCGTTCCTGCCGGCGGCGGTCATCGGCGCCATCTTCATCAAGTCCATCAAGCAGGTTTTCTACCACCCGGGCGTGGTGGCGGTGACCCTGGTGGTGGGCGGGTTCATCATGCTGTGGGTCGAGCGGCGCGCGCCGCGCACGCCGGGCGATGCGCCCGGGGCTGCCGACGATACCGCCTCGGACGAGCGCGCCACCGCGCATACGCTGGAGCAGATCAGCGGCAAGCAGGCGCTGGGCGTGGGCGTGGCGCAGTGCGTGGCCATGATCCCGGGCGTGTCGCGCTCGGGCGCCACCATCATCGGCGGCATGATCGCCGGCATCCAGCGCAAGACCGCCACCGAGTTCTCGTTCTTCCTGGCCATGCCGACCATGCTGGGCGCGGCGGTCTACGACCTGTACCGCAATATCGGCCTGCTCACCCAGCACGACATGTCGGCCATCGCCGTGGGTTTCGTGGCGGCCTTTCTCAGCGCGCTGGTGGTGGTGCGCGCGGTGCTGCGCTTCGTCGCCAACCATACCTATCGCGTGTTCGCGTGGTATCGCATCGCCCTGGGCCTGGTGGTGGCGGCCTGGATCTACGCCAAATGACACGGCGCCTGTCCCTGCGGGGACAGGCGCCTCATGACTGGGCCTTCAGTCTTCGTCTTCGACCAGGTCGAAGCACTGCAGGCCGTCGCGGTCGATCACCAGCCAGCCGCCGCGCGGCGGGACGGCGTGGTCGCAGTCCCAGTCCGGCAGCACCCAGCGTTCGCGCTTGCGGCCGTCGACCGACAGCACATGGCGCGCCGGCCGGTGGGTGTGGCCATGGATCAGCACGTCGACGTCGGCCTCGCGCAGGGCGGCCTCGACGGCCGCCGCATTGACGTCCATGATTTCCATCGACTTGGCCTGGTTGGCCGCCTGGCTTTCGCCGCGGGCCTGCTGGGCCATGGCCAGCCGTTCGGGGATGCTCCTGGCCAGGAACTGCGCCTGCCATTGCGGGTCGCGCACCATGGCGCGGAACTGCTGGTAGGCGCTGTCGTCGGTGCAATACTCGTCGCCGTGCGTGAGCAGGATGCGGCCGTAGTCGGTCTCGAGCAGCACCGGCTCGGGCAGCAGGTGCGCGCCGAGCGCGTCGGCCAGCTCCTGGCCGATCAGGAAGTCGCGGTTGCCGCGGCCCAGGTAGACCGGGATGCGGCCGGCGGCCGCGCGGATGCCTTGCAGCACCGCCGCCAGCCAGGGCGGCGCGGCCCGGATGACGTCGTCCCCGATCCAGGCGTCAAAGATGTCGCCCGGAAGCAGCAGGGCCGACGCCTCTTCGGCGGCGGCCTGCAGCAGCCCCAGGAACGCTTCGGCGGTGGCCGGCGTGGCCGGCCCCAGGTGCAGGTCGGAAGCCAGCCACAGCGGCCCCTGCAGCGCCAGCCTATTCAAGGACTTCGGCCTTTTCGATGATCACGTCCTCGGTCGGCACGTTCTGGTGGAAGCCGCGGTTGCCGGTCTTGACGTTCTTGATCTTGTCGACCACCTCGGTGCCCTCGGTGACCACGCCGAACACGGCGTAGCCCCAGCCGTTGGGCGTGGGCGCGGTGAAGTTGAGGAAGTCGTTGTCGGACACGTTGATGAAGAATTGCGCGGTGGCCGAGTGCGGATCGCTGGTGCGGGCCATGGCGAGCGTGTACTTGTCGTTCTTCAGGCCGTTGTTGGCCTCGTTCTCGATGGGCGCCTTGGTGGGCTTTTGCTTCATGCCGGGCTCGAAGCCGCCGCCCTGGATCATGAAGCCGTCGATGACGCGGTGGAACACCGTGCCGTCATAGAAGCCGTCCTTGGTATAGGCGACGAAGTTTTCCACGCTCTTGGGCGCCTTTTCGGCATTCAGGGTGATGACGATGTCGCCCTGGTTGGTGTGCAGCTTGACGCGGGGATTCGTGCTCATGGATGAGGTGCCTTTTGAAGTGGGGGTGGAGTTGGCGGGCTGGGCGCCCGCGCCTGCGGGCAGCATGGCTGCCAGCGCGATCGTGCACGCCGTCAGGCGCAGCATCTTAAGCGGAAAATGGCGGGACATCATTTAGGCTGTTTATCCTTCAACAGGGATTCGATTTCCTGGACGCGGGCCTTCATGCCCGGCACGCCGCGAGCCGCCTCCTGGCGGTAGGTGCGCAAGGCCATCATCAGCTGGATGTCGCCGAGGTTGGCGCGCGCCGCGGCGTAGTCGGGATTCGCGCGCAGGGCCATCTGTAGACTGTCCTGGGCGCGTTCGAGTTCACCGCGCGACGCATAGAGGGCCGCCAGGTTGTTCCAGGGCTCGGGCAGCTCCGGGAATTGGTTCGTCATGTCACTGTATACCGCAATGGCCTCGTCGGCGCGACCCAGCGCGGCCAGCGCGCGGGCGTGCTGGAACATCAGTTGCACGTCGGCGCCGCGCTGGCCCTTGATGGCGGCCTCGCGCCGCTCGATCAGGCTGAGGGCTTCCTCGTAGGCGCCGCGGTTGAGCAGCTCCTCGATGCGGTCGGTGATCTGCGAGGGCGTGGGGTCCAGGCGCGTGTCCACGCCGGGCTTGGCGGCCTCGAGCAGGTTGGCCAGCCCCTGCCAGCCGCCTTCGGGCGGGTAGGGGTCCAGCTTGGTCTGGTTGGCGTAGCGGTACTTGGCCGAACCGCCGGCCATCGATTGCGCCAGCACGGGGGCGCTGGCCGATACGGCGATGGCCAGGGTCAGGAGGGCAGTGCAAAGGCGCGGCTTGGTGGTCACGATGGCATCCGTAGTAAGGCCCGGGGAACCGCGCGCTGCGCGTGCAGTCAGGCCGCTTGCTATACTTGACGATCGCCATTTTAGCCCTGGTTGCGTTTCAGGCTCGAGCGCGGCCGTGCAGGCTGTCCGGGCCGGCGCCATGTGCCTGCCGGCGGGCCCGCCGCGGCGCCCCGGGGCAGCCTGGGCGCGGCGGCGGTGCCGCCTTGCCCGCGCAACCTTTCCAACAATTCCAGAGCGCCATGCTGCACATCTACAACACGTTGTCGCGTACCAAAGAACCGTTCAAGCCGGCCCATGCCGGCCAGGTGCGCATGTACGTGTGTGGCATGACCGTCTACGACTATTGCCACCTCGGGCACGCCCGCATGCTGGTGGCCTTCGACGTGGTGCAGCGCTGGCTGCGCGCCAGCGGGCTGGCGGTCGACTACGTGCGCAACATTACCGACATCGACGACAAGATCATCCGCCGCGCGGTCGAGACCGGCCGGCGCATCGGCGAGGTCACCGAATACTACATCGCCGCCATGCACGCGGACGAGCGCGCCCTGGGCGTGCAGCCGCCCGACCGCGAGCCGCGCGCCACGCAGTACGTGGGCGAGATGCTGGACATCATCGGCCGCCTGGAGCGCAAGGGCCTGGCCTACCGGGCCGAGGACGGCGATGTCAATTACGCGGTGCGCGGGTTCGCCGACTACGGCAAGCTGTCGGGCAAGTCGCTCGACGACCTGCGCGCCGGCGAGCGCGTCGCGGTGGGCTCGGCCAAGCGGGATCCGCTGGATTTCGTGCTGTGGAAGTCGGCCAAGCCGCAGGAGCCGGACGACACCAAATGGGCGTCGCCCTATGGGCTGGGCCGCCCGGGCTGGCATATCGAATGCTCGGCCATGAGCAAGACCCTGCTCGGCCTGCCGCTGGACATCCATGGCGGCGGTCCGGACCTGAAGTTTCCCCACCACGAGAACGAGATCGCCCAGACCGAGGGGGCGTTCGGCGGCGCGCTGGCCAATGTCTGGATGCATTGCGGCCCGCTGATGGTCGACGCCGACAAGATGTCGAAGTCGCTGGGCAACTTCCGCACCATCCGCCAGACCATCGCGCAGGGCGCGCTGTCGGACACGCAGGCCGAATACGCGGTCAATCCGCGCGAGGCCGAAATGCTGCGCTTTTTCATCGTGCGCAACCACTATCGCAGCCCGCAGAACTATGCGCCGGACAACCTGGTCGACGCGCAGAACGCGCTCGACCGGCTGTACCAGGCGCTGCAGAACACCGCGGCCGACGGCCAGGGCGTGGACTGGAGCGAGCCGCAGGCGCAGGCCTTCAAGTCCGCCATGGACGACGACTTCAACAGCTCCGGGGCGGTCGCCGCCCTGTTCGAGCTGGCCTCCGAGGCCAACCGCACCGGCAGCGCGCGCGCCGCCGGCCAGCTCAAGGCGCTGGGGGCGGTGCTGGGCCTGCTGCAGCAGGATCCGCCGGCCTATTTCCAGTCGCCCACGCGCTATTCGGCCGCCGCCCTCGGGCAGGGCGCGCCCGCCGCGGCGCTGGACGCCGCCGCCATCGAGGCGCGCATCGCCGAGCGCGCGGCCGCCAAGGCGGCGCGCGACTTCGCCCGCGCCGACGCGATCCGCGCCGAGCTGCGCGCGGCCGGCGTCGAACTCGACGACAAGCCCGGCGGCCTGACGCAATGGCGTCGCGCCTGAGCCGGGGAATCGCAGCTCCATGTCCAGCGCCGATATCGTCATCGTCAAGCCCGATTACTGGGACGACGCGGTTGCGCACCTGATGCGCCGCGACCGCATTCTCAAACGCATCATCCCCCAGCACGGCGAAACCTGGCTGACCTCGCGCGGCTCGCCGTTCGTGACGCTGGCGCGCGCCATCATCGGCCAGCAGATCTCCGTCAAGGCCGCCGACGCGCTGTGGCAGCGCTTCCTGGAAACCGTGGGCAAGCGCCCCACGCCGGCCACCGTGCTGCGCGCCGGGCTGCCGGCGCTGCGCGCGGCGGGCCTGTCGCAGCGCAAGGCCGAGTACCTGGTGGACCTGGCCACCCATTTCGGGCAACGCCTGGTGCATCCGGAGAAATGGGCCGCGATGGACGACGAGGCGGTCATCGCCGAACTGGTCGCGATCCGCGGCATCGGCCGCTGGACGGCGGAGATGTTCTTGATTTTCAATCTGCAGCGCCCCGACGTCCTGCCGCTGGACGATCTTGGGCTGCTGAAGGCAATCTCGTTACACTATTTCAGCGGCGAGCCCGTTTCGCGCTTCGAGGCCCGTGAGGTCTCGCTGGCATGGCAGCCCTGGCGTACCGTGGCGACCTGGTATTTGTGGCGCAGTCTGGAACCGGCAGCGGTCCAGTACTGAACCGGCCGGGCGCCCATCAACGGAACCTCACTTACATGCGCAATACTTTCCTGGAATTCGAACAACCGCTCGCCGAGCTTGAGAACAAGATCGAGCAGCTGCGCTACGTGCAGGCCGACTCCGCGGTAGACATCTCCGACGAAATCGGCCGCCTGCAGCAAAAGAGCCAGAACCTGGCCAAGGAAATCTACGGCAAGCTGACGCCATGGCAGACCGCGCTGGTGGCGCGCCATCCGCAGCGCCCGTACACGCTGGACTACGTGCGCGAGATCTTCACCGACTTCCACGAGCTGCACGGCGACCGCATGTACGCCGACGACCAGTCCATCGTCGGCGGGCTGGCGCGCTTCAACGGCTCGGCCTGCATGGTCATCGGCCACCAGAAGGGCCGCGACACCAAGGAGCGCGCCGCGCGCAACTTCGGCATGCCGCGCCCCGAGGGCTACCGCAAGGCGCTGCGCCTGATGCGCCTGGCCGAGAAGTTCCGGCTGCCCATCTTCACCTTCATCGACACCCCGGGCGCCTATCCCGGCATCGGCGCCGAAGAGCGCGGCCAGTCCGAGGCGATCGGCCGCAACCTGTACGCCATGGCCGAGCTGAAAGTGCCGGTCATCTGCACCGTGATCGGCGAGGGCGGCTCGGGCGGCGCGCTCGCCATCGCGGTCGGCAACGCGGTGCTGATGCTGCAATACGCAACCTATTCGGTGATTTCGCCCGAAGGCTGCGCGTCCATCCTGTGGCGCAGCGCCGACAAGGCGCCCGAGGCGGCCGAGGCGCTGGCCATCACCGCGCCGCGCCTGAAGGACCTGGGCCTGGTCGACCGCGTGGTCAACGAGCCGGTCGGCGGCGCCCACCGCGATCCGCGCGTGATGGCGCGCCTGCTGCGCCGCGCCCTGGGCGACGCCCTGCGCCAGTTGCAGGGCATGGGGCCCGAGCAATTGGTCGACCAGCGCCTGCAGCGCCTGATGTCGTACGGACGCTTCCAGGAAGTCCGCGCCTAGCGGCCGCGCGGGCTGGCCAGGCCAGCCCGCAGCGCGTCGCGCCGGCGCCGCCAGCCATCATGTCCACCTCCTCCGCAGCGCCGGCTCCCCCTCTTTCCGATCTGTGCCCCGCGGCCTTGCGCCGGCCGGTGGCGGCCGCCCTGCGCGCGCTGGACCCGGCGCCGGCGCGGCTGGCGGTGGCCGTCAGCGGCGGCGCCGACTCGGCCATGCTGGCCGTGGCGGCCGCCGCGGCCCTGCCGCCCGGCTGCGCGCTGCGCCTGTTCCATGTCCACCACGGGCTGCAGGCGGCGGCCGACCAATGGGCCGCGCAGGTGCGCGACCTGGGCGCGCTGCTGGGCGCGGCGGTGGACGAGGCGCGCGTCACCGTGCCGCCGGGGCAGGGGCTGGGCATGGAGGCCGCCGCCCGCCTGGCGCGCTACCAGGCCCTGGCGGGGCTGGCGCGCCGGCACGGCGTGCGCCACATCCTGCTGGCGCATCACCGCAACGACCAGGCGGAGACCGTCCTGCTGCGGCTGCTGCGCGGCACCGGTCTGCAAGGCATGGCGGCCATGGCGCCGTTCAGCGAGCGCGACGGGGTGGCCTACCTGCGGCCATGGCTGGACGTGGAGCGCGCGGCCATCCTGGCGCTGGCCGGCGCGGTGCGCGCGCAGTGCGGCTGGCAGGCGGTGCAGGACCCCACCAATGCCGACCCGCGCTATGCGCGCGCCGCCGTGCGCACGCAGCTCACCCCGGTGCTGGACGCGCGCTGGCCCGGCTGGCAGGCCATCGTGGCGCGCCATGCGCGGCAAATGGCCGAGGCGGCCGAGATCGTGGCCGAGGTGGCGCGCGACGACTTCGATACGCTTGAGCCGGCCGACGCCGGCCGCAGTTTTTCGCTGGCGGCCTGGCGCGGCCTGTCGGCCGCGCGCCAGGCGCAGGTGCTGCGGCACTGGCTGGCCAGCCAGGGCGCGCCGATGCCGACCGAGGCGCGGCTGGCCGAGCTGCGGCGCCAGCTGCGCCAGCTGCACGCGCTGGGCCACGACCGCCACCTGCGCTGGCAGCACGCCGGGCGCGTCGTGCGCTGCGAGCGCGGCCGCGTCTGGATCGACGATCAGGGCGCTGGCGCGCCGGCGCTGCGCAAATTTTTACCGTCGCGTTAAAATACTCAGCTTTGCCCGCCCAGACCCTATGCGGGCTTGTCAGCCAGAGTACGAGATGTCCCTGATCGTTCAAAAGTATGGCGGTACTTCGATGGGCTCGGTCGAGCGCATCAAGAACGTGGCGCGCCGCGTCGCGAAGTGGCATGCTGCCGGCCACAAGGTCGTGGTGGTGCCGTCGGCCATGGCGGGCGAGACCAATCGCCTGCTGGGCCTGGCGCGCGAAATCAGCCCGCAGCCCGACGGCCGCGAGCTCGACATGATTGCCGCCACCGGCGAGCAGGCCAGCAGCGGCATGCTCGCCATCGCCCTGCAGGCCGAGGGCGTGCCCGCCCGCAGCTACGCGGGCTGGCAGGTGCCGGTGCGCACCGACTCGTCCTATACCAAGGCCCGCATCAAGTCGATCGACGACAAGCGCGTGCTGGCCGACCTGGACGCCGGCCGCGTGGTCATCGTGACCGGGTTCCAGGGCGTGGACGACGACGGCCACATCACCACGCTGGGCCGCGGCGGTTCGGATACCTCGGCGGTGGCCGTGGCGGCCGCCATCAAGGCCGACGAATGCCTGATCTTCACCGACGTCGACGGCGTGTACACCACCGATCCGCGCGTGGTGCCGGAAGCGCGCCGCATGGCGGTCGTGTCGTTCGAGGAAATGCTCGAAATGGCCTCGCTCGGTTCCAAGGTGCTGCAGATCCGCTCCGTCGAGTTCGCCGGCAAGTACCACGTTCCGACCCGCGTGCTGTCCTCGCTGACCGACCCGCTCATCCCGCTCGAAGAAGAAATGCGTTCGGGCACGCTGATTACTTTTGAGGAAGACGAAAAAATGGAAGCCGCCGTTGTCTCCGGCATCGCCTTCAGCCGCGACGAAGCCAAAATCACCCTGCTGGCCGTGCCGGACAAGCCGGGCATCGCCTATTCGATCCTGGGCCCCGTGGCCGCGGCCAATATCGATGTCGACATGATCGTGCAGAACCAGTCGGTGGCCGGTACGACCGACTTCTCGTTCACCGTCAATCGCAACGAATACCAGCGCACCCTGGACCTGCTCAAGCGCGAGGTCATCCCCGCGGTGAGCGCACGCGAACTGGTCACCGACGAGAAGGTCGCCAAGGTGTCCATCGTCGGCATCGGCATGCGCTCGCACGTGGGCGTGGCCAGCCTGATGTTCCAGACGCTGTCGCAGGAAGGCATCAACATCCAGATGATCAGCACCAGCGAGATCAAGACCTCGGTGATCATCGACGACAAGTACATGGAACTGGCCGTGCGTTCGCTGCACAAGGCATTCGGCCTGGACCAGGTGCCGGGCGACCAGGTCTAGGAAAAGATCGGCACGATTTTTCGCGGTTCGGGGCAGGGCGCCTGCAGACGCAGTGGAAATCGTGCTAGAATCCTCGACTCTTTTGGAGATGTGCCCGAGAGGCTGAAGGGGCTCCCCTGCTAAGGGAGTATGTGGCTAAAAACTGCATCGTGGGTTCGAATCCCACCATCTCCGCCAAAGATCAAAAAGGCCCTTGAGCAATCAAGGGCCTTTTTCTTTGCGCCGATGCGAAGCGCCTGTCCACGCTGAGACAGGCGCCCCCGTCCACGCCATCGACCCTGACGCCCCCGACGGTGCCAGTGTCCGCGGCAGGACCAGGCATCACGGCCGTTGCTGCGTCTGGTCCCGTTTCCTTCCTCTCGCAAACCCTGGTTGACGCGCCAGGCCCGGCCTCTTTAAGATTCCAAACTGGTACTACCAGATTGGTTTATAAAATGTCCGTGGTATTCGCGACCGACCATATCCATCCCGACGCGGCGCGGCGCCTCGGCGAGGTGGCGCGCTTCGCCGTCGTTGCCTGGCGCGAGGGGCCGGACTATGCCGACGCACTGGCCGGCGCCGACGTGGTCATCGTGCGCAACCGGCTGCCGGCCGAGCTGTTCGCGCGCGCGCCGCGCCTGCGGGCGGTCATCCGCCATGGCGCCGGCCTGGACATGATTCCGCTGGCCGAGGCCGCGGCCCATGGCGTGCTGGTGGCCAATGTGCCGGCGGTCAATGCGGCGGCGGTGGCGGAGTTCGCGATCGGCCAGATGCTGGCGCTGGCGCGCGGCCTGGCAGCCACCGAAGCGCAACTGCGCACGGTCTCGTGGGAGGCCGGGCGCGTCCGCGCGGCCGCGGGCGGGCAGCTGGGCGGCGCGACGGTCGCCATCGTCGGCATGGGCGCGGTCGGCCGGCGCCTGGCGGCCATCTGCGCCCAGGGCTTCGGCATGCGGGTGCTGGGCGTGCATCCGGCCCGTACCGGCGGCGCCGATGCGTCGTGCACCTACGTGGCGCTGGAGCAGGCGCTGGCCGCAACGGATTTCCTGGTGCTGGCCTGTCCGTTGAATGCCGCCACCCACCATCTGATCGGCGCGGCCCAGCTGGCGCTGATGAAGCCGGGCGCGTTCCTGGTCAACGTCGCGCGAGGCGCCGTGGTCGAGAGCGCCGCGCTGGCGCGCGCGTTGGCCGAAGGCCGCATCGCCGGCGCCGCGCTGGACGTGTTCGAAACCACGCCGCTGCCTGCCGGCGACCCCTTGTTCGACCTGCCCTCGGCCCGTCTCACGCCGCATGTCGCGGGTATTTCGGCGCAAAGCCTGCTGGCGATGAGCATGGGCGCGGCCGAGCAGGCGATCGAGGTGCTGGCCGGCCGCTACCCGGCGCATTGGGTCAACCGCGAGGCGCACCACGCCATCCAGTCGCGCTGGGCCGCCTTGCCGGCGGACCCGCTCCGCGGCCCGGGCGGCTGAGCCGCGCCCGCGCAGCCCGCCACCTTTCGTTTCCAGTCCGTTCATCGAGGAACCCAGACGGCATGTCCAAAATCATTTCCCTCAAGGCGATTCCATTGTCCTTCCGCCTGCCCGAAGGGCAGACAGTCACCCTGGGCATAGGCAGCACCATCAAACGCGACACCATCATCGTCCGCGTCGAGACCGAGAGCGGGGTGGTCGGCTATGGCGAGGCGCATCCGGGGCGCAGCCCCGGCGCGGTGGCCAGTCTGATCGCCAACACGCTGGCGCCGCTGGTGGTGGGCATGGACGCCTTCGACACCAACGGCGTGTGGAGCCGCGTACACAAGATGCAGCTGGCCAGCCATGGTCTGGGCGCCGGCGCCTCGCTGGCGTTGTCGGGCATAGACATGGCGTTGTGGGACGCGCGCGGCAAGCTGTGCAAGCAGCCGCTCTACAAGCTGCTGGGCGGACGCAGCAGGCCGATCGCGGCCTACGCCGGCGGCATCGCCCTGGGCTACCAGCCGCCGCAGGACCTGGCCGAGGAGGCCCAGGAATACATCGGCGCCGGTTACCGGGCCATCAAGCTGCGGCTGGGCGACAGTGTCGCCAACGATGCGGCGCGGCTCAGGCATGTCCGCGCCGCCGTGGGCGAGGAGATCGACATCCTGACCGACGTCAACGCCTCGTACTCCATCGACGAGGTGCGGCGGCTGATGCCGGTATTGGAGGAGGTGCGGGTGGGCTGGCTGGAGGAGCCATTTGCCTGCGACAACTTCGGCGCCTATCGGACGGCGGCCACCTTCAGCACGCGCGTGCCGATCGCCGCCGGCGAGAACCACTATACGCGCTACGACTTCGCCCGGTTGCTGGAGGAGCGCGCGGTGCAGGTGTTCCAGCCTGACCTGTCGAAGACCGGCGGCGTGACCGAGGCGATGCGCATTGCCGCGCTGGTGTCGGCCTGGGGGTACAAGGTCCACCCGCACAGCTCGGCCACCGGCATCAACCACGCCGCCTGCATCCACTACCTGGCGGCGGTCGACAACCCGGGCTATTTCGAGGCCTGCGTGTCGCGCCACAACCCCTTGCGCGACATGTTCGGCCCGGTGTTCCGGATCGACGGCGCCGGTTGCGTCAAGCCGCTGGAGGGGCCCGGCCTGGGGCTGGAAATCGACGAGGCGCTGTTCGAACAGTATGCCTTCATCGACGGCCCCGGCTATGTCGTGAAGTTCTGAAAACAGATATTCAACGGAGGAGACACAAGCATGAGAGCATTTCGTACCTTCGCGGCCGGCGCGGTCGCCGCGGCCGCAGTGCTGGCGGGACCGGCGCATGCCGCCGACAACTTCCCCAGCCGCGCGATCACGCTGATCGTGCCCTGGAATGCCGGCGGGTCGGTGGACATGACCGGCCGCAAGCTGTCGGAGATCATGGGCAAGTCGGGCGTCAACGTGGTGGTCGAGAACCTGCCGGGCGCGACCAGCACCATCGGGCTGGCCAAGGTCGCCAACTCGGCCCCGGACGGCTATACCGTGGGCCTGGCCACGTCGTCGCTGATGGGCGCGGTGGCGCAGGACATGACCAAGCTGCGCGTCGACCAGTTCGCCGCGCTGAACCAGACCACGGTGGAGCAACTCATCCTGGTGGTGCCCAAGGCCAGCCCGGCCAACAGCATCGAGGACTTCGTGGCCCAGATGAAGGCCAAGAAGGGCGGCGTGTCGATCGGCACGCCCGGCACCAACAATGTCAACCATACGTTCGCGGCCATGCTGGCGCGCGCGGTGGGCACCGAGTACGTGAACGTGCCCTATACCGGCGGCGCCAAGGTGCTGACCGACCTGGCGGGCGGCCAGATCGACGCGGCCGTGCTCAAGCCCTCCGAGACCATCGGCCACATCCAGGGCGGGCTGATCAAGCCCATCGGCGTATTCGCCGCCAAGCGCACGGCCGTCATGCCCGAGGTGCCTACTTTCGCCGAGAAGCAGATCGATGTATTTCCGTACGGCGCGCTGGACCAGATGTCGTACCTGGTGGGCCCGAAGGGCCTGACGGCCGAACGCGCGCGCGAACTGCAGGAGCTGTTCGCCAAGGCCATTGCCAGCGACGCCTATCGCAAGTTCGCCCAGGACAACGGCATGACGGTGGCCGACGTGCGCGGCGACGATTTGCAAAAGCAGGCGGTCGCAATCCAAAATACGTTCAACACGGTTGCGCCGAAAATATTCACCAAGCAATAGCGCCAACCGCGCCGGCGCCGTCCGCTCCCGCCGCGCGCGGCGGGAGCCACTTTATGCCGATATGACTTCCGAAAAGCAGGAACTGACTACCCGCACCCTTGCCGACGTCCTGTCCTTCATCCAGAAGCGCAATTACGACCCGGGCGAACGCCTGCCTTCGGAGCGCGAGCTGGCCGAGCGTTTTGGCGTGGGGCGCGGCGTGATCCGCGAGGCCTTGTCGGTGCTGGAGAACCTGCGGTACCTGACGCGCCGCCCCAATTCGGGCGTGTTCCTGGCGGATGCGCCCGAGCGCGTGAGCCTGGAGACGCTCAGCCTGTTCGCCGAACTCGGCATCAGCCTGACCGGGGACAAGCTGCGCGAGGCCCTGGAGGTGCGGCGCATCGTCGAGATCCAGGCCGTGCAGCTGGCTTGCCAGCGCCGCACCGACGAGGACCTGGCCTGCCTGCAGGGCATCATCGACCGGTTCGACGCGGCCATCGCGGGCTCGCATGAGCAGACGGCCGACCTCGACTATGCCTTCCACATGGCCATCTTCAATGCCGCGCACAATACCGTGCTGGCGCAGATGGTGCATCCGTTCTACCTGATGTCGGCGCACCGGCGCGCCACCTTCTTCGCCGACAAGACGCGCAGCGCGGCGTCCAACCGGCAGCATCGCGCCTTGCTGCAATGCCTGCGCCGCCGTGATGCCGACGAGGCGCAGCGCATCATCGGTGAGCACATCGGACGCGTGGAGTCCGAGTTGCGCGCACGCCACGAATGACGGGTCTGTCCTGACATAATTGTCAGTTTTCCGGGAATTCCCTAGTACTGTCCGCGTTTGCTCGTCCATATACTGACTGGCATGTCAGTAAAAATGAGCGCAATATGAAACAGCAGCATGAGCCGGGCATCGCCGTGGTGGTGGGGCCGGACGAGGGCGACAGCTTCTGGCAGCCGGTGCCGGCCAACGGCTTCGTGCGCACCTTGCTCAACCGCGCGAACACCGGCGCCTCGATCGACTTCAGCGCCGGCACCCAGACGGTCGCGCCGGGCTGCCACGTGCGCGAGCACTTCCACGACGATCGCGAGGAAGTGATCTTCATCACCGAAGGGCACGGCACGGCGCGGATCGACGGCGTCGAGCATGCGCTGGCCCCGGGCGCCTGCCTGTTCCTGGGCAAGTCGCGCAAGCACAGTTTCCTCAACGCCGGGCCCGGACCCCTGTCGTTCTTCTGGATCCTCATGCCGGGCGGGCTGGACGATTTCTTTCGCCAGATCGGCCGCGTGCGCCAGCCGGGCGAGCCGGCGCCGCAGCCGTTCGCGCGCCCGGCCGACATCGACCGCATCGAAGCCAATACGGTATTCGGCTGGACCGCCAAGTCCTGAGCCGCTTGCCCCGTTTCACCTTTACCAGTACGGAAGTTCCTGTGTTTATCGAAGAACGCGATTACCGCATCAAGCCGGGCAAGGCCGGCCTTTTCGTGGCGACCTACGAAGAGCATGGCCTGGCGCTGCAGAAGAAGTACCTGGGCCGCTTCCTGGGCTATTTCATGTCCGAGATCGGCGAGCTCAACCATGTGGTGGCATGGTGGGCCTACGACAGCCTGGATGAGCGCGACGCGGCCCGCTCGCGCATGCTGGCCGATCCCCAGTGGCAGGCCTACCTGGAGCGGGTGACCGACCTGATCGACCTGCAGCAGACCCGCATTCTCAAGCCGGTTTCGTTCTCGCCCATCCAGTAGCAAGCGATCATGAATCACGTAGCAGTAATCGGGGGCGGCATCATCGGCGCCTCCTGGGCCGTTGTGTTCGCGCGCCGCGGGCTGGAAGTGACCGTCGTCGAGCGCGACGCGGCGTGCCTGGCAGGGCTGCCCGCGCGGCTGGCCGGCATGATCGAGCGCAGCGCGTCCCTGCTGCGGGCGGGCGAGCGGCCCGGCGACGTGGCGGCGCGCATCGGCGCGACCGACGAACTGGCGGCCGCGGTGGGCCGCGCGGATTATGTGCAGGAAGCGGTCTCGGAGAACCTGGCGCTCAAGCGCACGCTGTTCGCCGAACTGGACGCGCTGGCGCCGGCCCATGCGCTGCTGGCGAGTTCCACCTCGACCTATGGCGCCAGCCAGTTCACCGAGGCGCTGGCCGGACGCGCGCGCTGCCTGGTCGCGCATCCGATGACGCCGCCGCATCTGTCGCCGGTGGTGGAGATGGCGGCGTCGGCCTGGACCGACCCGCAGGCCCTGGCCGGCGCCGAGGCGTTCATGCGCTCGCTGGGGCAGCATCCGGTGCGCATCAGGAAAGAGATTCCGGGCTTCGTGCTCAACCGGCTGCAAGGCGCCTTGCTGATGGAGATGTTCCGCGTGATCGCCGACGAGGTGATTTCGCCGGCGGACGCCGATGCCCTGATCAGCCAGGGGCTGGGCCTGCGCTGGGCCACGCTGGGCCCGCTGGAGGGGGTGGACCTGAACGCGCCGGGCGGGATCGCCGACTACCTGCAGCGCTACGGCCACATCTTCAATGACATGGCTGCCGGCCAGGGCTTGCCCGCGCCGGTCGATGCCGAACTGATCAGCGCGCTGGACCGCTCGATGCGCGCGGCGCTGCCGCTGGAGCGGCTGGAGGCCAAGCGCGGCTGGCGCGATCGCGCCATCGCCGGCGTGCGGGTGGCGCTACACGATTACACAGGGGAAAAACCATGAAACTGATCGGGGCCGTCGACGGCCTGAATCGCCTGGTCTGCTGGCTGATGGCCGGGCTGATGCTGGGCATGACATTGTGCACGCTATGGCAGGTGTCGGTGCGTTTCCTGCTGACCGGGCTGGGCTGGAACGTGGCCGCGCCGTGGAGCGAAGAGGTGTCGCGCTACCTGATGATCTGGATCATCTTTCTGGGCGCCGGCGTGGCCTGCCGCAAGGCGCAGCTGATCGCGCTGGAGCTGGTGGTGACGCTGCTGCCCGCGCCGCTGGGGCGCGCGCTGCGCTTCGCCGCGCTGCTGGGCTGCCTGGCGTTCTTCACGCTGATGATCTACCTGGGCCTGGAGTTCATGGAGTTCGGCGCGATCGAGACCAGCCCCGTGCTGTCCATGCCCAAGACCTGGATCTATCTGGCCATGCCGGTGGGTTTCGGACTGATGTTCCTCAGTACCGCGACGCTGATCGTCGAATGCCTGTCACAGGGTATCGACATCCGCCACGCCGGCCAGCCAGAACCCCAGGAGTAATCATGCTTTCAGCCGTTGTTCTGCTGTTGCTGCTGTTCGCCGCCAGCATCCCCGTGGCCCTGAGCCTGGGCATCGCGCCGCTGCCGGCGCTGCTGGCGCGCGACGTGCCGCTGCTGGCCGTGCCGCAGACCATGTTCGAGTCGATGGATTCGTTCGCGCTGATGGCCGTACCGTTCTTCGTCCTGGCCGGGCGCCTGATGCAGACCGGCGGCATCGCCGGGCGGCTGATGGACCTGGGCCTGGCCCTGATCGGCTGGGTCAAGGGCGGCCTGGGCGGCGCCGCGGTGCTGACCACCATGTTCTTCTCGACCATCTGCGGTTCGTCCTCGGCCACCACCGCGGCCATCGGCTCGGTGATGATTCCCGAGATGGAACGGCGCGGCTATCCGCGTCCGTTCGCCGCGTCGGTGGTGGCCTCCAGCGGCGAGCTGGGGGTGATCCTGCCGCCGTCGGTGCCGATGATCATCTACGCGATGCTGACCGGCACGTCGGTGGCGCAGATGTTCGTGGCCGGCATCCTGCCGGGCCTGCTGATCGGCCTGTCGCTGATCATCACCATCCTGATCATGTCGCGCCTGGGCGATTACGGCGGCTCGCAGCGCGTGGGCGTGGGCGAGTGGGCGCTCAACGTCTGGCGCGCGCTGCGCCGGGCCAGCCTGTCGCTGCTGATGCCGGTGATCATCCTGGGCGGCATCTACGGCGGCCTGTTCACCGCCACCGAGGCCGCGGTCGTGGCGGTGGCCTACACGTTCGTGGTCAGCGTGTTCATCTACCGCGAGATCGAGTGGAAAGACCTGCCCGAGATCTTCTGGTCGTCGGCGGTGACTTCGGGCATCGTGCTGCTGATCGTGGGCTTCGCGTCGGTGTTCGCCTATGTGCTGTCGCTCTACCAGGCGCCGCAGCAGGTGGCCGCGCTGTTGCTGGGCGTGTCCGACAGCCCGCTGGTGTTCCTGCTGCTGGTCAACATCGCCCTGCTGGTGGTGGGCCTGTTCATGGAGACCTTCGCGGCGATCCTGATCCTGGCCCCGGTGCTGGCGCCGGTGGCCGTCAGCCTGGGCATCGATCCGGTGCACTTCGGGCTGATCGTGATCGTCAACCTGGCGGTGGGCATGGTCACGCCGCCGGTCGGGGTCAACCTGTTCCTGGTGTGCGGCATCGCCCGCGTGTCGATGGAGCGCCTGATGCGGCCGCTGTCGGTATTCCTGGGCGTGCTGCTGCTGGACCTGATGATCATCACCTACGGGCCGGTGCTGTACGCCCGCCTTTTCTGAACCCTGTCACTTCCCAAGGAAGCGCAACATGAACGTCGTGAAATCCCTGTTTGCCGCGCTCGCACTGGCCGGCGCATCGTTCGGCGCCAACGCCGAGCCCATCCAGATCAATATCGGCCACGCGCTGGGCGACACCAGCTCGTACCAGGTGGCCGGCCTGCATTTCGCCGAGCTGATGAAGCAGAAGGTGGGCGACAAGGTCAAGGTCACGCTGTATCCGTCCGGCGGCCTGGGCGGCGAGCTCAAGCTGGTGCAGGGCGCGCGCACCGGCGTGGTCGATGCGATGATCATCGCCCAGGCCTCGCTGGAGAATACGGTGCGCGAGTATCGCGTGCTGTCGCTGCCGTACCTGTTCACCGACTACGAAGAGGCCAACCGCATCATGCAGGGCCCGGTGGGCGATCGCCTGCTGGACGTGCTGCCCAAGTACAACATGGTCGGGCTGGGCTGGGGCGCGGTATATGCGCGCAGCCTGGCGTCGATGAAGCCGGTCCCGGACCTGGCCGCGATGAAGGGCCTGAAGGTGCGGGTCATCCAGTCGCCGGGCTTCGTCGAAGCCTATCGCGCCCTCGGTTCGCAGCCCACGCCGACCGCCTACGCCGAACTGTTCCTCAGCCTGCAGAACGGCGTGGTGGATGCCGCCGAACTGAGCCCCGACCAGACCGTGGCCGATGGCTTTGCCGAAGTGATCAAGTATTACTCGGTGACCGCGGCCCACCAACTGCCCAGCCTGTTCATCATTTCCAAGGCCAAGTTCGACCGCCTGCCCGAGGACGTGCGCAAGGCCGTCGAGGAAGCGGGCCGCGAATCCATGCAGGTGGCGGTGAAGTTCCAGAACCAGAAGCTGGCCGAGGCGTTCGACGTGCTCAAGCAGCGTGGCGTGCAGGTGCAGTACCCCGACCAGGCGCCGCTGCGCGAGGCCGCCCGCGGCGCGTGGGACCAGATCGCCAAGGCGGCGCCGGGCGGCGAGCAGTTCCTGGTTGAAATCGAAGCGGCCCGCGCGGCCAAGTGAGCCGGCCGCGCATGACGGATTTCACCGTAAGCCTGCCCGACGGCGCGCGCCTGGCCGCGCGCGAGACGGGCGCGGGCGACGCCGTGCTGCTGGTCAGCGGACTGGGCGGCACGGGCGCTTTCTGGGCGCCGGTGACGGCCGGCCTGCAGGGAAAGCGCTGCGTGGTGTTCGACCAGCGCGGCGTGGCCGGCTCCACGCGCGGCCAAGCCGCGGTGGACATCGCCCGGCTGGCCGCCGACGCCTGGGCCGTGCTGGATGCGCGCGGCATCGAACGCGTCCACCTGGTGGGGCATTCGACGGGCGGCTGCATCGTGCAGGAGATGGCCCTGTCGGCGCCCGCGCGAGCGGCCAGCCTGGTGCTGGGCGGCACCTGGGGCGGGCGCAACGCCTATATGCAGTCGCTGTTCGCCATGCGGGCGGCGCTGCTGCAGGCCTCGCCGGCGCTGTACGAGCAGGCGGGCGCCTATCTGTCGTATCCGGCCGCCTGGCTGCTGGCCCACCCCGAGGCCGTGCCGGCGGAGGCGCCGCCATGGCCCGCCCAGCGCGTGGCCGTGGTGCGCGAGCGCATCGCCGCCTTGCTGGCGTACGATCGCCTTGACGACCTGCCGCGGCTGGACGTGCCGGCGCTGGTGCTGGGCGCGCGCGACGACCAGATCGTGCCGTTCGCGCTGCAGCAGCAGCTGGCGCGCGTGCTGCCGCGGGCGCTGTTGCGCCCGCTGGAGCATGGCGGTCATTTCTTTCCCATTGTGCGCGGCGCCGATTACATCGCCGCGCTGCTCGACTGGCTTGGATATCACTCCCCATGACGCATCGCATTGCATTCATCGGCCTGGGCGCCATTGCTTCGGACGTGGCCGCCGGCCTGCTGGCCGACGCCGCGCAGCCGTGCCAGCTGGCGGCGCTGACGCGCGCCGCCGCGGACCTGCCGCCCGCGCTGGCCGGGCGCGTCACCTTGCTGGACTCGCTGTCCGACCTGCTGGCCTGGCGTCCCGACCTGGTGGTCGAGGCGGCCGGCCAGCAGGCGATTGCCGAGCACGCCGAGGGCTGCCTGAAGGCCGGCCTGGACATGATCATCTGCTCGGCCGGCGCGCTGGCCGATGACGCGCTGCGCGCGCGCCTGATCGCCGCGGCCGAGGCCGGCGGCGCCCGTATCCGCGTACCGGCCGGGGCGATCGCCGGCCTGGACTACCTGCAGGCCGTGGCGGGCCGCGACGACGCCGAAGTGGTGTACGAGTCGCGCAAGCCCGTGGCGGCCTGGCGCGCCGAACTGCCCGGCATGGGCATCGATCCGGATACGCTGGCCGAAAGCCGCACGCTGTTCAGCGGACCGGCGCGCGAGGCGGCGCTGCGCTTTCCCAAGAACCTGAACGTGGCGGCCACGCTGGCGCTGGCCGGCATCGGCATGACGCGCACGCGCGTGGAGGTGGTGGTCGATCCGCGGGCGCGCGGCAACCAGCATCGCATCCAGGTGCGCAGCCCGCTGGGCGAGATGCAGATCGAGCTGGTCAACGCGCCGTCGCCGGCCAATCCCAAGACTTCATGGCTGGTGGCGCAAAGCGTGCTGGCCACGATCCGCCGCCATCTGGCGCGCTTCACCATCGGCTGAGCCGGGAGCAGGACATGACGCAACGTTTATCCGGCAAGGTCGCCATCGTGACCGGCGCGGGGTCGGGAATCGGCGAGGCCACGGCCCGCCTGATGGCGCGCGAGGGCGCGGTCGTGGTGGTGGCCGACAAGGCGATCGAGGCCGCCGAACGCGTCGCGCAGGCCATCGCCGCCGAGGGCGGGCGCGCCGAGGCGCGCCAGACCGACGTGGGGCAGGCGCAGTCGGTGCGCGCCCTGGTCGACGCCGTGACGGCGCGCTGGGAGCGCATCGACGTGCTGGTCAACAACGCCGGCTACGGTATCGCCGCCACGGTGGTCGACACCGACGAGGCCGACTGGTCGGCGCTGATGCGCGTCAACGTCGACGGCGTGTTCCTGGGCTGCAAGTACGTCATTCCGGTCATGCAGCGCCAGGGGGCCGGCGTGATCGTCAATACGGCGTCGGCGGGCGCGCTGGTGGGCTTGCGCCAGCGCGCCGCGTATTGCGCCTCCAAGGGCGCGGTGGCGGCGCTGACGCGCGCCATGGCGCTGGACCATGCCACCGAGGGTATCCGCATCAACTGCGTCGCCCCGGGCACGATCGAGTCGCCGTACTTCCGCGAGATCTACGCGCGCAGCGACGACCCTGACGCCTTGCGCGCCAGCCTGGCGGCGCGCCAGCCCATGAACCGCCTCGGCCAGCCCGAGGAAGTGGCGCGCGCCATCGTTTTCCTGGCCAGCGACGACGCCTCGTTCGCCACCGGCAGCACGCTGGTGCTCGACGGCGGCCTGACGGCGGCGTAGCCGAGGGCGCGCAACAGGCCCTAGAATGCACTGTTTGCCGTGGCGCGGCGGGCCGCCCGGCATGACATCGAAGGAGGCAAGAACACGGTGAAGGCAACCCCGGCTCAGGTTCCCATGAAAGAGCGCATCAAGGAAGTCGCCACCGATATGCTGATCGCGCACGGCAGCTCGGGCTTTCGGTTCCAGCAGATCGCCCAGGCGCTCGATTGCACGCGCGGCAATATCCACTATCACTACCGGCACAAGCATGAGCTGGTGGAAGACGTCACGATCGAGTATTGCCAGCGCACGATCGGCCATTTCGACCAGATCTGGCTGTCGGACTCCACGCTGTCGCAGAAGATCCAGCTCAGCATGCAGTTCAACGAGATGCGCTATCTCAAGCGCAACCCGCAGGGCGACACCAGCCATCCCTGGAGCCTGATCGCCCGCATGCGCCTGGAAAGCGCGCTGATCACGCCGGCGGCGCGCGAGGCGCTGGCGCGCTATTCGCACGAGCTGCAGCGCAGCGTGGTGGCGGGGGTGCGCCGTGCGGTGGAAAAGGGCGAATTGCAGCCCGATACCCCGGTGGAAATGGTGGCCCTGCCCATCATCGAGATGGCCAACAGCGCCGATCCGATCACCCGCGACGCGGGCCGCTTCGACCGCCTGCGCCAGATGTACCAGGCCGTCGACCGCCTGATCCACGACGCCTACGGGATGGCTCGGCACAAGCCGGCGCCTTGAGCGCCTAGGCCTGGAAGCTGTCGGGCCGCGCCTGCAGCACGACCGCCCGGTACGCGTCGAGCAGCAGCTCGGCGTGGCGCGTGAGCGGGCGCAGGCGCGAGCGCACGATGCGCGAGTGCACCGGCAGCGCCGGCAGGAAGGGCTTGATGACGAAACCGCCGGCGCCAAAGGGCGCGATGGCGGCCGGCTCGACCAGCCCCACGCCCACGCCGGCGCGTATCAGCGCCAGCAGGGCCGCCGACGAGGTCACTTCCACGGCCACCGGCATGCGCACGCCGGCCGCGGCGAAGGCCGTCTCCAGCATGGCGCCGAAGTTGGTCTGCGGCCCGTAGGAAAGAAAGGTCTCGTTCTTCAGGTCGTGCGCGGCGACGTGCGGCAGGCCGGCATAACGGTGGCCGGCCGGCGCCACGCACACCACGTGCTGCAGGCCCAGGTCTTCATTGAGGGTGGACACCGACGGCGTGATGTCGTGCACCAGCCCGAAATCGGCCTGGCCGCTCTGCACGCGTTCGACGATGGGCTGGTTGGCCAGGATCTCGACCGTGACCGTGATGCCCTGGTAGCGCTCGCGCAGCCGCTTGATGGCCTGCGGCAGGAAGGTCGTGGCCTGCGTCGGGATGGCGGCCACGTTGACGTGGCCCGTGTCCGGGTCGACCAGGCTGTCGATCTGGCGCTGCACCACCCCGTAGGCGCCGTAGAGCTGCTCGACGCTGTCCTGCAGCCCCTGCGCGTGCGGCGTGGGCACCAGCCGCTGGTGCTGGCGCTCGAACAGGCGCAGCCCGGTGTCGTCCTCGAGCTGGCGCAGCATCTTGCTGGCGGCCGATTGCGTCATGCCCATCAGCCGGGCCGCGCGCGAGACCGAGCCGGTGATCATGATTGCATGGAATACGCCCAGTTGCGCAAAGCTGGGTTCGTGCAGCGCCTTGGGCTTGGCCAGGCCGACGGGTAAGGGTGGCATCAGGGGGAGACCTAGGGATAGTACGGACAGGTGCAAAACTCATATATTGCATGAAGCCGGCCCGGTCATCACTATGGTTTTTCCCCAAGTTCCCATGCGAGGACGCATACCATGAAGATGTCTGTACCGCAGGATGGCTGGCTGGCCGACGCCGCCGGACTGGCGCTGCAATCCCCTGGACTGACGTCGGCGCGCCGGCGCCAGCTGCTGGGCATGCTGGGCGCGGCAGGGCTGGCGTCGCTGGCGCCCATGCGGCCCGCGGCGGCCGCCGCCGACCGTATCGTCGTGTGCAACTGGGGCGGCGACGCCATCAAGAACCAGCCGCTGGTGTGGGGCAAGCCGTACGAGAAGGCCACCGGCACCAAGGTCGAGTTCGACGGCACGGGGCCGTCGTTCGGCAAGATCCGCACCATGGTCGAGTCCAGGAACGTGGTGTGGGACGTGTGCGACGCCAACCTGGCCGCGGGCCACTCGCTGGGCAAGCGCGGCTACCTGGAACCCATCGACTACAGCGTGGTCGATCGCGACAAGGTACGCCCGGGCTTCAGCAGCGAGTTCGGCGTCTCGCATTTCATCTACAGCTTCGTGCTGACCTACGACAAGAAGGCCTTTGGCGACCGTCCGCCGCGCACCTGGGCCGACTTCTGGAACACCAAGGACTTCCCGGGCATGCGCATCCTGCCCGACCGGGTGCTGGCCACGCTGGAGGCGGCCCTGATGGCCGACGGCGTGCCGGCCGACGCGTCCCAGCTGTACCCCATCGACGAGCGGCGCGCGCTGGACAAGATCGCCGCCATCAAGGACAAGACCATTTTCTGGAAGACCGGCGCCGAGAGCCAGCAGCTGCTGCGCCAGGGCGAGGCCACCATGGGCCTGGTCTGGCATACGCGCGCCACCGTGATGCGCCGCGAACCGGGCTCGACCATCGATTTCACCTGGAACCAGGGCATCCTGATCCCGGCGGGGTGGCTGGTGCCCAAGGGCAACCCGGCCGGCCGCAAGGTGTTCGATTTCATCGCGTCGACGCAGTCGCCCGAAAGCCAGATCGAACTGCTGCGCCTGATGGGCAACGGCCCGGCCAACCCGGCGGCCAACGCGCTGGTGCCGCCCGAGCTGCGCCAGGACAACCCGACCGACGAAGACAACTTCCGCCAGCAGGTGGTGGCCAACTACACCTGGCATGGCGACAACCAGGACCGCATCTACAACGAGTACGTCAAGGTGATTACGGGCTGAGCAACGCACCATGTCGATGTACGCGGATTTGGTATTGCATGGCGGCAGGATCGCCACGCTGGATGACAGGCTGGAGCAGGCCCAGGCGGTGGCGATCGCCGCTGGCCGCATCATCGCGGTGGGCTCGGACATGGAGTGCCTGGCGCTGGCCGGGCCGGGCACGCGCCGCATCGGGCTGGGCGGCGCGCGCGTGATGCCGGGCATCAACGACAGCCATTGCCACCCGGACGGCCAGGCGGTCAAGGCCGGCCGCTGGGACGACGTATCGCAGGTGGCGACGCAGCAGGCGCTTCTGGCGCGCATCGCCGATTTCCACCGGCGCATGCCGGCCGGCGCCTGGTACCTGGGTTTTCGCTTCGACGATACGCACAGCGGCGGCTATCCGGCGCGCCAGGCGCTCGAACAGGCGGCGCCCGGCCGGCCGGTGTTCCTGCTGCGCCGCGATGCGCAGGTGGGGCTGGCCAGTGCGCCGGCCCTGGCCGCGCTGCTGGCCGGCGGCCTGGCGGCGCAGGTGCCGCCGCATTGCCTGGACGCTGCGACCGGCCTGGCGCGCGGGCGCGGCGTGTTCGCCTTCACCACCCATATCGCCGCCGCCGACAGCCTGGACGACTACCTGGAGGGCTTCCCGACGCTGTTCGCGGAAATGGGGCGCATGGGCATCACCAGCATCCACAACGCCCTGACCAGCGCGCTGGCGGTGCAGGCCTACCGCGCGCTGCACGGCGCGGGCCGCCTGCCGGTGCGCGTGGGCATGATGCTCAACGGCCGCGACCAGCGGTTGGTGGACGAGACGCTGGCGGCCGGGCTGCGCTTTGGCGCGGGCGACGACCAGCTGTACCTGCTGGGCGTGGAGTACGGCTCGGATGGCAGCACGAGCGGTCGCACGGCGGCCTACTACCAGCCCTATGTGGGCGAGGAGGGGGGAGATGGCCGGCCGGCCAACCGCGGCGACGTGAATTTCTCCGCCGAGGACCTGGCCGCCAAGGTCGGGCGCGTGATGGCGGCGGGCCTGCAGGCGGCCGCCACCGGCAACGGCGACCGCGGCATCGACTTCGCGCTGGACGCCTTCGAGCAGGGCCTGCGAGCCCACCCCGGCGCGGTGCCGCCGCGCATCGAGCACTGCTGCTGCGCGCCGCCGGCCATCCAGCAGCGCATGGCGGCGCTGGGCGTGATCGACTCGTCGGCGGCGGGCTTCGCCTACAACCTGGGCGACGCCTATCTGCGCAATCGCCCGGGCGAGGAAATGGCCTGGATGTGGCCGCACCGCGACATGCTGGACCGCGGGGTGCTGGTCTGCGCGCACTCCGACGCGCCGGTGTGCGAGCGCAATCCGTTCCTGGGCATGTGGTCCATGGTGACGCGCAAGACCGCGTCGGGCGCCAGCCTGGGCGCCGGGCAGGCCATCACGCCGCTGGAGGCGATGCGCTGCTATACCGCCAATCCGGCGCGCGCCGAGGGCCAGTCCGCGCGCAAGGGCACGCTCAGCCCGGGCAAGCTGGCCGACCTGATCGTGCTGGACCGCGATCCCTGCGCCGTCGACCCGGACGAGATCCGCCATACGCAGGTGCTGGCCACCCTGGTGGGCGGCCAGGCCACCTATCGCGCCGCGGGCGCGCCATCCTGGGCGGACGAACTGCCCATGCGGGAGTAACCATGCGACGATCCCTGCCAGCCCTGCTGGTGTTGCCGGCCGCCGTGCTGATAGGCGGGATGTTCCTGCTGCCGGTGCTGCGCATCCTGGCCATCAGCTTCACCGAGCCGCACGCCGGCCTGGGCAATTACGCGGCGCTGTTCACCGAGCCGCTGTACCTGAAGATCATGGCGACCACGGCGCGCATCTGCGCCTGGACCACCCTGATCGCGCTGGCCCTGGGCTATGTGCTGGCCTACGTGATGGCCAATTCGTCGCCGCGCATGCGCAGCTGGATGACCATCGGCCTGCTGGTGCCGTTCTGGCTGTCGGTGCTGGTGCGCGCCTTCGCCTGGGTGCTGCTGCTGGCCAGGGAAGGGCCGGTCAACGCCACGCTGATGGCGCTGGGCGTGATCGACAGCCCGCTGGCGCTGCTGCGCAACGAAACCGGGGTGCTGATCGGCATGGTCCATTACATGATTCCCTATGCCGTGCTGCCCATGCTGACCAACATGCTGGGCATCGACCGCTCGCTGATGGCGGCCGCGCGGGCGCTGGGCGCCGGGCCGGTCGCGACCTTCCTGCGCGTCTACCTGCCGCTGTCGCTGCCGGGCGTGCTGGCCGCCGGCGTGCTGGTGTTCATCTTTTCGCTCGGGTTCTTCATTACGCCCGCGCTGCTTGGAGGAGGCAAGACCGTGATGGTGGCGCAATACATAGAATTCGGTATCAGCGAGACCATGAACTGGGGCATCTCGACCGCCTTCGCGGCCACGCTGCTGGTGGCGGTGGTCATGAGCCTGGTGCTGGTGTCGCGCGTGGTGCGCGTGCCGTCTCTGTTCGGTGCGCCATGAGCGTGCGTCCCTCGTGGTGGTTCGCCGCGGCGGCGGTGGTGGCGGCGCTGGTGCTGGGCTTTCTGTTCCTGCCGGCGCTGGTGGTGATCCCGGTGTCGTTCACCGACCGCTCCTATCTGTCGTTTCCGGCCGAGTCGTGGTCGTGGCAGCACTACCGCCAACTGGTCGACAGCCCGGTGTGGCGCGGCAGCCTGCTGCAAAGCGTGGGGGTGTCGGCGGTGTCCACGCTGGCGGCCACCGTGCTGGGCGCGGCCGCGGCCATCGGCGCATGGCGGCTGGGCGCGCGGCTGGGGGCGCTGGTGCGCCTGCTGGCGCTGCTGCCGCTGATCGTGCCGACCATCGTGGGCGCGCTGGCGTACTACCGCCTGTACATCGACCTGGGCCTGCTCGACACCTTCACGGGGGTGGTCATCGCCCACGTCGTGGCCGCCATGCCCTTCGTATTCGTCTCGGTCGGTTCGGCGCTGGCCAACTTCGATCCGCGCCTGGAGCAGGCCGCGCGCTCGATGGGCGCGCGGCCCTGGCAGGTGCTGTGGCGCATCACCCTGCCGGGCGTGCGCAGCGGACTGGTCTCGGGCGCCATCTTCGCCTTCATCGTGTCGTGGGACGAACTGGTGGTGCTGCTGTTCGTGACGACCCGCAACGTCTACCTGCTGCCGCGCGCCATGTGGGACGGCATCAACGAAAACGTCGACCCCTCGATCGCGGCGGTGGCGACGCTGATGATCGTCATCACCTTCATCTGCCTGTGCGCCGAACGGCTGCTGGCCCACCATCGACAAAAACAGGAGCTGTCATGACTGCTGCGGCCACCACGCCGACGCCCTTGCTGCGCGTGCGCGCGCTGAACAAGCGCTTTGGCGCATTCCAGGCGCTGCGCGGCGTCGATTTCGAACTGGGCGCGGGCGAGTTCCTGACCTTGCTCGGCCCGTCCGGTTCGGGCAAGACGACCACGCTGATGTCGATCGCCGGGTTCGTCGCCCCGACCTCCGGCGACATTCTCTACCAGGGCGCCTCGATCACCGGGCAGGCGCCCGAGGCGCGCGGCTTCGGCATGGTGTTCCAGGGCTATGCGCTGTTTCCCCACATGACGGTGGAGCAGAACGTGCGCTTTCCGCTGGCGATACGCGGCGTCGGCCGCGAGCAGGCGCGCCGGCGCGCCCAGCAGGCGCTCGAACAGGTGCAGCTGGGCGGCTTCGGCGCGCGCCATCCGCGCCAGTTGTCGGGCGGCCAGCAGCAGCGCGTGGCGCTGGCCCGCGCGCTGGTCTACGACCCGCGCATCCTGCTGCTGGACGAGCCGCTGTCGGCGCTGGACAAGAAGCTGCGCGCCGACCTGCAATGGGAGCTGCGCAAGCTGAACAAGGAGTCCGGCGCCTCGTTCCTGTACGTGACGCACGACCAGGAGGAGGCGCTGTCCATGTCCGACCGGATCGCCATCTTCAACGAAGGCGGCATTGCCCAGATCGGCTCGCCCACGGAACTCTACGAGCGGCCGGCCAATCTGTTCGTGGCGGGTTTCCTGGGCCGCAGCAATGTGCTGGCCGGCAAGGTGCGCCAGGCCGGCGCCGACGGCGTGGCGGTCGAATACGAGGGCGGCGTGCTGGAGGTGCCCAAGCCGCGGCGCCAGTATGCGCCGGGCGAGGCCGTCAGCCTGGTGGTGCGGCCGCACCAGATGCGCCTGGACGCCGCCGGACGCCAGGGGCTGGCCGCCAAGGTGGAGGCCATCAGCTATGCGGGCAACCTGATGAACTACCTGTTGCGCACTCCGCGCGGCACGGCGTTGTTCGCCGAGGCGGTGGCTGGCGCCGGCGCGGCCCTGCGCCAGGGCGATTCCGTATCGGTGGGCCTGGACGCGGCGGCGGTCAGCCTGCTGGAGGCCGCCGACTGATCATCCGTCCCCCGCGGGCGAGGCGGGCCGAGGTCGCCCGTTTTACAACCTCGAAAAAAGCCTGCTATAATCTTTTTTCTTTACAGCGCCCGTAGCTCAGTTGGATAGAGTACTTGGCTACGAACCAAGGGGTCGTGGGTTCGAATCCTGCCGGGCGCGCCATATTTGCGGTTGCAGTGGCGTTTTTTTCGCGCTTGCAGCCGGTAAGCAGTACCGAAGCGGCTTGAGAATACTTTCTCAAGCCGCTTTTTTGCGCCTGTCCCGTGCGGGGCAGAGGCCGCTTTGGCGGCGGGTGCCTGTCCCGGCGGGGACAGGCACCTCGCGCCTGGCGGTGGGCCAGCCGCCCGGTTCAATCCAGCAGGGGGCGCTGCTCCATGCCGGGCTCGTAGGCGCGCAGGGGCTCGCCCGCCAGGTTGCGAGCCAGCCAGTCGGGGTTGGCCAGGAAGGGGCGGGCCAGCGAGACCAGGTCCGCCTGCGTGGCCGCGAGCGCGGTTTCGCAATCCTGCAGCGTGGCCAGGCCGCCATTGACCATCAGCGCTTTCGGACCGGCTGCGCGCGCCAGCCCGGCCAGCAGTCCGCCCCACGGCTCGGGTTTCAGGACGCGGCGGCTGCTGATGTGCAGGATGTCGGCGCCCGCCTGGCACAGCCGGGCCAGCAGCGCCGCGATCTCGGCGCCGCCGCCGGGCGGCTGGTAGCGGTATTCGTCCATCTTGTAGATGGAGTAATTGAATCCGAGCGGCAGCGGGCAGCATCGCCGCACCGCGCGCAGCACGGCCTCGGCGATGCGGACGCGGTCGGCGCCCCATTCGTCGTCGCGCGCGTTGTACGCGCTGAGGAAATCGTTGACCAGGTAGCCGCGGGCGCCGTGGATTTCCACGCCGTCGAATCCCGCGTAATGCGCCAGGCGCGCCGACAGCGCGAAGCCCTCGATGATGCGCTCGATCTCTTCGGCGGTGGCGGCATGGGCCGGCGCATTGGGCTGCCGGGTCTGCCACGACAGCCCCTGCGCCGTGCCGTCCACCGGGCCCAGCGGACGGGCGTGCAGGCCCGGTTCGGCCAGCTTGCCGGCATGCTGCAACTGGGCGATGATGCGGCCGCCCTCCTGGTGGACGGCGCGCACGGTGGCGCGCCAATGCTCGGCCTGCGCCTCGCTGGCCAGCCCGGGCTGGTTGAAGTAGGCGCGCGCGGCGGGGCCGGCGGTATAGAGCGCCTCGGTGATGACCAGCCCGGCGCCATGGCGCGCGTAACGCGCATAGTACGCGGCGGTTTCGGCGGCGGGATGGCCGTGCGCGTCGGCTTGCGTGCGCGACATGGGGGCCACGGCGATGCGGTTGCGCAGCGCGATGCCGGCGATGTCGATGGGCGAGAGAATGTTCATGGCTTGGCGGGCAGACAGGGTTCCCCACCGGTGGCGGGAAGGGTGGCGGGGCAGGCCGGGCTGCGCTCCATGCGGACGATGCGCGGGCTGTGGTCCACCGACAGCGCCGCGGTCAGGCGGCCCGCGGCGCGGCGCAGCGATTGCAGGTAGCTGCCGCACCACAGGCTTTCGTCGTCGGCCGAGTGCATGCGGCTGACGTTCAGCGCGGCGATCAGGCGGCCGTGCTGGAAGATCGGCACGGACAGGCCGGTGGTATGGTCCTCGACCTCGCCGCAGCTCCATGCATAGCCGCGCCGCCGGACCTCCTGGATGATGTCGCGCAGGGCGGCCCGCTCGGTCACCGTGCGGGCGGTCAGCGGCCGCAGTTCGGCGGCCTGCAGATAGCTCTCCAGCTGTTCCGGGGTGAATCCGGACAGCAGGACCCGCCCGGCCGAATGGCAATACAGGGGAATGCGCGAGCCGATCGACAGGCCCTGGCTGAGGGTGCGGTGCAGCGGGATGCGGGCGACGTAGACCAGCTCGGTGCCGTCCAGCGCGGCGATGCTGCAGGTCTGGCGCAGTTCCTCCACCAGCGCTTCCAGCACGGGTTCGGCGAAGCGCCACAGTGGCATGGACGACAGGTAGGCATAGCCCAGCGACAGTACGCGCGGCGTGAGCGCGAAGTGGCGGTCGCCGCAGCGCGCCGCGAAGCCCAGCTCGACCAGGGTCAGCAGCACGCGCCGTGCGGCGGCCCGGCTCAGCCCGGTGCGATAGGCCGCCTCGGCCAGGGTCAGGGCGCGCGCCTCGTTGTTGAACGCCTGGATAATGGCCAGCCCCTTGGCCAGGCCATTGATGAAATAGTCTTCCTGCCTGGATTCAGCCATGGCGTCGCCTAGATCTCGACCAGCGCGTCGGCGGCATACAGCCTGCCATCCGGGCCGGCGATGAGTGGGTTGATGTCTACCGAGGCCACCGCGCCTTGCTGCGCATGCAGCCAGGCGCCCAGGCGGGTGGCGGCATGGGCGAGCTCCTGCACGGGCAGCGGACTTTCGCCGCGCACGCCGTCAAAGAGCGCGGCCACGCGCAGCGCGCGCAGGCATTGCTCGGCATGGGCCTGGTCGAACGGATACACCAGCGTGGCGACATCGGGCATGGCCTCGACATACTTGCCGCCGTCGCCAACGATGACGATACAGCCAAACTGGCTGTCCCAGCGCGCCCCGATCATGAATTCGCGCCGGGGCCTGACCATGGACGCGACGATCACGCCATCGAACGATTTGCCCATGCCCACCACTTCCTGTCGCAAGACGGGAAACAGCGCCCGCGCGCGCTGCTCGTCGGCGATGCCCAGGTGCACCAGCCCGTATTCCGATTTGTGCGGAATCTGCGCCGAGCAGGCCTTGACCGCCCAGGGGCCCGGCAGGCTGGCGAGCGCCGAGCCCATGCTGGCGGCGTCCAGGCACAGGCGCCACGGCACGGTACGGATGCCGATGGCTTCGATCTGTTCCAGGCTGTCGGCCTCGGACAGCAGGCCCGCCGCGCGCGGCGCCGGCGCGTCCGGCGCGTCCGGCGCGGGCTGCGCCAGCCGCAGCGCGGTTTCGCGCAGGCCGGACAGGCGCGCCAGCTGGCCCAGGGCGGCCAGCGCGTCCTCGTCATGCTCGAAGGTGGCCAGGCCGGCCTGCGCGAAGATCCGGCGGCTGGCGGCCAGCGGACAACTGACCACCACCGGCAGGCCCGTCCCGGCGGTGAAGGCGGCCGCGTCGCGGGCGAATTGCTCCGTGTCGTATCCCTTGCCGGACATGGGCAGGGTGATGAACAGCGCGTCGCAGGCGCGCGCCGAGGCCAGGATGGGCAGCACCTGGCCGAACAGGTGGTTGTTGCTCAGCAGGGCCGCGGTGAGGTCGATCGGGTTCAGGCTGCTGGCGAAGCCGGGCAGCACGGCGTCGATGCGGGCGCGTGTCTCGGCGGGCAGGGGCGGGACCTGCAGTCCATGCCGCTCGGCGGCATCGGCGCCGGTGACGCAGGCCGCGCCCGAGTTGCTGAGGATGGCCAGGCGGTTGCCGGGCAGGTGGCCGCAGCGCAGCAGCAATTGCGCGCCCATGACCAGGCTGCGCGCGTCGGGCACGCGCAGGATGCCGTGCTGGCCGAACCAGGCGTCCAGCGCCTTGTCCTCGGTGGCGATGGCGCCGGTGTGCGATTGCGCGGCCCGCAGGCCTTGCGGCGAAACGCCGGCCTTCAGGGCCAGCACGGGCACCTGGCGCGCGCGCGCCAGCGCCGCCGCGCGCGCCAGCGTGGCGGGCGCGGGCAGGCTTTCCATGTAGAGCAGGATCAGCCTGACCTCGGGGTCGCGCAGCACCGCCTCGGTGAAGTCCGCGACGTTGAGGTCGCATTCGTTGCCCGTGGCCACCGAGTAGCGCACGCCGATGCCTTCGGCGCGCAGGTGCGCGTACGGGACCATGCTCATCGCCCCGCTCTGGCTGATGATGGCCACCGGCCCGTCGGCGGGCGGGACTTCGCCCAGCAGGGTGGCGAAGGTCGCCAGGGCGCCGTTGCTGAAATTGGCCAGGCCCTGGGTGTTCGGCCCCAGCAGGCGCATGCCGGCCGCCGCGGCGGCCGCTTTCATGTGCGCCTGGGCCTGCCGTCCGGGTTCGCCGGTTTCCGCGAAGCCGGAAGAGATGACGACGCATACGCGCACGCCCAGCCGCGCGCCGTCCCGCACGGCCTGCACCGCGGCCTCGCCGGCCACGCAGACGACCAGCATGTCGATCGGGCCGTCCACGGCGTCCAGGCTGTGCCAGGCGGCGATGCCCTGGACGCGGTCGCGGCCGGGGTTGATCGGCAGGATGCGGCCCGGGTAGCCGTGCTGCAGCATGTACTTGATCGGCCGGCCGCCGATCTTCTCGGGGTTGTCGGAGGCGCCGACGATGGCGACCGAGCGCGGCGCCAGCGCGGCGTCGATCCAGTCGCCGGCGCCGGCCATGCGGGGGGCATTGTCCGCGAGTGTGCTCATTCAGTCGGCCCTCGAACCCGTGCGCTCGATCACGTCGCGCCATTTGGCGGACTCGGCGCTGATGAACTGGCTGAACTGCGCGGGCGTGTTCGGGCGGAAGCTGACGCCTTGTTCTCCCAGGATGCGCGCGACATCCGGCGCCTGCAGGGCGGCGTTGATTTCCTTGTTCAGGCGTTCGACGATGGGCGCGGGCGTGCCGGCCGGCGCGGCGATGCCGAACCAGGCGGTGGCGTCGAAGCCGGGGAAGCCGGATTCGGCCACGGTCGGCGTATCGGGCAGCAGGGGCGCCCGCTCGGCGCTGCTGACGGCCAGGGCGCGGGCGCGGCCGGCCTTGATCTGCGGCAAGGCCGTGGGCAGGTTGTCGCACATCAGCTGCACCTGGTGCCCCAGCAGGCCGGTCAGCGCGGCGGCGCTGCCCGGATAGGCGATATGTTCGGCCTCGATGCCGGCCTGCGCCTTGAACAGCTCGGCGCACAGGTGCCCGCTGGTGCCCGTGCCCATCGACGCGTAGTTCAGGGTGGGCTGCGCGGACTTGGCGTACTTGACCAGCTCCGGCAGGGTCTTGACGGGGACGACCGTGTCGACGATCAGCACATTGGGCACGCTGCCGGCCAGGATGACCGGCGCGAAGGCCTGGGCGGGGTCGTAGCGCAGGCTGCGATAGAGCCATTTGTTGACCGCGAAGACCCCGGAGGAGGCCAGCAGCAGGGTATAGCCGTCGGGTTCGGCGGTGGCCACCTGCTGGGCGCCGATGTTGCCGCCGGCGCCCGGGCGGTTGTTGACCACGACGGTCTGGCCGAGCGCGGGCGATATCTTGTTGGCGATGGCGCGCGCGAGGATATCGTTGGTGCCGCCCGGGCCATACGGAACGATCAGCGTGATGGGGCGGGTCGGGTAGTCGGCGGCAAACGCGCCGCCGGCGCACAACGCCAGCGCCATGGAGGCTATCCACTTCATGGTGTTTCTCCTTTGTTGAACTGCTTCGGTATGACAGGCGGACAGGCCGTGGGGCGGCCGCCGCGGGTTCAGCCCAGATAGGCGACGGCGCGGATCTCGATCAAGGCCGTCGGACGCACCAGGCCGCTTACCAGCACGCCGGTGGCGGCCGGGAACGGACCCGGGCCGAAGACCTCGCGGCGCACGTCGGCGGTCTGGCCGTAGCCGTCGAAGGTCGTGACATAGTCGACGGTCTCGACGACCTGGCTCAGGTCCGCGCCGGCCTGGGCGAGGACGGCGGCGATCTTCCGGTAGATGTAGCGCGCCTGCGCGGCGATATCGCCCTCGCCGACGATCTCGCGCTGCTCGTTGAGCGCCGTCATGCCCGAGATGTAGAGGAATCCGCCCGCCCGGACGGCGGGCGAGAAGGTCGAGTTCGGATTGGCGCCGGGCGGCAGCACGGCCTGCAGACTGGAATGCATGGGTTACCCCTGGAGGTGGGTTTTCAACAGGAACGTCAGGTGGACCACGCAGTGCGCCTGGCGCGCCGCGTCGGCGGGCGCGTGCGCCGTGTGGATGGAGACTTCTATCGTGGTCTTGGAGCGGCCCTTGGCAACGGGTTCGATCTGCGCGACCCGGTAGACGCACTGCACCGTTTCGTCCACGTAGACCGGGCGCATGAACACCGCCTCGACGCCCACCATCGCGACCATGGCGTCGTGCAGCTGCGCCGACAGCGGCGTGGCGCCGAGCGCGCTGATGGCCACCAGCAGCAGACCGTGCGCGATCGGCGCGCGCAGGCCCTGGCGCTGCGCGTAGCCGGCATCGTAGTGGATCGGATGGGCATCGCCCGTGAGCGCGGCGAATTGCGCGAAGGCCTGGGCGTCCAGGCGTATTTCCCGTTGCGCGACGACCTGGCCGATGGCGAGGTCGGCGGCCGCGAGCTGCCGGGGCGCATGGGAGGGCGGTTGCACGGGCGCGTCCCCTTCAGTCGACCAGCGAGGCGCTGCCGACCATCACGGTCTTGCCGCCGGACACGGCCTCGATCTCGCCCTGTTCGTTCAGCGCCGCGACGAAGGTGTCGCCGGGGCAGACCGGGCCGATCCATTTCGTGTGCAGCTTGCCGCGGTACAGCCAGTCGCGCGCATAGCGGCGGGCGCCCAGGTCGGCGGCCAGCGCGGTCATGTGCGGGCCGTGCAGCAGGGTGCCGCGAAAGCCGCGCTGCACCGCATAGTCGTGGTCGTAGTGGATGATGTCGTTGTCGCCGTTGATGCGGCCGTAGCCGTCGATCATGGCCTGGGTGATGTCGAGTGTGCGTTGCATGCGGACTTACTCCGGGACGTGGAAGGTGTTGAGCAAGGTGGCGATGGGCTGGCCGTCCGCGTCGCGGAAGCGGCCTTCCCATTGCACGTAGCGGCGGCCGCGCTTCTCGAATTTGCGCAGGATCGTGCCGGTGGCGGTCACGCGGGTGGTCTCGTCGGCCCAGATCGGGCGGTGCCAGGACATTTCCAGTTCCGCCATCACGATGCCCTGGATCGGCGGGTAGGTCTGGTACACCGGCACGGTCATGTACGGCAGGATGACGTTCGGCGCGGCGGCCTGGCGGCCATCCACCTCGTACAGGGCGGGATCGGCCTGGGAGGCCTCGAAATACTCCTGGACGATGGCCGGGGTGATGTCGAAGGACACCGGGCCCAGCTCGGCGCCTTCGACGAAGGCGGCGTAGGGGGTGCCGGGCGTATCCCCTTCACGGGGCTTGATGTCGCTGGGTCGGGTCATGGCGGTCTCGTTCGGTTGCGGGAGCGGCCATCGTAGGAGCGGCGCGCCGATCCCGCCCGTACGCCGGCGATCTGTGCGCTAAGCGCACGCGGACGGCGCGAGCCGCGCCGATTGCGTCCGGCCGGCGTAAAACCCTGCTGTCATATCGATATATCGGTATATCTAGATTTTTCGATATATGATGCGAGCACGCAATGAGGCACTCGCATGGCCATCAATACCGAAGACATTCTCAAGGCGCTGGCGCATCCGGCGCGGCGCAACATCCTGGCCTGGCTCAAGGAGCCGCGGCGGCATTTCCCGCGGCAGGAGCACCCGCTGGAGCTGGGCGTGTGCGCCGGCCAGTTCGAGCGTTGCGGCCTGTCGCAATCCACCGTGTCCACCCATCTGGCCATCCTGCAGCGCGCGGGGCTCATCCAGAGCCGCCGGGTCGGCCAATGGGTGTTCTACCAGCGCAATGAGGCCTGCATTGCCGAGTTTCTCCAGACCATGCAGGCCGAGCTGTAAAGCCGTCCGCCGGTCGTCCGCCTATCCGAGAGGTAAATCCATGTCCACGCTGTTCCAACCGCTGACCGCCGGCAAACTGCGGCTCGCCAACCGCATCGTGATGGCGCCGTTGACGCGCAACCGTTCGCCCAATGCCGTGCCGCCGCCCTTGACGGCCACCTACTACGCGCAGCGCGCCAGCGCCGGCCTGATCATCACCGAAGCCACCGCCATTTCCCACCAGGGCCAGGGCTACGCGGATGTGCCGGGGCTGTACGCGCCCGAACAACTGGCCGGCTGGCGGCGCGTGACGGACGCGGTGCACGCTGCCGGCGGCACGATCGTGGTGCAGCTGTGGCACGTCGGGCGCATTTCGCATACCACCCTGCAGCCGGAGCAGGGCGCGCCGGTCGCGCCTTCGGCGATCCGCGCCCAGGCCCGCACGTACCTGGTCGACGCGCAGGGCAAGGGGCAGTTCGCCGAGACCTCGGAGCCCCGCGCGCTGGCGCTGGACGAATTGCCGGGCATCGTGGAGGATTACCGGCGCGCCGCCCGGGCCGCGATCGACACGGGTTTCGACGGCGTCGAGCTGCATGCCGCCAACGGCTACCTGCTGGACCAGTTCCTGCGTTCGGGCAGCAACCATCGCGACGACGCGTACGGCGGCTCGATCGAGAACCGGGCGCGGCTGCTGCTGCAGGCGCTCGATGCGGTCTGCGCCGAGGTCGGCGCCGACCGCGTCGGCATCCGGCTCTCGCCGGTCACGCCGGCCAATGACGCGCACGACGACCAGCCGCAGCCCTTGTTCGAATACGTGCTGCGCGAGCTGGCGCGGCGCGGCCTGGCCTACGTGCACGTGATCGAGGGGGCGACCGGCGGCGACCGCGCCTACCAGCAGGGGCCGGCTCCGTTCGACTACGCGGCGCTCCAGGCGGCCTACCGCGCCGCGGGCGGCGCCGGCGCCTGGATGGTGAACAACGGCTACGACGCCAGCCTGGCCGAAGAGAAACTGTCCAGCGGGCAGGCCGACCTGGTGGCGTTCGGCAAGCCGTTCATCGCCAACCCCGACCTGGTGGCGCGCCTGCGCCAGGGCGCGGCGTTGAACGAGGGTGACCGCGATACGTTCTATGGCGGCGGCGAGCGCGGCTATACGGACTACCCCGCGCTCGCCTGAGCGCTCACAGGGTCAGGGCGCGGCCGTCATGCAGCGTGGGCTCGATGCGTCCGTCGGGCTGGCGCTGCATGGGCGGCCCGCTCCAGGCAGGCGGTTCGTCCGCTTCGTCGGGCAGCGCCACGGCGATCGGCGCCGGCTCCGATAGCGGCGCCGGCTGCGGCATGAGCGCGGGCCCCGCCGCGGGCGCCGCGGCGGCGGCCGCGGCCGGCTCGATCGTCGCCGGCACGTACCAGGCGCTGACCTGGACGATGGCGCCGGCTTCGTCATGGTCGACCAGCAGGCGGTTGGCGCCTTCGGGCAGCGGCCAGCGCGGCGGCAGCGCATATTCGGGGTCCAGCCCCACGCCGACCTCTTCGTTGTCGCGCGCGCGGATCCAGCCATGGAAGCGGCAGACGATCATCCAGGCCGTGAGCGCCGCCGCCATGGTCGCGACCACGGTGATATAGACCAGCAGCTCGGCGATCTGCGCGGCGGTGCCGCCCACCGTGACCAGCGAGTGATGGATGTACAGGCTGAACGCGACCCAGGTCAGGATGACCAGCAAGGGACGCACGATGCGGTACCAGCAGCCGTACAGCAAGCCATCGGCCACCCCGTGCTGGTGCACATACTCGCGCAGCGGCGACGCGCTTATATCAATGATCAACGCTTTCATGTTTGATTCCTCGGTCGGGGCTTACCCACCGCGCCCGGCTTTGGGCTCGGCGAAACAGGACGCGCGGCAGCGCGAAGACGGTGGTGATCATGCCGATGATCCAGAACGCGATCGGATACCAGACGGCGTCGGCGAAGTAGCGGAAGATGCGGTAGTCGTAGGCGCGGTCGACGATGCAGCCGGCAAACAGCTGCGCCAGGCAGGTCAGGAACAGCAGCGTGCCGTGCCAGCGCGGGAATATCTCGAACTGCCAGGCGGGCGGCAGGGCCACGAACTGGCCCAGCACGGCCATGCAGATCAGGAACAGCATGGCGTAGGCCCATAGCACGCTCAGGCTGAACTCCAGGAAGATCGGCCACATCAGGATCTGGCGTGGGTTGAGCATGCGCGGGGCGTATTTCAGCGCGGTCTCGATGCCGCCGCGCGCCCAGCGGTAGCGCTGCTTGAACAGCCCGCGGAAGGTCTCGGGCATCAGGATCCAGGTCAGCGCGCGCGGCTCGTAGCGCAGGGTCCAGCCCGCCAGCTGCAGCTTCCAGCTGATGTCGATGTCCTCGGTCTGCATGTCGGGGCTCCAGTAGCCGACCTGGTGCAGCGCCTGCTTGCGGAACATGGTCATGACGCCGGAGACGGTCATCAGCTTGCCGTAGAGCTGCTGGGTGCGCTTGATCAGCCCCACGATGGACGAGAATTCGCCCACCTGCATGCGGCCCAGCACCGTCGAGCGGTTGCGGATGCGCGGGTTGCCGGTGACCGCGCCGACGTGCCCGGCGTGCAGGAAATGCGTCAGCATGTAGGTGATCGAGTCGGGGTGGGGCAGCGAGTCCCCGTCGATGCACAGCAGGAACTCGGCGTCGCTGAGCTGCGCGGCCGTGTTCAGGCCGATCGCCTTGCCCTCGTTGCGGCTCTGGTGCACCACCAGCAGGCGCGGGTATTGCTCGGCCAGCTCGTTGAGCAGCGCCCCGGTATTGTCGCGGCTGCCGTCATTGACGGCGATGATGCGGTAGTTCGGATAGTGCATGCGGTCCAGGTGCGCGATCACCTCGGCCACGTTCTCGCCCTCGTTGTAGCAGGGCACCACGATGGCCACGCGCGGCACCCGCGGCAGCAGCGTGGCGCGGTGCTTGCGCCCCTGCTCGAACAGGAAGAAGTGCAGCAGCCCGCCCACGATCCAGAAGTACGACATGAAGAACGGGTAGTAGAAAACGAAGCTGGACAGCACGCTCTTGACGGAGTCGTTCATGGGCTACCTCTGCGTCGGCTCGGCCTGCGACGCGCTGCCGTACAGCGTGGTCTGGCGCGATAGTTCCTGGGCCTTGGTCAGGCGGCGCTTTTCCAGCGTCGACTTGAGCGACATCACATCGCGCAGCACTTCGGCGTCAGGGTGGTTGGCGATGAAATCGTCCGGGTAGTAGCCGTAGTTGATGGCGCCCAGGCTGCGCAATTGCACCATCTGCCTGCGCAGTATCTCGGTATCGATCGGCTTGCCCACGCGCCAGTCGCGCGCCTGCAGCTCGAAGATGGTGCGCTCCAGGCCCTTCTGGCGCGCCACGGCGGCCACCAGCTGGCGCATCCATTGCTCGGGCCGCGCGGCGCCTTCCATGTTGGGCATGGCCATCAACGCCACGAAATCGTAGCTCTTGAGGAATTCCGGCAGGCTCTGGCCGTACCACGCCTCGGAGACGGGATCGAGCACCGGCTGGGCGTAGAGATTGCGCGCCACCACCATGTCGCGGTCGTTCTGGTAGCCGGACACGATATGGCGCAGGTGCATCGTGAAGTCGATCAGGTAGCGGATCTTGCCCTTGGACCATTGCTGGGCCAGCTTGGGGTCGGCGCGTATCGCCGCGATGTCGGGCGGCAGGCCCCAGCCCTGGTAGGTGGCCAGCGCCTCGGGGCTGCTGTCCTCGGTGTCGTCGAGCACGGCGTCGTCGTGGAACAGCAGGCCGTCGAAGTGGGCCGCCTTGGCGAGGTCTTCGTAGATCTCGCTGATGACGCGGTGGGCGTCCGGGTGGAACGGGCTGAGCCGGGTCGGGCTGCCCAGGCCGCGCTCGCCGGGCTTGCGGGTCGTCGACTGCACCACCTTGCCGTAGGCCGGGTTGCCGGGCGGCACCGAGAAGGTCAGCACGGGCAGCCAGGCGTACACCATCACGCCGGCGCGGGTTTTCAGCTGCCAGGCCACGCGGTTGAACAGGTCGGCGCGCATCGGCAGGTGGCGGTTGGGAAAGTACACCTCGGTGATGTCGCCGTCGCCCTTGGGGTCGGCGAAGGCCTGCAGGTAGACGGCGCTGGGCGCCAGGTCCTTCATGCGGTCGATCAGCTGGCCGAGGTTGCGGTTCTGCTGCTCGGGGTCGGGGTCGTAGATGTAGTCCAGGTCGACCTGCACGATGCGCTCGATGGGGCGGACCTGGCCGTGGTAGCTGACCGGTTCGCGCATGGCGCGGGCGACCGTGGCAACGTTGACCTCGTAGTCGACCAGGCTGCGGCGGATCTGCGTCAGCGCGACGTCGGGTGTGTTGGGGCCGGGCTGCAGCGTCAGGCCGATGTTCAGGCCCAGTTCGGCGGCCACCTGGTCGGTGTCGCGGTTGTGCGCGCCATAGGGCCAGACGATGGAGCGGATGGTCACGCCGGTGTGTTCGCGGATCAGGTCGGCGCTGGTCTTGAGGTCCTGCCGCACGCGGGCGCGGTATTCGGCGTCGTTCTCGTAGCGGCCGCTGGCCGGCAGGTACTGGCGCGAGGACGCCGCCGGCTGTTCGTTGCCCTGCGGGTTGGCCAGCACGCCGCGGTGCAGGTTGTGCGAGTGGGAGGCCAGCTCGACCAGGCCGGACTGCGCCATTTCGCGCAACTGCGCCCAGGTCATGAAGAAGTCGTGCGGCACTTCGATCTTGGGGCTGAGGCGGATCTTGGTGCCGGCCGGCGCGTCGGTCCAGCTGGTGACGACGGCGACCACCGCGGGATAGTTGAATTTCTTCAGCAAGGGAAACACCTTGGTGTAGGTGCTGGCGTAGCCGTCGTCGAAGGTCAGCAGGATGGGGCGCGGCGGCAGCGGGCGCACGCCGGCGCGCGAATCGATGATCTGTTGCATGCTGATGGGGTTGAATCCCTTCACGCGTATCCACTCGAACAGATCGGTCAGCGTGCGCGTCTCGATGGCGAACTGATCGGGCATGTCGGCGAACGAGGCGCGCAGGTTGTCGCGCACGTCGTGCATGCACAGCACCCGGAACGTCAGGCCGTCGTCGGGATCCGGGGGCGGGAGCATGTCCACCTTGTAGGCGTGCGCGGGCAGCATCAGCAGGCCCAGCGCGCAGCAGGCAAGCCATTTCAGCAGGGTCCGGTGCATGGCGGTCATGGTGCTCAGAAGGGAATGTTCAGGGTGAGGTAGAACAAGGTGCGGTTCTCCGGGTCGCCGTCATAGCTGTGGCGGCCATAGCCCACGCCGTAGGTGATGCTGGTCTGGCGCGGCAGATCCCAGACCTGCTCCAGGCGCAGCTGCCACAGGGCGCTGTTGCCGTGCTCGGCCTGGTTGTAGACCCCGCCGGTGGCGTAGACGCGCTGGCGGAACGCGTACTGGCCGTCGCGCCACGGACGCCATTCGTACATGGCGGTGACCTGCGCGGTCAGGTCGTGGTCGGGGCTGAAGTACTCGGTGTTGGTCTTGCTGTTGTTCGAGTACGCCACGCTGGTCCAGGTGCTGACGCTGTGGCGCGGCACGGTCCACAGGTTCTGGAACCAGGTGGCGCCGATGGTCTGGCGGGTGTTTGAGTCGCTGTAGCGCTGCAGCTGGTAGGCCACGTCGTAATAGGTGCGCTCGGTCGGCTGGTAGCGCGCCGATACGCCGCTGCTCCAGCCATGGATGCCGGCGCGGTACGCTTTCCAGGGCAGGTCGTTGCTGTCGCTGTCGAAGTTGGCGGCCAGGCGCCAGCCGTCCGACGGCAGCCAGGCCACATTGGCCGAGGCGCCGAACCGGCCCGACGGGCCGGTGGACTGGTGCAGCTCGGTCGAGGCCTCGATGCTGCCGCGGCGGTACTCCAGGCCGGCGCCGTTGCGCACCCGCGACTTGTGGCCGTCGCCCAGGTCCGCATAGCCGGTGAACTGGTGGAAGAACAGGCGGTAGTTGTGCGAGATCGGGCTGGTGTACAGCATGGTGTTGAGCGACCACTCACGGTTGGCGATGGTGGAGTTGTCGTTGCTGCTGTTGTCGCCGCCGTGGCCGATGTCTCCGCCGAAATCCATGGTCAGCAGCGGCGACTGGTACACCTCGTAGTCGCGCTTGAGATTGCGCACGCTGCTGCTTTCGGGAAAGCGCTCGGACAGCGTGTTGACGATGGCTTCGGCCTCGGGGTATTCGCGCAGCGCCATCGAGGCGCGCGCCAGGCCGGTCATGGCCTGGATATCGTCCGGCCGCTCGGCCAGCGCGGTGGTGAACGCCGCCTTGGCCTCGCGCGGGCGGGCGTCGCCCAGCCGGGCGCTGGCCGCCGCGTTGCGCAGGCCCGAGCTGAACGGCGCATCGTGCTGCAGCGCGTCGATGGCCAGCGTGCCGGCCTCGGTCTCGCCGGAATACATCAGGTACTGCGCGCGCAGGCGCTGCGCCGTGGCGTAGTCTTCATTGGGCCGTTCGGCCACCGGCGCGTTCTCCACGTATTGCGGCGAGGTTTTCTCGATGCGCTGCAAGAGCTCTTCGGCATCCTCGTAGCGGCCGCGGTCCATATAGGCGAAGAACAGCGACTCCTGGGTCGGGACGCGGTCGATGTCGCCCGGGCCGGCCTTGGCCAGCGCTTCCTCGTAGCAGGCGATCGACTCGTCGTAGCGCTCTTCGTAGGCGTAGGCGTTGCCGGCCGAAACCAGCACGTAGGGGTGCACCGGCGTATTGGTGGCGCGCAGCCCCTCGTACAGCTTGATGGCGTCCGCGTAGCGGCCGCGCAGGCCCAGGCCATAGATCATGTCGCTGATCACCGCCGTGCGCAGCGACGCATATTCGGGCGCCAGCGGCAGGCTGTCGAGCAGTTGCCAGCCATCGGCCAGCGCCGCGTCCAGCGTCGCGAAACGCTCCGGCCCGGTCAGGTTCCAGGTTTCGGCACGCGACCAGCGCAGGCGCTGGGCGATCGCGGCATGCTGCAGCTGCGCATATTCCAGCGGCGTGAACAGCGACCGGTGTTCGGTGGCCAGGTCCAGCGCCAGGTTGGCCGCGCCGCTGCGGCTGGCCTCCTGCACCTGATCCCGCACCGGCGGGGCGGCGGCGGCCGCCGCGCCCACGAACGCCAGCCCCGCCACCAGCAGCCGAGTCCGCCGCAGGCCGCGCACGGATGCGGGCCGGGTACGCCTGGTTTGTTCGTTGTTCATAGGACAGCGTTCTACGAAAACGCCAGATCCGCGCGGGACGTGGCCGATTGATGGGGTGGAGGCCATCTTAGAAATGACGCCACCGTTTGAATAGGGCGCCATTTGGCGTACCGCCCCTGCACCATCCTTCAGATAGCACTTTTGGATGAGGGCAATCTTTTGTATGCTGTAAAAAAATCCACTGACGTATTGTGCAATGAGCCAATCTATGAGAAGCGCCGCCAAATGGTGGGGCCCCGCGGCCACCTGGACGATGGCGGCCCTGCTGGTGTTGCTGGTGGGCCATGGCGTGGTGCCGGAGGCGGCGCGGGTCTCCGATGCGCCGCTGCTGGACGCCATGGCCGCGCATGCCTACCTGCTGAACTGGGCCGCCGGGTTGATGGCCCTGATCGGCTGGGGCGACAGCCTGGTGCTGTACCGGCGCACCCGTCGCCGCGCGGTTTGAAAACACGGCTGGACAGTTTGAAAAAACGCGGTATAATTTCGCCTCTTTACAGCGCCCGTAGCTCAGTTGGATAGAGTACTTGGCTACGAACCAAGGGGTCGTGGGTTCGAATCCTGCCGGGCGCGCCAATATGAAAAGCCGCCATGCCTTGCGCATGGCGGCTTTTTGCTTTGCGGCGGCGGCGCTTGCCGTCTCGCGGGTTTGAGGGCTGGCCGTATGCCCTTACACTTGCCGTACTTTTCGCAGCCACTTTGACTCTTCGAGGTGAAGGCGGACTGCCGTGGCGTGCCTTGCCGGCGAGCGGGGCGCGCGGCCGCGGCGGCGCGCCGCAGGAGCCTATGCCCGCATCCCAGGACAAACCCGATGTGCCGCCCGGTCCTTATCATTTTTCCGAGCAGGTCGGCCATTTGTTGCGGCGCGCCTACCAGCGCCACGTGGCGATCTTCCAGCAGACCATTCCCGATTCCAAGCTGACCGCGGCGCAGTTCGTGGTGCTGTGCGCGCTGCGCGACCAGGGCGCGTGCTCGCTGGTCGACGTGGTCAAGGCGACCGCCATCGACCAGGCTACCGTGCGCGGCGTCATCGAGCGCCTGAAGGCGCGCAAGCTGCTGGCCGTCTCGCACGACCCGGCCGATCGCCGCAAGGTGCTGGTGACGCTCACGTCCGACGGACGTTCGCTGGTCGAGGAAATGGTGCCGTTTGCCGAGCAGATCACGCAAAGCACCTTCGGCGGGCTCAATCCCGCCGAGCGCGTGGCCATCGTCTACCTGCTGCGCAAGATGAGCGACGCCGACGATCCTGTCGGACGGCAGCCCGATTCCTAGGGAAAATACTAGGCAAATTAAAGTGTCAACGCTCTAATTTTCGGCTTGGCCGTCAATCTGTCGAGGCGTCGCCACAAGCAGGAAAAGGTGTTGTGCCTGGATTTTATTGATTTGTAATTCAATGATTTTGTGTGAATATTCGGGTATTCCCGTAGAAATCCGAATAGCCTTTATCATGATGTGGTTATAGGGTGCCGGTCCGGTGTTTACATGCAGAATTCAAGTGTGTACGCTTTATCATATCCCGCGCGTCCAGGCTTGCAGGCTAGCCGCGTCCACACGCAGTGATACCGTCGTCAACTCAAGGGGAAAAATCATGAACGGTCGCAACCGCTACGCCCGATTGCTGGGCGCAACCTGCCTGACGCTGCTGGGCGCATCGGCCTGGGCGCAGGACACCATCAAGATCGGCGAGATCAACAGCTACAAGTCGCAGCCCGCCTTTCTCGAGCCCTACAAGAAGGGCATGCAGCTGGCGCTGGACGAGGTCAACGACGCGGGCGGCATCGCGGGCAAGAAGCTGGAACTGGTGATCCGCGATGACAACGCCAACCCGGGCGAGGCGGTGCGCGCCGCCGAGGAACTGATCTCGCGCGAACGCGTGGACATGCTGACCGGCTCGTTCCTGTCGCACATCGGCCTGGCGCTGACCGACTTCGCCAAGCAGAAGAAGGTGTTCTTCCTGGCCAGCGAGCCGCTGACCGACAAGATCGTCTGGCAGGACGGCAACCGCTACACCTACCGCCTGCGCACCTCGACCTACATGCAGGTTGCCATGCTGGTGCCCGAGGCGCTGAAGCTGAAGAAGAAGCGCTGGGCCATCGTCTACCCCAACTACGAATACGGCCAGTCGGCCGTGGCGACCTTCAAGACGCTGATGAAGGCCGGTCAGCCCGACATCGAGTTCGTCTCGGAACAGGCCGCGCCGCTGGGCAAGGTCGATGCCGGCAGCGTGGTGCAGGCGCTGGCCGACTCCAGGCCCGACGCGATTTTCAACGTGCTGTTCGCCGCCGACGTGACCAAGTTCGTGCGCGAGGGCACGACGCGCGGGCTGTTCAAGGACCGGCCGGTGGTCAGCGTGCTGACCGGCGAGCCGGAGTACCTCGATACCTTCCGCGACGAGACGCCGGCCGGCTGGATCGTCACCGGCTATCCGTGGCAGTTCATCGAAACCCCCGAGCACCAGGCGTTCCTGAAGGCCTATCAGGCCAAGTTCAAGGATTATCCGCGCCTGGGTTCGGTGGTGGGCTACAGCGCCATCAAGTCGCTGGCCGAGGGCATCAAGCGCGCCGGCGGCAAGACCGACACCGAGTCCATGATCAAGGCGTTCGCGGGCCTGAAGCTGACCATCCCGTTCGGTCCGATCGAATACCGCACGCTGGACAACCAGTCCACCATGGGGGCTTACGTGGGCAAGCTGGCGTCCAGGGACGGCAAGGGCGTGATGGTCGACTTCCGCTATGTCGATGGCGCCGCCGCCCAGCCTGCGGACGAGGAAGTGCGCAAGCTGCGCAAGGCCGATTGATCCACGCGCGGCGTGTCCGTGTCGCGGACGCGCCGTCGCGGGCGGGGTGCATCGTCGCGACGATGCGTGATTTCCTAGAGGTATCGCGGTTATGGATCTGACAGGTTTCCTGGCGCAGCTGCTCAACGGGCTGGCCGAGGCATCGTCGCTGTTCCTGGTGGCGGCCGGGCTCTCGCTGATTTTCGGCGTGACGCGCATCGTCAATTTCGCGCACGGCTCGCTCTACATGCTGGGCGTGTACGTGGCGTATTCGATCGTCGAGCGCGTGGGCGGCACCGCGCTGGGTTTCTGGTTCGGCCTGCTGGCCGCGGCGCTGGCCGTCGGCGTGGTGGGCGCGGCCATCGAGGTCGTGCTGTTGCGCCGCATCTATCGCGCGCCGGAGCTGTTCCAGCTGCTGGCGACCTTCGCCCTGGTCCTGGTCATCAACGACGCCGCGCTGTGGATCTGGGGCGCCGAGGATCTGCTGGGGCGGCGCGCGCCGGGCCTGACCGGCGCGGTCGACCTGCTGGGCCGCCAGTATCCGGTCTACAACCTGGTGCTGATCGTGGTCGGGCCGGTGGTGCTGGGGCTGCTCTGGCTGCTGCTGACGCGCACGCGCTGGGGCACCCTGGTGCGCGCGGCCACGCAGGACCGCGAGATGCTCGGTGCGCTGGGCGTGAACCAGGCCTGGCTGTTCACCGGCGTGTTCGCGCTGGGCGCCATGCTGGCCGGGCTGGGCGGCGCGCTGCAGCTGCCGCGCGAGCCGGCCAGCCTGAGCCTGGACCTGCGCACCATCGGCGATGCGTTCGTCATCGTGGTGGTGGGCGGCATGGGATCGATTCCGGGGGCCTATGTGGCCGCGCTCATCATCGCCGAGATCAAGGCGCTGTGCATCGGCCTGGGCACCGTGACCCTGCTGGGCCTGAGCATTTCGTTTTCCAAGCTGACGCTGGTGGTGGAGTTCGCCTTCATGGCGCTGGTGCTGGTGTTTCGCCCCTGGGGCCTGTTCGGACGCCCGCAGGGCGCCAGCCGCAATTCGGCGCCCATCGAGGCGCCGCTGCGGCCCGCCGGGCCGCGTCTGCGCATCCTGTGGGGCGTGCTGCTGGCCGCGCTGGCGGTGCTGCCGCTGCTGGCGCAGTGGCTGCCGTACGCGGTGGTGCTGACGCAGGACATCCTGATCGCCGCGCTGTTTGCCGTCAGCCTGCATTTCATGATGGGGCCGGGCGGCATGCATTCGTTCGGCCACGCGGCGTACTTCGGGCTGGGCGCCTACGGCGCGGCCTTGCTGCTGAAGGCCGCCGCGCTGCCCATGGAGGCGGCGCTGGCCTTCGCGCCCCTGGTGGCCGCGCTGGGCGCGCTGGTGTTCGGCTGGTTCTGCGTGCGCCTGTCGGGCGTCTACCTGGCCATGCTGACCCTTGCGTTCTCGCAAATCGTCTGGTCGGTGGTGTTCCAGTGGGACGACTTCACCGGCGGCTCCAACGGCATGATCGGCGTCTGGCCGGCCGAGTGGCTGTCCGGCACCGCCTACTACTATCTGGCGCTGGCCGTGGTCGCGGCCGCCGTGCTGGGCCTGCGGCGCGTGCTGTTCTCGCCATTCGGCTACGCGATGCGCGCCGGGCGCGATTCCAGCCTGCGCGCCGACGCCATCGGCATCGACGTCAAGCGGGTGCAGTGGGCGGCCTTCGTGGTGGCAGGCGCGTTCGGCGGCCTGGCCGGAGCGCTGTATGCGTTTTCCAAGGGCAGCATTTCGCCCGACACCATGGCGGTCAGCAAATCGGTCGACGGCCTGGTGATGGTGCTGCTGGGCGGCATCCAGACCCTGATCGGCCCGGTCGTGGGCGCGACGGCGTTCAACGTGCTGCAGGATTACATCATGCGCGCCACCGAGTACTGGCGCGCGCTGTTCGGCGGCGTCATCCTCCTGCTGGTGCTGGTGTTCCCGCAGGGAATCGCGGGATTCTGCCGGCAGGCGGGGCAATGGTGGAGCGCGCGCGCCGGCAAGGACCGGCCGCCGCGCAATGGCGGCGCCTTCGTCGGCGGACCGCGGGAGAAGCAGGCATGAGTCTGTTGCAGGTCAGGAATCTCAGCAAGGCGTTCGGCGGCGTGCGGGCCGTCGATGACATCAGCTTCGATCTGGCGGCCGGCGAACTGCTGGCGTTGATCGGCCCCAACGGGGCGGGCAAGTCCACCACCTTCAACATGGTGGGCGGACAGCTGCCGGCCACCACGGGCTCGGTCAGGCTGGACGGCCACGAGCTGGTGGGCATGCGCCCGCGCGACATCTGGCGCCTGGGCGTGGGCCGCACCTTCCAGATCGCGGCGACCTTCGCCTCGCTGACGGTGGCCGAGAACGTGCAGATGGCGCTGTTGTCGCATCATCGCCGCATCTTTTCGTTCGGCTCGCTGGCGGCGCGCCAGTACCGCGAGCCGGCGCTGGCGCTGCTCGAGCAGGTGGGCATGCGCGACCAGGCCGAGCGGCCCTGCAGCGAGCTGGCCTATGGCGACGTCAAGCGGGTCGAGCTGGCCATGGGGCTGGCCAATGACCCCAAGCTGCTGCTGATGGACGAGCCCACCGCCGGCATGGCGCCGCAGGAGCGCAATGCGCTGATGGCCCTGACCAAGCGGCTGGTGGTCGATCGGGGCATGGCGGTGCTGTTCACCGAGCACAGCATGGACGTGGTGTTCGCGTACGCGGACCGCATGATCGTGCTGGCGCGCGGCCGCCTCATCGCCGAGGGGAGCGCGCAGGAGATCCGCAACCATCCCAAGGTGCAGGAAGTGTATTTCGGCACCGGCAAGACCTTCGAGAAACATTCCGCCGGAGCCGCAGCATGAACACAGTCGCCGAGCCTGCCCGCGCCGCCGCCACGCAGGCGCCCGCGCTGCTGCGCGTGGCGGGACTCAATGCCTGGTATGGCGCCGCCCATATCCTGTTCGACGTGGACCTGGAGGTGCGGCGCGGCGAGGTCGTGGCGCTGATGGGACGCAACGGCGCGGGCAAGTCCACCACCTTCAAGGCCATCATGGGCCTGCTGGCCAAGCGGCGCGGCGCGGTCGAGTTCATGGACCGCGACATCGCCGGCCTGCAGCCGTTCGAGATCGCGCGGCTGGGGCTGGGTTTCGTGCCCGAGGACCGGCGCGTGTTCACCGATCTCACGGTCACCGAGAACCTGGAAGTGGGGCGCCAGCCGGCGCGGCGCTGGCCGGACGGCAGCGCGGCGCTGAACTGGCAGCCGGACGCGCTGTACGAGCTGTTTCCCAACCTGGGCGCCATGCAGGACCGTCCGGGCGGGCAGATGAGCGGCGGCGAGCAGCAGATGCTGACGGTGGCCCGCACGCTGATGGGCAACCCTTTCCTGGTGCTGCTGGACGAACCCTCCGAGGGGGTGGCGCCGGTCATCGTCGAGCAGATGGCCGGCATGATCCTGGCGCTGAAGGCGCAAGGCGCCAGCATCCTGCTGTCGGAGCAGAACGTGCATTTCGCCGAGCTGGTTTCCGATCGCGTCTACGTGCTGGAGAAGGGCCAGATCCGCTACAGCGGGTCGATGGCCGAACTGGCCGACAACGAGGAAGTGCGCCGCGCCTACCTGACGGTGTGAGCGCTGCCTGGCGCCGGCAACAGGTGCCTGTTCCGAGATGGGGGCTGAAATCTGCGACAGGGTGTGCCTGTCCCCGCCGGGACAGGCACACTACCGTACACCATCGACGCTTGACCGCCAAGACGGTGTCTGTCCCGGTTGGGACAGGCACCTGTTGCGGGCGGCTCTGTTCATTCCTGCCGCGACAGCTCCCGCACCCGTTGCGCGACGTCCTGCCAGGCCGGCTCGCCCGGCGCGAAGCGGGCGCGCATGTATTGCACCAGGTCGGCGACCTGTCCGGCGTCCAGGCTGTCGCCGAAGGCGGGCATGTAGCCCAGCTGGCCGTTGGCGGGTTCGACGATGCCGTGCAGGATGACCTGGATCAGATTGTCGGGGCGCGCGCTGTGCAGATTGGTATTGAGCGCCAGCGACGGCCGCACGCCGAATTGCGGCGCGGTATTGCGCGTTTCGTGGCAGACGGCGCACGCGCCCTGGAACAGGCGTTCGCCGTTCGGCGGCAGCAGGCGCGTGCCGGGTTCGCTGGCGTTTTCCAGCGCCTGCACCGTGGCGTCGACGTCGGCGCTGTCGGCGGGCGGGCCCAGCGACGACAGATAGTGCGCCATGGCGCGCACGTCCGCGTCGGGCAGTTGGGCCATGCTTTGCACGACCGGCGCCATCGGGCCGGCGGCCACGCCGTGGCGCGCCGAGAAGCCGGTGCGCAGATACGCGTAGAGGTCCTGTTCGGTCCACGGCACGGGCGCGCGCGACAAGGCGTTCAGGGCGGGCGCGTCCCAGCCCTCGGCCACGCCGCCGCCCAGGAAATGCCGCGCGCCGCCGCGTTCGGCGCCCAGGCTGTTGCGCGGCGTGTGGCAGGCCCCGCAGTGCCCGGCGCCCTGCACCAGGTAGGCGCCGCGGTTCCACAGCGTGGAGCGTTCGGGGTCGGGTTGGTAGGGGCGCGCATCGTGGAACAGCGCATTCCAGCCGGCCATCAGCGGGCGCAGGTTGTAGGGGAAGGGCAGGCGCGTCGGCGGCGGCGTGGCCGCCACCGGCGGCTGCGCCATCAGATAGGCGTACAGCGCCTGCATGTCGGCCTCGCTCAGCCTGGCGAACGAGGTGTAGGGGAAGGCGGGGTACAGCTGGCGGCCGTCGCGGTGGATGCCTTGGCGCATGGCGCGTTCGAACGCCGCGTATGACCATTGTCCGATGCCGGTCGCGACGTCGGGCGTGATGTTGGTGGTGTAGATGGCGCCGAACGGCGTGTCCAGCGCCAGCCCGCCGGCGTTGGGCGCGCCGCCGGGCGCAGTGTGGCACACCACGCAATCGCCCGCGGCGGCCACCAGCCGGCCGCGCTCGATCGTCGCCGCCGAATACAGGCCGGGTTCGGGCCCGGCGATGGGCGCGATGGCCGGGCGCCACGGCCAGGCGGCGACAACCAGCCCGGCCGCCGCCGCGGCAATGCCGGCCAGCCAGGCGTAGGCGCCACGGTTGCCGCGTGGGGCCTGCTCGGCGGCGGACAGGGCGCGGCGCGCCTGCGCGCCGTTGAAAGGCGGTTCGCGCAGGCGCACGCCGGTGGCGTCGAAAATCGCGTTGGCCACCGCGGCCGCGGCGGGCAGCGAGGCGGCCTCGGACCAGGCCAGCGCGGTTGGCGTGGCCAGCGCGCGGGCAGGGCGTACGACTTCCGGCGTCGGCAGCTGGCAGGCGGCGGGCGCGGCGGGGACGCCCCAGTCGTCGTAGGCGGCCGGCGCGCCGAGCAGGCGGCCCGCGGTGTCGCGCAGATGCTGCTCGATGCGCGGCGCGTCCTGGCCGGGCGCGGCCGCCTCTTCGAGGTCGTGGCCGACCACCACGCGGGTCAGCGCGACCTTGCCGCTGTCGGGGTCGACCGCCACGTCGGCGACCCAGGCCGACCAGCTGCGCAGCGGCGGGTCGGTGCTGTCGTCGATGACGCTGGCATAGGCGAAGCCGCGTCCGCCGCGCCCGGCGGCCTGCCAGCCGGCCTGCTGCGCGACTTGCCGGATCAGCGCCGCGCCGCGCGCGTCGTCCAGGTGGCGCAGCCGGTATTCGACCGGGTCGACGCCGGCGCGGATCGCGGCCTCGTCGAGGAACGATTCCAGCGCGAACACCTGCGCCGCGCGCTGACCGGGCAGGCGGGCCGCGCCGGGCGGCAAGGCGCCCTGGCTGTCGGCGGCCAGCCGGACCGCGGCAAAGCGGTAGGGCGGGGCGTCGGCGGGCGCGGCGGCCGTGCCGCCGGCCAGCAGGCGGGCCAGGCTGGGGCGGGGCAGGCTGGCGCCGTCGTGGTGGATGCGCAGCGCGGCAATGCCGCCCTGCGCGTCGAAGTCGGCGCCCAGCCGGATCGCGCCGCTGGACGGCGCCGCCGGCCAGGGAACAGGATTACCGGCCACGCGTACCGGCTGGCCCACGGCGCGCGACAGCAGCGCCGCGTCGGCGGCCGTGTCGATGGCGGCGATGTCGGCGGCTTGCCCCGGCGGGGAGCCATATGCCAGCACGCGCACCGCATCGGGCGGCAGGTCCAGCAAGGCGGCCAGTTCGCGCCGCAGCGCCGGCGCGGCGGCGGCCGTCCAGACGGTCAGCGCGCCGTCGCGCCACCAGGCCAGCGCCCAGGTCGACATGCCGTGGCTGTCCGCCGCCGGCCAGCGGTAGCGCTGTTCGAGCGCCATCGGCGCGTCGGCGTCGGCGGGGCCGTGTTGCCACAGCGGGTGGGCGTCGGCGCCCGGCGGGGCGGCGCGCCACTGCACCGGCAGCCGCGCGGCGGCCTGCTGCGCCAGCTCCGGCCGGGTGGCGACGATGCCGACGAAATCCCGCGCCACGAGCACGTGCACGATGCCGGGCAAGCCTTGCAAGGCGCTGGCGTCGGCATGGGCGGCGTGCGGGCCGGTATAGCGTTCGCCGTTCCAGCTGGCACGCGGGGGGCGCAGCACCAGGCCGGCCAGCACGCCGGCGGCTGGCGGCGCCAGGTCGGCGCCGCCGGCCGGCAGGGCGGCCATGGGGGCGGCCTGCGGCGGGTCGGCGCGGCTCATGCCTGTCGCGCGGCCCACAGGCGCGCCGCGCGGCGCGCCGCCGCCATGATTTCGATATGCGTGCCGCAGCGGCACAGGTGGTACTGCAACTCGCGGCGGATGTCTGCGTCGGTCGGCGCGGCATTGCGCAGCAGCAGCGCCTGGATGGCCATGATCATGCCGTTGAGGCAGTATCCGCATTGCGCGGCCTGTTCGTCGATGAAGGCCTGCTGCACCGGGCCGGGCGCCTGCGGCGTGCCCAGCCCTTCGAGCGTGGTGATGGCGTGCCCGGCCGCGCCGCGCACGGGTATCGTGCAGGCGCGCGCGGCCACGCCGTCGACCAGCACGGCGCATGCGCCGCACTCGCCCAGTCCGCAGCCGAACTTGGGCCCGTTCAGGCACAGGTCGTTGCGCAGGATGTAAAGCAGCGGGGTGTCGGGATCCGCCGTCACCGTGTGGCGGCTGGCGTTGACCTCGAGCGTGAAGTCGCGAGTGGCTGCAGGCATGGCGATACGGCAAACCTCGATGCGGCGCGGCAAGCTGCGCAGGTTATCCGGACTGGGCGCCGCGCGGCCAGGGGGATAACCCCTGGTGGCGCGCCGGCGGCGGGCGGCCTCAGGCCGCCGCGCGCCTGCCTTCGACCAGCGGCTCGGCGTACACGTCGTAGCCGAAGCACCAGTCCGGGTTTTCGTTGGTGCGCAGCCATGTATTGTCGTGCGATACCCGCTGCACGCGGCTGGCGCGTTCGGCGCGGTTGTCCTCGTACAGGCGGAAGGCGGCGGCGTGGTCCTGCAGCCCGGTCTGCTCGAAGATGCGCGTCAGCATGGCGGCGTCCTCGATCGCCATGGCCGCGCCTTGCGCCATGTGCGGCTTCATCGGGTGGCAGGCGTCGCCCAGCAGCACGATGCGGCCGCGGCTCCACAGCGGCAGCGGATCGCGTTCGAGCAGGGGCCATTTGGAAACCTCGGGCGTGGCCTCGATGAGCGCCTGCACGGTCGGATGCCAGCCGGCGAAGGCCGCGCGCATTTCCGCCTTGCTGCTGGGCACCCAGCTCTTGCCCATGTCCCATTGCTGCTCGGGCACGCCGGTCACGTAATAGATTTCATCGCGCTTGCCGGTGACGAAGTAGACCATCATATGGCGATCGTCCGACCACCACTTGACGCACATGTCGAAAGGCAGCGAGCCGCTGTCCAGCGGCGTGGGGAATACCGCGCGGTGCGCCACGTAGCCGGTGTACTTGGGCAGTTCGGCGCCCAGCAGGTGTTCGCGCAGCCGGGAGTTGACGCCGTCGGCGCCGATCACGATCTCTGCCTCCTCGACCGAACCGTCGGCGAAATGCAGGCGCACCACCTCGTCGTCCTCGTCCACGCGCGTCAGACGCTTGTTGAACTGCAGCAGGCCCGCCGGCAGGGCGGCGGTCATCAGGGCATGGAAGTCGCCGCGATGCACCGTCAGGTACGTGGCGCCGTAATGCGAGACTGCGTAATCGCCCAGCGGGATGCGGGCCAGTTCTTCGCCGGTCCGCCAGTCGCGGCTGTACCAGTAGTCCGGGTGCGAGCCCTGGCGGTTGAGCTCGTCCTCGATGCCGATGCGCCGCATGATCTTCATCACGTTGGGCCCGAGATGGATGCCCGCTCCCAGCCGGGAGAAGGCCGGCGCCTGCTCGTACAGGCGTACATTGAAGCCGGCGCGCGCCATGAGCGCCGCGCCCGCGGTGCCGCCGAGACCGGCGCCGATGACAGCGATTCTGGGTTTGCCTTGCACGGTTTTTCTCCTGGAGTGAGGCGTGGAGCGGACCTGCGGTGCTCATGAAAATAAAGTGTACACACTCAAAATTGGCAAGTAAACAAGGAATCGTGCGCGGCTTTCTTCAAGCTGGTCCAGTAGGGCGGCTGTTTGTAGCAAGTTGTTGTCTACACGACGTTTTCGTAGGGGTTTTCCCTGATGTCAGTGGCTCGAGGCGGCACGCAGCGAGCTATTGCCACGGCCTCGCATAGCTGTGAAAATAAAGCGTATACATCTTATTAAGGGCGTCTTTCGGCGTCCGGTTACCGGGAGCAGGGCGTGCAGAAGACCTACCGCATTGGCCAGATCGTGCCGAGTTCGAATACGACGATGGAGACGGAGATTCCCGCGATGCTGCTGGCGCGCCAGCAGATTCGCGCGGAGCGTTTCACTTTTCATTCGAGCCGGATGCGGATGAAGAAGGTGGTCAAGGAGGAGCTGGCGGCGATGGACGCGGAGTCGGATCGGTGCGCGGTGGAGTTGAGCGATGCGCGGGTGGACGTGCTGGGTTATGCGTGCCTGGTGGCGATCATGGCGATGGGCCGCGGGTATCACCGTCAGTCGCAGGCGCGGCTGACGGCGCACACGGCGGCCAACGGGGGCGAGGCGCCGGTGATCACCAGCGCGGGGGCGCTGGTCGATGGGCTGAAGGTG
>Ga0180218_1000232_pt1 | contig 73234 bp, 80 predicted proteins | sample eDN3rd37CKraftBY_FD_151334 | JGI IMG/M metagenome (GOLD analysis project Ga0180218, IMG submission 151334) | Enriched backyard soil microbial communities from Emeryville, California, USA - eDNA 3rd pass 37_C Kraft BY (version 2) (version 2) | ecosystem: Environmental > Terrestrial > Soil >... | reverse complement strand
ATGTTCTCGAAGTCCTTGATCGGGTCATAGCCGATGCGCGGCTGCGTCAGCGGATTGGCCAGATGGCTGCTCTGCGACGACACCACCAGCGTGTAGCCGTCGGGCTTGCTGCGCGCGACGACCTGCGTCGCGACCGAACCGCCCGCGCCGGGACGGTTGTCGACGACCACCGGCACGCCAAGAATGCGCGACAGCGGCTCGGAATACTGGCGCGCCATGATGTCGACCGATCCGCCGGGCGGGAAGGGGACCACCAGCGTGATGGGACGCGACGGCCAGTTTTCCTGCGCCACGGCGCCAAGCGGCGCGGCGGCGGCAATGGCGGCGGCGCTCAGGCCAAGACCAACGAAGCGGCGGCGGGAGAAGGGCAGGTTCTGCATGATCAGGAAGGCAGGATGGAAAAGGGATTCGTTGGGTGGCGGGACATGCCGCTCATTGCAGCCCGAGGATGGCCAGCGCCAGGGCCTGCGCCCGTGGCACGAAGGTGGACAACTCGCAGTACTCGCGCTCGGTATGCGGATGGCCGCCGACCGGGCCGGTGCCGCACAGCGTCGGCGTGCCTGCCGAGCTGGTCAGGCCGCTGTCGGCCGCGCCGCCGGTGAACTCACCGTCGACCGTGAAGCCGACCCGTTCGGCGCTGCGCTGATAGAGCGACAGCAGGGCCGCGGGCGTGGTCGCCATCGGCATCGTGCGGCGCATGTCCGTGATGCGTCCGCGCGTACGGGGAATCGATTCGGCTTCGACGATCTCGCGGATGCGGCCGTCGAGCGCGTCCATATCGGTATCGGCGGTGAAGCGCACATCGAGCTGCGCCTTGGCATGCGGCGCGACCATGTTCGGCACGATGCCGCCCTGGATGCAGCCGACATTGGTGGTGATGCCCGACGTCGGATCGGTCAGCGCATGCAGCGCCAGGATCTTGCGCGCCAACGCGTCGATCGCGCTGGCGCCATGGGCGTGATTGATGCCCGAGTGCGCGGCCACGCCTTCGACCTCGAACTCGACCACCATCGAGCCCTTGCGGCCCGTCACCAGGTTGCCGCTGACGCGGCCCGGCTCGGCATTGAACACCGCGCGCACTTCGCGGGCGACCGCCATGATGCGATCGCGCGTGGCGGGCGAGCCGATCTCCTCGTCGCACGAGAAGAACAGCCGCACCGGCGGCGCCTGCCGGCCCAGCCGCGCCAGCGCCTCGGCCACGAACACATTGAGCACCAGGCCGGACTTCATGTCGGCGACGCCGGGACCGTAGGCGCGTCCATCCTCCACGCGGAAGGGCCGCCTGGCCGCCGTGCCTTCGGGATAGACCGTATCCATATGCCCCATCAGCAGGACGGGCAGGCCCTCGCCGGAGCCCGGCACCTGCGCATCGAGGCAAACGCCGTATCCCGGCACCGCATGAAAGCGCACGGCGATACCGGCGGCTTCCAGATGCGCGCGCAGGGTCTCGGCCACCGCCTGGACGCCGGCTTCGTGGCGGCTGCCGCTGTCGATGTCGACGATCTTCTGCAGCAAATCCTGCATCGCCTGATGCTGGCCTTGCAGCCAGTCCAGCAGCGCCTGCGCGCCCTGGGCAACTTCCTTATCCTGCATGGGGTTCCTGTTCGCGACCGATGACCGAATACCGAAGACCGGTGCCCGGTTCGCGATGAAAGACGTGATGGGAGGCGCAACAACACGCGCCATGAAACATGTATTGCAACGGTGATACCATCATGCAATACGTATTGCAGAGTGTCAATATGACGAATTCCCGCAAGGAAAGCGCCGATCATGGCGCCACGCTGCTGGACCGGCTGGCGCGCGAAGCCGCCACGCTGACCGCGCGCGAGCGCGAGCTGGCCGACGCGCTGACGCGCGGCTATCCGCATGTGCTGCTGGATTCGGCGACCGCGCTGGCGGCGCAGCACGGCACCAGCGCGTCGACGGTCGTGCGGTTGTTCGCCAAGCTCGGCTATGCCAGCTATGCCGACGCCCAGCGCGAAGCGCGCGTCAGCGTGACGGCTGCGCTGCCGACCGCGGGACAGCGCGCGCCGGCGCTGATCGGCGGCAAGCGAACCTTGCGGGCCTGCCTCGACGATGCGTTGATGCACGACCAGCACAACCTGACCGCCACGCACGAATCGCTGGATATCGCCGCGTTCGAGGCGATCGCACGCCTGCTGGCCGGAGGAAAAGGGCGCCTGTTCATCCTCGCGCAGAAGAACAGCGCGCCAGTCAGTGCCTGGCTGGCGCTGCATCTGAACATGTGCCGGCCCAATGTGCAGGAGCTGGGCGCCGGCGCGGTGACGGCCACCGACGCGATGCTGTGGGTCCAGCCGGAAGACGTGCTGCTGACCTTCAGCGTCCGCCGCTATTCGAGCGCGCCGGTCAGCATCGCCCGTGCCTTCCGCGAGCGGGGCGCACGCGTCGTCGCCATCTGCGACAGCCCCGCCGCGCCGCTGGTGCCGCTGGCCGACCACCATCTGCTGGTGCGCACCGCCAACGCTTCCCCATTCGACTCCTACACGGCGGCATTCTTCTTGTGCAATGCACTGGTGTCCGCCGTCGCCCAATTGCGCCAGCCGGCCGTGATCGAGGCGCTGCAGCGGCGCGATGCGCTGTGGCAGGCGTTCGAGACGGATCCGGTGGAGGGACTGCGAAAGGGGTAGGGCGCGAAGGTCCGGTACTTGCCCGGCGCCGGCCCCGCTATCGGCGCGGGCACCGGCATCGTATTCGGCATCGACCGATCCCCGCCAAATGTGGACACCTTGGCAAGGCTTGGCGTCCCGATTCCGTCCGCCTAAGCTAGTGGTCTGGCTGGAGGTCTGGCTGAAAAACCACGGGGAGACAAGGACGATGAACCGGCCGAATCGACGTCGTGCGCGAAGCATCGGACTCGGTATTGCCGCTGTGGTGGCGGTCGCACTGGCCGCCGGCGCGGCGTGGCTGCTGTCCTTGCCACCGGCCACGGCTCCCGCCGAGCCGCCGGCGATCGCCGAGCCCGAGCGGGTCGCCACGCTGTCGGCGCTGAAGCCGCCCAAGCGGCCGCGCCCGGTCATCGCCATCGTCGGCATCAACGATGCCACCGAAACCACCGACTATCTGATGCCTTACGGCATCCTGCGCCGCGCCGATATTGGGGAGGTGGCGGCATTGGCGACGCAGCCCGGACCGGTGAAGCTCTATCCCGCGCTGCAGGTCGAACCGGATGCGACGATCGCACAGTTCGACGCGCGGCATCCCCAGGGCGCCGATTACGTGCTGGTGCCGGCAATGAGCCGCGACGACGATCCGACCGTGCTGCAATGGCTCCGCGGCCAGGCGGCGAAGGGCGCCACCGTGATCGGCATCTGCGCCGGTGCCAAGGTCGTGGCCGCCGCCGGCCTGCTCGACGGCAAGCGCGCCACCACCCATTGGTACTATCTGAACGACCTGCTGGAGAAGCATCCCACGGTGCGCTACGTTCCCGATCGGCGCATCGTGGTCGATGGCCGCGTTGCCACGACGACCGGCATCTCGGCCTCGATGCCGATGACGCTGACGCTGATCGAAGCCGTGGCCGGCCGTGGCAGGGCAGAGACCGTCGCGCGCGATCTGGGCCTGCCGCATTGGGATGCGCGCCACGACAGCGACGCCTTCACCTTCACGCGTCCCTTTGCCCTGACGGCGATGGGCAACACCATGGCGTTCTGGAACCGCGAACGGCTCGGCATTGCGCTGCGGCCCGGCGTCGACGAGGTATCGCTGGCGCTGGTCGCCGACGCGTGGTCGCGCACCTACCGATCGCAGGCCATCTCGTTCGCCGCGCAGCCGGGGCCGATCCAGACCCGGAACGGCATTTGGCTGCTGCCGGAGCAGGTGACGGGGCAGTGGGACCGCGAGCGGACCATCGCCTCCATCGCGGAAGCGCCGCCGGCGCAGGCCCTCGATCAGGCCCTGACCGGCATCGGCCAACGCTATGGAACACGTACCGAATCGCTGGTCGCCATGCAGCTCGAATATCCGCGCGAATAGCGGCGCGAATTTCGGCGCAATTATCGGCGCAATTATCGGCTCGAATTCGAACGACCCGACACCCGAACCGCCCCAATGCAGTCATACCCAACTGAGGAGACACGATGGCAAAGATGATTTTCCTGAACCTGCCGGTCCGCGATCTCGCGGCGGCGACGCGCTTCTACGAGGCGATCGGCTGCGTCAAGAACGAGCAGTTCAGCGACCATCAGACGTCGTCGATGGTGTGGTCCGAGACCATCACCTTTCATCTGATGACGCACGCCTATTACGGGACCTTCACCAGCAAGCCGATCGCCGACGGGCACCAGACCAGCGCCATGCTGATCGCGCTGTCGATCGACAACCGCGTGGAGGTGGACGCCATCGTGGAAGCCGCGAAATCGGCCGGCGGACGCGCCGACATTCGCGAGCCGCAGGACATGGGGTTCATGTACCTGCGCACCTTCGAAGATCCGGACGGTCACCTGTTCGAGCCGGTGTGGATGAACCCGGCGGCGATGATGGGCGAGCAGGACGCGCAATAGCGGAACGCAGCGGGCCGCTCGGCGGGCTTCTGCGCGCCGCAGCGGCCCCCGCAACGCTTCCTAAGGACACGGCGCAGAACGTCCCCGCACATCGCAGCACGTCACAACATCCAGTCGATCGGCAGCAACGACAAGCCCCGGATCCACAAGCGCTCCAGCCAGCCGGTATTGGGCTCGGTATCGTGGCGAATCGTGTCGCCGCCGCGCCTTTCGAGCCAGTACAGGCCGCCGTCGTCGGCCAGCCGCACCTCGTAGGCGTTCTGCGGGACGCTGATATCGAATGCCGATTCGATGCGGCCCGCCAGCGTGGGGCTGTCGATCACGAACCCCAGTTCGGTATTCAGATTGGCCGAGCGCGGATCGAAATTGAGCGAGCCGACAAAGGCCCGGTGCGCATCGACGGCGAACGTCTTGGCATGCAGGCTCGCGCCGGAGCTGCCGAACGGCCCCGCGCGCTCCTCCGGCCTGGAAGCCGGCGTGGTGTCGGCCTTGTCCGCCGGTGGCGCGACCTCCCGGCGCAGCTCGAACAATTGCACGCCGGCTTCGAGCAGCGCGCGGCGCCATTTGACATAGCCGGAGTGCACTACCTTGACGTCCGTGGCCTCGGCCGCGTTGGTCAGCACGCGCACGTTGACGCCCTTGGCGGCGAGGTCGGCAAAGGTCTTCGCACCGGCCTCGGTCGGAACGAAGTAGGGCGATACCAGATCCAGTTCGCGCGTCGGCACGCCGATGGTTTCCATCAGCTGATGCCCGATCAGCCCATTGCTCGGCGCCTTGCCCAGGACCTTGGCCGGATCGTCGCTGACGATCCGTGTCTTCGCCCACTCGAACGACAGGGTGCCTTCGATGATGCGACGGTAGGCCGGCAGCGTCTTCAGTGCGTTCATGTACGCCGTGGCGGCGGGGTCCCGCTCCGCGGCGGCAGCCTCGCGGGCAAGTTGCTCGAGCCTGTCGGGCGCCACGGGCGGCACGATCGCGTTCACCGGATAGGCGCTGGCGCTTGCCCAGTAGCGATCGAAGTCCCGCTCGACATCGGCTGCAATCGGGCCGACGGCCAGCACGTCCAGATCGGAAAACAGCACGCCATCGGTGGCGCCAAAATATTCGTCGCCGACATTGCGGCCACCCACGATGGTCGCCTGCGCGTCCACCGTGAACGATTTATTGTGCATGCGCCGGTTCAGTCGGCGGAAATCGGTCAGATAGCCGATGAATTTCGGCGAGCGCACGACGAAAGGATTGAACAGGCGGACTTCGATGTTGGGATGGGCGTCCAGCGCGGACAGGATTTCGTCGAGGCCCGAGATGCCGTTGTCGTCCAGCAGCAGGCGCACGCGCACGCCGCGCTCGGCGGCTTCATGCAGGGCATCGAGCAGCAGCGTCCCGGTGGTGTCGCGGCGCCAGATGTAGTACTGCACGTCCAGCGTGCGCTCCGCCATGCGCGCGCCATGGACCCGCGCGGCGAAGGCCTCGCGCGGGTCGGTCAGCGCGTGGATGCCGGACAGGCCCGGACGTTCCGCCAATGCCGGCGCCAGCGCGCGACCCAGCGCCGTGTCGCGGGACGCTTCCGGCGTCAGCGCATGCGACTGGGTTCGGGGTTCCAGCGGTGGCAGCGTGCATCCGGCGAGCACGAGCATCGCGAAAACGGCGCAGACCAGCGGGCGCAAGCGTGTGAACACGCGATGGGAGGCAGTATGCATGGACGTTCGAGACGATCGACGGTCCGGCCAACGGACGGAAGAAGATACGAACTATAAAACAGGGCCATGCCATCGCATCCCATCGCCGCGGCGCGGCCGGTTCGCGTCATGGTGGCCCAAACACGTGCCAACGCGTGCCAACGCGCCTCAACGCGTGCCGCAACTCAAAACCGGTGATTGACCGTCAGTTCGACCCGCCGTCCGGCGCCTTGCAGCCATTGGGTCGGATTGTAGTAAGCCGTCGCGACATAGTGGCTGTCGAACACATTGAAGCCGCGCAGCGACAGCGTGGTGTTCTTGCGGGGCCGCCATTGCAGCAGCAGGTCGGTGGTGGTGTACGCCGGCATCTTGAGCGTATTGGCGCGGTCGGCGAAACGGCGGCCGACATGGCGGATGCCGGCGCCGGCCGTCCATTCCGGCAGGAAGCGCCAGGTCAGCCAGGCATTGGCCAGGCGCTCCGGCACGTCGGTCGGCACATTGCCATTGCGCGAGACCGCCGTGCCGTTGACCGATTCCGTGAATTGGTCGTAGCGCGCCTGCAGCAGCGCGGCATTGGCATCGAGCCGCCATCCCGGCAGGAATTCGACGCCGAGGCTGGCCTCGATGCCGCGCGAGGACTGCTCGCCCACCTGTACACTTTGCGTGGGATTGACCGCGTCGCGCGTCACCAGGTTCTTCTTGACGATGTGGTAGGCGGCAACGGTCCATTCCCCTTTGCCGTTCCAGAAGTCCTGCTTGATACCGGCCTCGATCTGGCGACCGGTGGACAGCTCGAAATTGCTGTTCGACGAGGACAGCATCAGCAACGCGCTGACGGGATCGGCCGCTTCCGAATACTGCGCGTAGACCGCGAGATTCGGCGTCAGGTTGTACACCGTGCCGGCGCGCCAGCCGGCGTGCGAAAACGTCCTGTCGAATGCCTCCCGATTGGTCATCAGATCGTGGCGCTCGATCCTGGCATGGTCATAGCGCAAGCCGCCCAGCACCGACCACCGCGGCGTGATTTCCAGCCGATTCTCCGCGAACAGGGCGTACTGCACCGCCTCGTTGCTGTAGCGCGGCGTGGTGCCTGCGACGTTGATGAAATTGCCGCGATCGAAGACGTAGGGATCGACCACCGTGCTGCCGGAGTAGGGCGAATTGTTGGTATGGCGAAACGATGCCCGGTTGACATCGAAGCCGACCGATACGCTGTTGTTCATGCCGAACAGCGTATGGCGATAGACCGCATCGGTGGTATTGCCGACCTGCCATTGGTCGTGAAGGATCTCGACATAGGACGAACGCTGGATCAGGCCGCTCGCCGGCAGATAGTCGTAGTACTCGGCATTGCGCCAATGGCGTTGGCTGTCGATGTAATAGGCCCGCGAGCGAACGGTGAGATCGGCGGTCGGCGTCCACCGCGCCGACAATTCGGTCCACTGGTCGTCGAACTGAATGCGGCTGTCGCTGACGTTGTAGTTTTGGGTCCGCAAGGAGGGATCCTGGCGGCCATTGACGAGCGGCACGCCGAAATAGCGCGCCGGCTGCTGCCAGCCCTTGGCGTAGCTCAGCTTGATGCCGAGCTCGGGCGTCGGATCCCATTGCAGCGCGCCCGATACGGACAGATTGCGCGAATCGCCGAAATCGACCGACCCGTCGGTGCGATTGCCGCTGACGTCGAAGCGGTATGACCAGCGCTCATCGATCGCGCCGCCGCTGCCGAAAGCGAGCCGCTGGGTGTTCTCCGTACCGATCGTCGCCTGGATCTCGTTCTCCACCGATCCGCGTGTCGGCTTTTTCGGCACGACATTGACGACACCGCCGATCGCGCCTTCGCCATAGATTACCGAGGCGGGTCCGCGCAGCACCTCGATGCGTTCCACGGACCAGGTATCGAAGGGATAGGTGACACCGATCCCGCCGTATTGGCGCACGCCATCGTAGAGCCGCATCACCGAGGCCGCATCGGTAAAGCCGCGGGCGGACAGCGAAGCGCCGCCATTGCCGGGATGGCCAAGGCCGGACAGGCCCGGGGCACGGGTGATGGCATCGACCAGCGATACATCGCCGCGGATTTCGAGCTGATCGCGGGCAATGACGTCCACGCTGGCGGGCGTCTGCATCGGCGTCAGGCCGAGGTTCGATCCAGTCGAGGCCGGCTCGTCCAGCGCAGTCTGCCCGGCGGCATGGACGGTGACCGGTGCGAGTTCGTGGACCTCGGGAGCAGGGTCGGCCGCCTGGGCGGAAAGGCATACTGCGGCAGCGGCTAGCGCCACCTCGCGTGGAAGGAGTCGGGCCATGGGAAAGAGGGCGTGTCCCGGCCAAGACGGCGGGAATGCCGCGAGACACCGTTGTTTTTGGTGCCCGATTCTATTGGCCACGCCTTAAGCAGTACATGCGACACCATGCCGCAGGACCCGCGCGGGAATTCGTCGCACAGTACGGATCGGCGCGGCAATCCGCTTCGCGTGTCAAAGAAATAACGCCGATAACGCCAATAACGCCGATAACGCCGATAACGCCAATAGCTTGGCCAGCGCCACCACGCATTCACCGTTCCCGCAGATGTCCGTACCGACACCCCGTTCGCCCGCCGCAGCGTCCGCTCCAACCTCTGCCGCCCACCGCACGCTTTGGCGCTGGCATTTCTACGCCGGCCTGTTCGTGATGCCATTCCTGATCGTGCTGGCGATAACCGGCACCATTTACTGCTTCCAGCCGCAAATCGAACCCTTGCTGTACCCGGGGCTATTGCGCGTGACGCCGCAGGGCGAGCCGCTGTCCCCGCAAACACTGCTGCAGCGGGCGAGGGCAGCTGCGCCCGCCGGCGCCGTGGCCACGACCTACACCATGCGCAACGATCCGCGCGCCAGCGCGGAATTCGTGTTCCGCCTGCCCTCGGGCAACAGCGAAAGCCTCTATCTGAATCCGTATTCCGGCGCGGTGCTGGGCAGCCTCAGCGTGGAAGACCGCTTCATGAAGCAAGTCCGGTTGCTGCATCGCGCCCTGCTGGCCGGAAAGCCCGGCGAATTGCTGATGGAACTGGCGGGATGCTGGACGCTGGTGATGATCGCCACCGGCCTGGCCATGTGGTGGCCGCGCTTGCGCGAATCGGGTGTGAGGGCGTTCGCAATGCGGCCGGCAAGCGGCAGGCGAGGGCGGTGGAAGGAAATCCATCTGATGCTCGGCGCTTCGCTCGCCATCGGCGCGCTGGCGTTCGTGCTGTCCGGTCTGCCGTGGACCGCCTTCTGGGGCAAGCAGTTCAAGGCCATCACGACCGCCGCGAATCTGGGGCGCCCCGCCGATGCCGGAGCAGGGCACACGCACGCCCCGGTCCGCGAGGACAATCATGCCGGTCATAGCGATCACCGGGGCCACGGCGCGACGATGGAATCGCTGCCGCTGAGCGAAGTCCCCTGGGCGACGGGATTGACCGCCGTGCCGATCGGAACCAGCGCACCCGCGGGCCATGCCCCGATCGGTCTGGATCGGGTCGTCGCCATCGCCGGATCGCGCGGTGCCGGCGCGGGATGCCAGGTGGCACTGCCGGGAACGCCGGACGCGGTCTATTCCGTGTCGTGCTTCCCCAGCGACCCCGAGGCCGAACGGACGCTGCATATCGAGCGGCACAGCGGAAATATCGTGCGGGATATCCGCTACGAAGATTACGGCGCCGTCGCCAAGGCCGTGTCGTACGGCACCTCGCTCCATATGGGCCGGTATTTCGGCCTCGCCAACCAGATCGTATGCGCCGCGATCTCGCTCGGCCTGATGGTGCTGGCAATCACGGGCTTCGTCATGTGGATCAAGCGCAAACCGGCCAATGCATTGGGCGCCCCGTCGCGCCCATCGAGCCCGCCGCCGATGCGCGCATGGATCGCCGGACTGGCGGTATTGGGCGTGATATTCCCGCTGATGGGGATCACGATGCTGCTGGTCTGGCTGATCGATCGGCTCGTGGCCAGAACGGCCGGCGTGCCGTCGGGACCGGTACGGCAGTGACCGGGACGGATGTGCCGACCGGGATCCGCAGATCAGCTCGTCCCGGCACCTGTGGTCGGCTGCAGCACGATAATGGCCATGCCGGCCAGCGCCGTCAGCACGAACAGCGCCGTATAGGCAAGGAAGGTCACGGTCGAAGCGGGCAGGGTAGCGGTGGACGGCATTGTCCCATGGCGATGCCGGGCCTCCGTCAGGCAAGCGGAACGGTGCTAACGTCCGAGTTTGTGCGCACGGAATAATCGATATGAAAAAAGACGAATTGCCGCAAAACCAATCCGCCTCCGCGCTGATCGACGCCCGCATCGAGGAACTGGGCGACTGGCGAGGCGACATGCTCGCCAGACTCCGCGCCCTGATCAAGGAAGCCGACCCGAACGTCATCGAGGAATGGAAATGGCGCGGCGTTCCGGTGTGGTCGCACAACGGCATCCTTTGCACCGGCGAGACCTACAAGAGCGTCGTCAAGATGACGTTCGCAAAGGGCGCTTCATTGCCGGATCCGGCTGGGTTGTTCAATTCGAGTCTTGAAGGTAATACGAGACGGGCCATCGATTTCGCGGAAGGCGCGCAAATCGACGAGAAGGCGTTGAAGGAGCTGGTGCGTGCGGCGGCGGCATTGAACAGCACCAAAGGCAAGCGCCGCCCGTAGTGGCAAAAAGGCCCGCCGACGCCTGCGGCGAGCGCTGACCGCCCACGAGGAGCCCGTCAGCACTCGCCGGTACCCGCTTACAACGGCCGGCCGAGGATGTCCTCCCCAACCAGGTCTGCCGTCGCCCGCAGCGCCTGCCGCACGCGGAAGTCGGCGGCATGGCCGCCGCGATCGCGATAGGCCAGCGTCAACGGCCGCGGTGCCTGTACCGATTGCCCGTTGATAACGTCCGCGCTGCGCACCGCGTCGGCATCGACCAGCACCACCAGCCGCAGCGCCATCACGACCGGATCGGCATCCGGCAGGGTTCCGCCGACCTCCCAGTCGCGGTTGGCTCGCTGGACCAGCACGGTGCCGTCGGACTGTTCCGAGCAGCACCATGGGTTCGCCGATGCCGGCCGGATCAGCATGCGCGCCACGGTATCGGCGACCGGCTGGGCCAGCGGCGCGTTCAGATGGACTTCGGCCTCGACCACATCGACGGGCCACGCGGCCGCCCAATCCTGCGCCGCGAGGCCGGCGTGCTCGGCCTGGCTGCGTACCGCCACGGCGCCCGTCAGCAGCACGGTGCCCGCATGCCGCGCATCATTGAGCGCGTTCTGCATGATGCCTAGCGCTTGCAGCGCCTGATCCAGGCGTCGGGCGCCCAGCTGACCAGCTGTCAAGGCCTGCTCGCGCTCCGCCAGGCTCCGCATGGCCGTGTCGGCGAGTTGCGCCGCCGCTCCCAGCACGGCCAGGATCTCGCGGCAACGCGCCGCACGTTCGGCATCGCGCAGCGCGCGGTCGTCGCGGATCGCATTCCAGATAAAGTCCACCGCGGCAAGGTTCACCCAGGTGCCGGCGCGCAGACGGGGCGCAAGCCATGCGTCGAGCGCCTGGCACCAGCCTTGCTGCACCGCCGGCGTCGACGCCTGCAAGGCAGTCAGCAGGCTCGCCAGCGCCCAGACGCGCATGCGCGCCACCGGATCGTCGGCGTTGCCCAGCGCCGCCGCGCACGCCGGCAGATTGGTCGCAAGGGCCTGCCGGCGTGCGGCGACGGCATTGCGCAGATCGGCGTCGCCGCTGCCCAGGGCCCGGTCCAGGCGCTCCAGCCGCTTGGCCAGCTTGGTGTCCTGTGGCGGCTGCCCCGTCGCCAGCGCCTCCCGCACGATGGTGCTGAAGTCGTCGACGAAATATCCCAGGTCCGGCACCGGCAGCTGTACCTGCGATACGCCGGGCCGATCGCCGATCCGCACCTCGTGCCAGTGCTCGCGCAGCTCCACCGAACTGCGCGTGGCGATGCCGATATCGATCAACTCGCCATTGATGCCGACCGGCCCGGAGGGGTCGCCCAGATTGGCGAGGACGATGCCGGTGGCGGGCTTGCCGCCGGTGGTGCGCGGGGCTGCGCGGAGGCGTTCGGCGAGGTCCTCCGCATGCAGCGCGGCTTCGCTGTAGGGCGATGCCTCCGGCAGCGCCTCATGCGCGGCGGCGAGCAGCGCTTGCGGCTGCGGAGGCCGCCAGGCGTTCAGCGCGTTGGCATGGGCGTACATCAGCGCGTTGAACTGGAAGCGGAACACGTCGAGCTTGGCCAGCACCAGATCGTTGACCGCGCCAAAGGCGGCATACCAGTCGGCCGCCGGCAGCGTCGGATCGATCAGCACACCGGTATCCCAGTCGTTGCCGCCCTCGGCGGGCGCCCCCAACGCGGTAAACAGCGCGCGGCCCCCCTTGAGAAAGAACCGCAGGCAGTCCTGATTGCGATGCCATTGCTGGCGCAGCTGCTGGTTCAGGTTCGCGATCGCATCGGCTAGTTCGCGCACACGGGCCTCGTGCCACGGCGTCAGCCAGTCGAACGAGCTGTGCAGATATTTGGTCGCGTCGCCGCTGATCACCGCCTTGGTGTCCAGGTCCATGCGTCCCTGCGCGGCATAGCCCTCGAAACGGTGCATCAGCCGGTACAGGTAGAAATCACGGATGTTGTACAGCGCCCGTACCGAAGCCACGCTCAATGCCGCCGACGACAGCGGGCGCATGACCTTCTGATGCAGGTCGTCGACCAGCGCGGCGGGGTCCTTGGCGGCATTGGCCGCCCGCCATGCGCCGATGGCGTCCGGCTGGCTGGCCTGATCGGTGAAATGCAGGTACTCCAGCGCGGCCCAGATCGGATCGGCGACCAGATCCGCGGTGCGCACCGGCACGGCTAGCGCGCACAGGCCGAGGGCCTGCTGCAGGAAGGCGTTGACGGCATCGGCCAATGCCGGCGCGAGCGGCAACGCGGGATTGGCGGACGCCAGTCGCTCGCAGCGCTCGAGCTGCTCGCGCATTGCCTGCAGGCGCTGATCGGCCATCGGCGCATTGCGCAGCTGCGTCCGCAGCGGCGAATCGGGAAGGTCCAGCGGTTCGGGAGGCTGGCTATCGAGCACGAAGAAGCGCGCCAGCGCGGCGGCTTCGGCCTCGCGCCGCGCATTGACGCCCTGCGCCTGTGCGCGCTGCTCGCGCACCAGACGCTGGTACTCGGTCTCGAGCACCTGCAGCGGATGGACGGAAACCGCCTGCCAGCCGATCGCGGCGGCGCGCTGCGGCGCGTCGACGATCTGGTACTGGCCTGCATGCGGCGCGGGTACGGACGCGGTCAGCTGCCGCGCCACGGCATTGAAGAAGGGAGCGATATTGGCCATGGTGTCACCGGATGTGGGAAGCCTCGCTGCCCGTGACGTGACGCGACGCGACGGAGCGAGGCGAGGTAGAGCAGGGCATGGATGAAAGCCCACGGCAGCGCCGTGGGCTGTGCGGGCCTACTTGCCGTCGATCTCTTCCAGCACCGCGCCGACGATGTAGCAGGTGCGGTCGCGCGCGTTGACGGTACCGCCGTCGAAGCTGTCCGGCCCGAAGGTCACGACCACGTCGCCGCTGGCATCGTCGCTGCGCGCGCTGGTGGTCTTGTATGACTGCTCGGCATGGCCGAGCGGAATCAGCCCGAACAGGTTCAGCTTGACGCCGACGTTCTCCTGGAACATCGACTTCACCGACGAGGCGTCGGCCTTGTGGAAGCGCAGCGTCACGGTCGGACGCTGGCTCAGCACGAGCGTACGCGCACGCGTGAAGCGCCCTTGCGGACCAAACACGGCGCGTCCCTTCCATTCGTCCGAACTCAGATAGAAGCCGGTGAAGTCCTCGCCGGCCTTGTTGCGCGCCAGTTCATCGACGATGACCTTGTCGTACCAGCCGCTCTGCCCGTTGGCCGACAGAACCCGCGGCGACGGCGAGATCGGCGTGACGCCGGTGAATGCCATCTCGATCGACATCGACTGATTGCGCGACATCATCTTGTCGAGGTTGTACTGCGCCGAGCCGCCCACGGAGATCGACAGGAAGTCCAGCGGGATGGTCACGCCCGCGCCGCCGCCGACGGACATCGAGGTGGTGCCGCTTTCGCTGCAGGCCACGCTGGCCTTGACGGTGACCGTATTGCCCGCATTGCGCAGCCGTCCGAGCAGCTCCGTCGGGGTCGGAATATTGTCGAAGGCGGCGACGTAGCTGCCGTCTTCGACTTGCAGGCCACCGTTGCTGGCGCTGGGGTTCAGCACGTTCGCCGCCGCGGCACTGAGCCGTTGCAGCGCGTCGAACTGCGCCTGCTTGACCGTCAGCGCCGGCGCGGCCGCCAGCGCCCAGGTCAGATAGACGATCCGCACACTGCCATCCAGCCTGGACGGATCGTTGCCGTATTCCTTGCGCACGACGTCATTGATATACAGCGCCTTGTTGGCGAAGCCGGTGCCGTCCAGCCGGATCGGGCCGTAGGCGTCCTCCCACGCGGAAATCAACGCCTGCTGCTGGGCCGCCGCGTCGTCCAGCGCCTTCTGCACGCGCGTATTGTCGGCGGAGGACAACTGGTAGGAGGCGCTCTTGAGCAGGCGCATATACAGCCCGGAATAGCTGTCGGTGCTGTCGAGCGTCTTCGCGCCATTGCCGCCATCGATCGTCGGATAGTCCATCACCTTCAGCGTCAGCGGGTTGAAATACGCGTTCGGACCGACCGTGGTCTGGAAGTTGAATCCCGGCGGATAGATCAGCGCGCGCAGCTCGCCATTGAGCTGGCTGCCGAGCATGGTGCGCATCTGCGCCTCGATCGCCGCGAGAAAGTTCTGTTGTGCCTGTTGCTGGTCGCTCATTGCATGCTCCTTCGGTTTGAGAAGAACGTCGACGCAAACGGCGTCGACGCGACCCAGCGTAGGTGGCGTGAGCAGGGGAGCAGCAGGCCGTCTGTCTCTACCGGTCGGCAGGCTGTCTCACTCCCCTCGAAGGGAGGGAGTGCGCGCGCTGCCGCCATTGCCGGGGCGTGACGCCGTGGGCCCGGCGAAAGGCGCGGATGAATGCGGAGACATCGGCGTAGCCGCAATCGAAGGCGATGCCTGCGAGCTTCGCGGTGTCGCCGGCGGCCTCGAGCAACGCCCGCGCGTGCGCCATGCGCGCGTCCAGCAGCCGTGCCGCCACGGTCGTGCCGTGCATGGCGAACGCCCGATACAGCGTCGGGCGCGAACAGCCGACGGCACGGGCCAGGCGCTGACCGGTCAGTTGCGGATCGGACAAGTGGGTAGCGATATGGGCGAGGGCGGCACGGTATATCCGCGCCGCCGCGGGAGAGGGTGCAGCGGGGTCCTGCGTACGGAGGCCGCTTGGCGGGGGCGCCGCTGCCGCATCGGCCCAGGTCCGCAGCAGGGTGGCGGCCAGCTCCACGGTCGCCAGCACCATGGCGATGGACTCCTCCCGTGACAGCCCCGGAGCCAGGCGGGCAAGCAGCAGCATCTGCGCGCGCAGATACGTTGCCAGCGGCACGGAAAGCGGAAGCTGCGCACCGAGCGGGAGCGCCGACACGGCATACCCGAGCGCCCTTGCCGCCCAGTCCTGCCGCAAGGGCAGCAGGTAGACCGGCGTCCCGCGCGCCTGGCCCCGATAAGCGGGAAGGGCGCCATGCAGCAGGAACAGGCTATCGCCGAGCGGCGCGCCGGCTGCCGCCGCCGACGGCTCCTTGAACAGCGCCGCGCCGAGCCATAGCGGCGGCCCGCCCGCCGACGAGGCGTCGTTGGCGCCGAGCGCGATCGTGTCCAGGCGGAACAAGCGCATGGACCCGTCGGGCAGGCGTTCGCCCAGATAGCCGAACGCCAGGATGTTGGCGGGCAAGGCTGCGAGCTCTCGCACGCCAGCCGTCGTCGCGGAACAGAAAGCACTGAGCAGCAGGGGCGGCAGCGCATCGGGCTGGCGGCCTCCTGTCTCGTCTTCCATGTATGGCCGGTTGCGCGGATAAGGGCCGCAACCACGGCTTGCCGGGGCGGCCTCGGCATCAAGACGAGGAGTGTGCCTGCTTTATGCGCTGCCGGTGTATCGGGCGATTGAATACAGAATTAATTGCCATGGAAATGGCAATGAAAAATCGGATGGGTACCGGATTGCGTGGGATTGCGAATCGGATTGCGGATGGCAAAGCAATATTGTTCGCGGATATGGCCTGGTACCCGTATTACCGATTCAATGGCACCGCCTATTCCTGCAGCCACCTGGCCCGCACGCGCCCGAAGTCGCCAGTAGCGGTGCTCAGATGCAGCCACTGGTCCACGAAGTGCTTGAACACGTCATCGCCCTGCGGCAGCAGATACGCCATCTCCGCATACTGCAGCGGCTTCTGCGGATTGACGGCGCATAGTTCCGGATGGGCCTTGCTTTGCACGATGGCTTCGGCGGCTTCCGTGACGAAGACGTCGGCATTCTTCTTGATGACCTCGTCGAAGATGGTCACGTTGTCCGTATGGATGCGCAATTGCGCGCGGCCGAGATGGGTCCGTGCAAAACGCTCGTTGCTGCCGCCGGGATTGGCAATCACGCGCACCGCAGGCTGATTGATCGCCTCGATGGTCTGGTACCGAGCGACGTTCTCGCAGCGCGTCAGCGGCGTCTTGCCGTTGATCATGTAGGGCGCACTGAAATAAGCCTGCCGCTGGCGTTCCAGCGTCACGGAAATACCGCCCACGGCGATGTCGCATTTGCCGGCCACGAAGTCCGGCATCAGCTTCGACCAGCTCGTCTTGACGTATTGCGGCTTGGCCTGCAGCGCGGCAGCCAGCGGCTGCATCAGGTCGACGTCCAGCCCCTCGAATACGCCCGGCGCCTTCTCGAAGCTGAACGGCTTGTAATCGCCCGGCGTGCAGACCCGCAGCGTGCCGCTTTGCTGGACGCGGTTCAGCGTCGAACTGGCCGGCTGGGCCAGCGCGAAGCACGGCAGCGTGGCTACGGCGAGGACGGCAAGGGCGTTGGTGGCTCTGATCAACTCGATATCTCCTGTTGGACTTGTTATGCGAAGTCGAAGCGGGATTGTGCACGAAACGTCCGAGCGTCCTGCGATTCCGTGGAAGGCCGTGCGTGCCATCGCAAATCGTGGAGGCGGCAGGCCGGGCCGCATCGGTCAACGACCACGTGACATTTCTATTCACGCCCAACATCCGTGTCGCCGATAATGTTTGTTATGTTAAATGGGATCGGGATGGTTGCAGGCCAACAACGGCGCGGCTTCCAAGGGAAAACTCCCCATTGGCGCCAGCCACGCCCCGGCCGAAACTTTCCAGCCCCTGCCACCCGGCCAGGGGCTTTTTTTCGCCTCACCCCACAACAGAACAATCATGCAGAAGTACGCCATTCATCGGGAATTCCTTCACTACGCCAACGGGTTACCTCAAGACACGCTCGCGCGCCGGCTGCGCTGCACCAGCGCCACCATCCGCGCATGGCTCACCGGCCGTCAGCAGCCGCCATGGTGGGCGGCCGAGATCCTGCGCCTGCAGGAAATGGAACTGCTCGATATCGCCCGGCAGATGGGCTATGCCAAGGCACTGCCGCGCCTAGGCATCGTGCGCGGCGAAATCATCGAACTGCACCGGCCGCGCGCGCGGCCAGCGCCGTCGATCGATCGGCCGCAGTCGGTGACTGATTTTCCGGAACCCGGTCTGATGCAGGCCTAGTCTTTGCCGATTGACGTTGCTTTCCAGAAGTCCGGCGGCAGCCCGGTGAAGTCTGCATCGGGCTGCGTTTCGCTGTTGGCTGGCTGGGCGTTGAGCCACGCTGCCCGCATCGCGCTCGCGGGCAGCGTGGTTAGCACGGGCTCCGGCTCGGCCGGCGTGGCCGGTTGCCCCATGACCATCGTCAACGCGGTATGAACGCCCGTACCAGCGGCCGCGACAGTATCGCTATATGGGTCTTTCTTCATCAGTTCGGCCGCGCCGCGCGCTATCTGTTGCATCTGTGCTTCGCTGCCGGCGTACTGCAAACGCGCGCAGCCACTTAGCGCAACAACTGCCACGACAGTAACGACGATTCCCCGCATATCCCCTCCCGTTCCATGCCGGGAGTGTAACGAAAAATGCCCGGCCAAGGCCGGGCATTCCACGCGCCGATCAGCGCTTCTTGCGCTTCCGGAATTGGCCGTTCGCCTTCCGCGGCGGTAGTCGTTTCTTGGTTGCCATGCTCTCTCCCATTGTCACCACAATACCCGGCCCTGCTGGTCTTTCAGCACGACCGTCCCCTGATCCGCGATCCACGATTTCAGCCCCGGGAAGCGCGACAGAATGATGGCGGCGCAGATCACGCCCCCGATCACGATCAGCGTTTCCCGGCCGACCTCGACCGGCGTCGGAATCAATGCCTTTACGCTCATTCCCCGATTCCCAACTTGGCTTCGATGCGCGCAAGGCGCGTTTCAAGGCGTACCACGTAGCGGAAGCCGAACAGCGGCACACCCAGCAGGTTCACGACGCCACAGGCGAGCGCCACCGCTTCCGCTGCGCCCATTACTCGGCCTGCCCCTTTTCCGGCATGAACACCGCCAGCGCCGACAGCACGGCCGCGATGACCGCCGACACGGCGTTGACCTTCGTCGGATTGGCCCCGATGACCACCGCCAGCCCCGACAGCCCGGCCATGGTGGACGGCTCGCGCAGACGTTTCAGATATTTCAAGATGCTCTCCTGATTCGCGGGTAGACAAAGGCCGCACCGCCCGCATTCTCGGTGACAACCCACGGCGTAACTGGTCGCGGTGCGTATGTGCCGGTGTACCCCTGCATGGTGTAATCCGGCACGCGGTCGCTGACCAACGACGATAGAAAATCGGAAGCCGGGCACGCGAACGACGCATCCCATGTGCGCCCTTCCGCAAGCGCCCTCTCGCACTCGGTCATGTCGGTGCGCGGCACGCCCAGCACATCACCGATACCCAGCACCGCCCCGCTCGCCGCATCCCCGACCGCGCCGACCAGCGCGCTCGCTGCACCCGCAGCCACACCCGCCAGCCCGCCGTTTTTTTTTACGACGTAGGCAATGGCGGCGATGGCGCCGGCGGCCAGCAGCAGCTTTGCGGTGCCGTCTTTCATGTCAGCCCGCCCAGCTCATGTAGTTGCCCAGGCTGGGCGATTCCACCGGCGAGCCGAACGTATAGGCGCCATTCATGCTGCCGAACTGGCCCGGCGTCCATCCGTCCGTCGCGTCGATGCCCAGCTGACCGAGAAATCCGTTGTGCGCGTTGTACTCGAGCGCGTTGGACAGCCCGCCGCCGAAAATACCTGTCACCGGCGCACCGCCGATCACGGCATCGGGCGAGCCGGACCGGAATGCACCGATGATGCTGGACAGCAGCCCAGCGCCCGCCGTTGCGTAGGCGATATTGCGTTGCGCGCTGTAGTCCGGGCGCAGTTGCGCCACCGTCCCGACCGGCACGCCGCCCACAGCGGCCGATGCCGCGCGCGAGCGCAGCGCCAGAAACGCCATCGCGCCGACCGCCGCCAGCAACAGGATGTCGGGGCCACCGCCCCCGCTCGCTGCCTTAGCCATTCACCACACCCCCCGCCGCTTGATATGCGGCCTGCAATCGTTCAAGCGCGACCTCGGGTTGACCGTAGCCGGCGCCGGGCATGCTCGCCCAAATCTTGCGCACCTTGCGCACCGCGAGTGCGAAGCGGCCGGCGTCCACGTCGCCAAGCGCCCCTGCCTCACGGATCAATTCGATAGCCGCCGCGTCCTGACTGGCCGGCGAGAAGTCCGGCAGGCCCAGCCGCGCGGCGAGCTTGTCCCACGTGCGGCGCAGGAACTGGTAGGCGCCGGCCGCGCTGCTGCTGATCGGACGGCCGCCCGACATGGCGGTCACCACGCGGCGCGGATGGTCCGCGAACGAGTCGAACAGACCGCCGCCGAACATCGTGCGGTAACCGTCAGCGCCGGCCGTGCCTTCGGCCGTGCGAATCATCATCAGAAAGGCCGCGCGGTTGTTCGTCGCCTGCCCCATATCCGTTTCTCCCATGTCGCCAAACCAGTTGCCTTCGGCCGCGTCGTAAAGCAGGTTTTCGCCTTGATCGAGCCAATCGGGCACATGCGCGCCCGGTTCCTCGCTGCGCTGCCAGTCGCGCCACACCACGTATCCGACCGCCGCGAGTGCGAGCAGCGCGAATTCATAGCGCGTCATCAGATCGGCTCTTCCACGAGTTCCATGGTCACGGTCAGCAGATTGCCGGCGCCGAGGTTGCTCAGTGAGATCCCGAGGCCGTTCCCCGGCGGCAGTACGATCGGCTCGCGCAGCGACATCAGCACCGACCCACCGGCATCCACGTTCGCGCCGAGAATGTTGCTGGTATAGGGATATCCAGGCATTTCATCGCGCGACATGGTGGTAACGCCGTTGGCGCCGCCGGCCAGCTTGCTTTGCACCGCTCCTGCGGCAGTCGCGAGCGCGGACGCTTGGTAGCCCACGCCAATGAACCCGGCCACGCTTGCCGACGCAAGAACACTCAGCACGCTCACGTTCCTGGCGCTGCCGACCGGATTGCGAATATGAAGCACCGGGCGATTTGCCGCGTTCAAGGTGGTATGCGAAACGTAAGCGAGGAACGCTTGCCCTTGCAGCGTACGGGCCTTGGCGTTGTCGATGACGTTCACGTCGCCGCTTATGCGCTGGTCGAAAAAGTCCCCCGAGCCGATCAGCAGGTAGCCAGACAGCGGCACGGTGCCTCGGTTGTAGACCACCCACCGTTGCACCGGCTCGCTGAACCGGAAGCCCTGCCCCGGCCGTAGCGTGATGTTGCCCTGCGCGAAGTTCGGCCGAACCTCGATCTGTGCGAAGGGATCGAGGGCCGACAGGAACTGCACCCGGTCACCGGTCACGTCGATAGACTGCGCCCCGCCGGGCGGGATATTCAGGTCGTATTGCTGTACCGATTCGATGATGCCCACGGTCACCCCTTCATCTTGCTCACCGCGACCACGCCCGCGATAGCGAGCGCGCCCGCCACCAAGAACCGTTGCCCGGTGCTGATTTCCTGCACGTTGCTGTACGCAGCGGCAACGTTGCTTTGCGCGTTCTCGCTCACCTGCCGTGCCGTGCTGGCCGTGTCCTTGGCGAAGTCGATCAGCTTGCCCATGCCCGACAGCAGACCATCGGCGTTGATGCGTTGCTGCTCGGCGCTGATTTCCAGACCGCGCTTTCCGATATCGATCGTCTTGCCGAGCGCGTCGCCGGCAAAGCCCAGCGCGTCAGCGGTGGACCTGTAGGCGTTTTCCGTGCTGGTCGTGACCAGCTGCATGGCGCGGTCGGCCGAATCCAATGCTCGGTCGGTCGTCGTGCTGGCGACCGCAAGCGACAAGGCGTTGGCCGTGCCTGCGAAGTCCAGCGCATCGCGAACGGCGCCGCCGTCGGTCATCGTGATGCGGTTGCCGGAGCCGTTGATGCCGATGCTGCCGCCGTCCACGACCATGCGTTGGTCATAGTTTTGCGTGCTGGCCGACGTGCTGCTGCTGTTGCTCGACCTCTTGTTGCATGGCGTGGTGGGCAGGCCCAGCGCCATCAATCGCACCTGATCAGGACGCAGAATCATGCTTTCCCCGCTTGCGCAAGATCACGGCATCCATGCCGTAGCCCATGCGCTTGAGTTTTCGGATAAGGCCCGGCCGACAGGTCTCGATGCGGATCGCGTCGAAGGCCCGGCACTGGTACTCGATCAGTGGCAGGACTTCGGCCACCAGATCCACGTCGGCGCGCCCGTACGCGAGCGACACCTCGGCTTCGCTGCCGTGCGCATGCTGCGCGCCGTGCAGCACGTACCACGCGACTGGCGCGCCGTCGCGCCACACCCGGCAGAACGTGCCGCCGCGCACGCACTCATGCGGCGCCATCAGCCCGCGGCTGGTGTCGCTCTTGTCGTGCTGCGCGAATGCCGCGTTGACCTCCGCGATATGTGCGTCGGTCCACGGCTCGGGCCGAATCTCGATCATTGCCGGCGCGCAAAGGCGATGGCGACGACCGCCGCAGCGACCAGCACCATCGGGTTGTTGAACAGCGACAGCGCGTTGTCGGCCGTCGCCTGGACGGCGCTGGTCAGAGTCGGCAAGGCGCGCGCCTCACTGCCGCCGGTGGCGACCGTCCAGCCCGAGCCGTCGAAATGCTGATCGAACATGCCCGACCCGGAAGTCGCCGCCTTGGCGCCCTCCGGGCCGCCCAGCACGCCGCCCAGCACTTGGGACGCGCCCATGATGCCGGCCGTCCACGGGTTCGAGTACATCGCCGCCGCGGCGGCACCTTGCGGATACATCAGTGCTTCCCGACCAGCAGCCAGATGAGGCCGCCCGCGACCAGCAGCGGCACCATGCCGCCGCCGAACAGGCCCAGCGCCGGCGTGGCGCCGCGCGGCGCAGTCGTGATGACCGCGCCGTTAGAGTTCAGCACCGCAGCCGTATTCGTGTTCTGCAATGCACGCACGGTCTGCACGTCGATCAGACGCGACAGGCCGTAGCGCAGCAGGTCGGCGCCGGTCTGCGCCAGCGGGTTCAAATCGCCGGCGGACGGCGCCGCACTGACCATGGGGTCGGTGTAATACGACTGCGGCTGTACGGTGTCCCAATCACCCATGGCGCGCCCCCGTTACAGGTTGAACGGCAGGTCGATGCACTCGACATACACGTCGAGGCCATCAGCGGCGGTCAGGAAGGCATTGAACTCGAGCGCGGCCGCGTCGGCCGTCTTGAGCGCGCCCGACTGGTTGTTGTCGAAGATGAAATCGACGCAGTAGTGCTTGCTCTGCGGCACCTTGCGCTGTTCCTGTTCGATGAACCGGGCCACGCGCGCGGTCGCGTCCCACACCACCAGACCGTTCTTCTTGACCTCGACGCGGTTGACGTTGCCTTCCGTCGTCGCGGTCCAGTCCGTGCCCGCGTAGAACATGTGCACGCGCTTGATCAGCGCGCCCTTGGGCGAGAAGTTGATCGGGAACTTGCCGGCCACGCTGGTCGAGGCCGGGAAGTACAGCAGCTTGTGAATCAGCTCGCCGGCGCCCTGCCCTTGCGGCGGCGTCAGGAACATATAGCCTTGCAGCTGCGGGGCCGTCGCGCCGGCGATGGTGACTTCCAGATTCAGGTTATCCGGCCACGCGGTCAGATCGAAGCCGCCGACCTCCTTGCCGTCGATGCTCGGCGCATCGCGCTCGGTGAAATCGATCGTCAGGAAGTTGGCATCGTCGTAGATGCCCTTGTACTTGTTGATGGCGTCGAGGCGAGCGCCGCTCACGTTGTACACCGTGCGTGCGCCGATCTTGACCTTGATGTCGGTGATCATCGCCTTGGTGAACGTGGTGCCGGCCAGCGCGAGCACGATGCGCGTCAGCGTGTTGGCGTAGCGCGGGATTTGCAGCGTGGCGACGCCCGAGGCGACCACGTTGAGAAACGGCGGCAGTTGCTGAATGATTGCCATGGATTGTCCTTAACCCACCAGTGCGGTGGCGACGAGTTGATCGGTGACCGGCAGGCGGCGCAGTACGTAGATGGTCAGCAGGACCAGCGCCGTGGTCTTGACCGCGTTTTTCACGTCGGACATGGCGTCAGCCCAGCAGCTTGGCGACCGAATCGGGCAGGTACTTCTTGCCCTGGTTGATCACGACCATGGCAATAGCGGTCATCACGACGGCCTTGCCGATTTCCTTCACGCTCATGGTTTTCTCCCCGAAAGTGCGTGTGCAATGTCGGGGATGGCCCCCGCTTGGTTCCCACTATGCGGAGCTTCAGCGGGGCGCCGCAAGGCCGGTCGGTTACGTTACGTTGGCCTCAGGCGCCGGCAACGAACTAACGTTACGTTCGGGCCGTGCGCTGTGGCTTCCGCGCGAATCGAGCGCGCCGCAGCCGATTTCGCCGGTCTGCATGTTCCGCTCGATGAACTGAAAGACGCCGGTGTCCGGGTCCGCTTTCAGGTTGCGCACGTCATCGACCGGCACGCCCAGCGTTGCCGCCATGACGCTGATGTCGTTCTTGTCGTTCAGCCGGCAGCAGTGGATGAGCGTGCAGTTGCCCAAGAACGTCTTGTCGATCACGGCCGGCCGCTGCGTGACCGCGAACATGGTCATGGCGCGGTGCCGGCCTTTGCGCGACAGGCGCGACCAGTACGGCGGCGCATAGCTGGCGCTGGTCACGTCCGCGACCTCCTCGACCACCACGCACAACCGCTCGATCTGGTAGGCGATCTCGCAGAACAGGTCGAACTTCCAGCGGTACGTGCTCATGTCGTCGCCGGGCCGATAGACGATCTGGAATCCATCGGCCGGGCCCAGCGCGGCCAGCACTTCGACCAGTTCGCGCGTGTCGGTGACCACCTGTCCAAACTCGCCGTATTCGTCCTGCGGATCCCAGATCAGCAGCCGCGACGGCCGCATGCGGCGCAGCCCATCCTTCAGCCAGCGCGATTTGCCGCTACCCGATGCCCCGATCACGCCCACGATGCGGGCAACGTTCTGACTTCCTGCCATTTCACCCCCTGACGGCGGGCAGACGCCCGCCGGTGTCTTGCATGTTCTCGCCGAGGTGCGAGCGCTGCTGCGGCGGCACCACGGCCGCCGGCGGCGCCGCGTTGTCCACGGTGCGCGCTTCGTCCTGTTCGGCCCGCCATTGCTTGTGCGCGACCACCGTGGCCAGCGCCAGCGGCCCGGCCACCAGCAGCAAGCCGATTTCGGGCCCGGACATCAGCCCGCCGACCGACAAGCCGTACTTGTCGGCCACCGGCACGATGGCCGCGGACAGCGCCTTGATCGCCTCAGGCGTGTAGACGGTCGGGATGTAGGGCAGCGCTGGCGACAGCGCGGCCACCAGCACCGACAGCGTCATTTCCCATTCGGCGGCCGGGTCGATGGGCGCCGGCTCGCCGGGCAGTGGCGGCAGGTCGGCGCCGGCCTGGCTTTCGTAGGCGTGCGCCTTGCGCTTGAGCGTGTCGAGCGCATCCAGTTCGATCAAACCTCCCATGTCATCAGTCCCCCGGCCGGCAGTTCGTTACGTTCGGCCGGCTGGGCCGTAACGTTACGTTCGTTCGTTGCTGGCGCCGCCGCGATGAAGCCGTCGCGGATGCGTTCGTCGGCGTCGTCGGAGCGCGCGAAAATCTGCACGCCGCAGCCCGGCGCGGTGCAGGTGATGTACACCCGCCCGGCGCCGCCCTTGCTGACGCCCCAGCGCGCTTGCTGGCGGCAAATCGGGCAGGTGCAATGGCTCATGGGATCAGGCCCCCTGCCCGGCTTGCAGCGCGGCGCGCAGGATGCCAGCCACCATGTCGGCCGCCGTCGTGCCGGGCGGCATGTTCGCCAGCGCCGTGACGCCCGCCGCCTGCATCGCCTCGGTCGGCTCGGTCGGCGGCGACAGTTCGGCGTCGGCCATCGCCAGCACCATTTCGGCCTGATGGCAGGCCGCACCGTAGTTGGTGGTGCCGGTGTCGCGAACATGGGGGCGAAGGCTGTCCACCGCGCTTACCAGCGCCTGCAGTTCCGTCTTGATCGTCATTGCACGCCCCCGTTCAGTCGGTCGATGGCGCCCGCCATATCGCGCAGCAGTTGGCGGATGTCCGCCGGCAGCATCAGTCCATAGATGCGCAGCGCGTCGTCGGCGCGCTGGGCGAAAGTCCTTTCGGGCATGGTTTCCTCTCTAGGTTTGCGCCCCCTCGGGCGCGGTTGCGGCCGTTTCCGGCCAATCCACCCACGCGGGGCGGCGCTCACTGGCGCCGGCCGCGCGCTGCGCGCCGGTGGGGCGCGTACAGTTATTGACACGAGTCCGAGTGCTCGCGGCTGCGCCGCTGCGCGACACCTCCCGCCATTCGTAGCGCGTCGCCGGAACGAAAATGTCTGTCAGGCGCAGGTAATCGCAGATGCCGTCGATCACGCGCACGCGGCCCTTTGCCTGCACGCCGTGCGGCACCTTGCGCAGCGTCAGGCCGTAGCGGCCCTGCTCCATTCGTTCGGTGTGGCGCACGAAGATGCGTTTGGCCTCGCCGGCGATGCCGCCCATGGCGCGCGCATAGTCGGCCCAGCTGGCCGGCTTGTCGGCGGTGCGCTGCGCCGCCGCCCACGCGCGGCGAATCTCCGGGCATTCCTGCTCGGTCGGCAAGTCGGCCTCTTTGACCCGGCGCAGCTCGCGCCAGACCCCTACCGGCGCGCCGCCGAACGCCTGAAACTGCCGGATGCCCCACGTTGCCGCCCATGCCTCGACACGCTGGCTCGGCGCGATCACGTCATCGCCCAGCCAGTCGGCCTGCACGGTGTAGCCCTCAGCGGTCTGGTGATCGCCCACGGCGTGGCCGTCGATGTTCTTGGCAATGTATTTGGCGATGTAACCGACTGCCGAGCCCTTGGCCCGGTCGATGCGCTCAAACCGGACGCGCCGCAGCTTGGCGCCGGCTTCGTCGCCGCTGTCGCGCAGCGCATGCGCGCGGATGACGTCGCACACCGTGTCGACTCGATCCGAGAACAGCAGGCCGTGCCAGTGCGGGCAGGCATCGTGATGCGGCTCGGCTACGCGCATGCCGAAGTAGACGACGCCGCGGCGCGCGAGGTCGGCGCGGATGCGCGCCCATACCTTGCGCAGATAGCCTTGCGCTTCGCGGGGGTCGGCGCCCTCGTATTTCGGGTTCGGCTGGAATTTGTTGCCGGCCTGGCGCACGGCGTGAAAGCGGCTCGGGCACGTGATGGTGAACATCACGCCCGCGAAGCCGGCGGCATCTGCCAGATCCTCGGCGCCCTTGAGCCGCGTCATCAATTCGCCGCGGCGCAGCGCCTTGTTGGCGATCGATCGCTCGGCCAGTTCGGCCAGCGTGAAGCGGTGGCCGTGCTCGTTCTCCAACGTGACGTTCGCCAGCGTGGCGGCGTTGCGGCGGTTCTGCGCGACGCGGCGGCGCACGGCGTCATTGCTGGCGTAGGGGTCCGACCGGTAGTGCACGTAGTGCAGGCGGATGTTCGAGTGCTCGAGCGCGCGGATGTGTTTGGCGCGCAGCCGGCGACGCCACCATAGCTCACAGCGCACGCGCGCCACCTTGGCGGCATCCTCGGGAAAGTCGGGCAGCGCCACGCCATGCGTTTCGCACGCATGCCGGCAGACCACCATCGCATCGGCCGTCGATAGGCCTGTCGTTCGCAGCAGCACATCGGCGGCGATGCCGCGCGCCTTCATGCAGATTTCGTAGTCGGATGCATCCGGCCGGACCGGCAGATGCTGGGGCCCGTGCTCGGCCAGAAACGCGGCGACGGCTCCGGCGGCGGCGCCAAGGTCGAACATGTCGGGCCGGCCCATCGCCGCGGCGCTCGCGCGGCCGGCGCGGTCAGCCGCGCGCGTGACGCGGTGCAGCCAGCGCATCGGCACGCGGGCGCGTGCCTCGGCCACTTCTGGCAGCGCGGACAGCGCTGCATCAGCGTCGCGGAGATAGCCCCACATGCCCTACCACCACCGCGGCGTCTTGATGGCGGACTTGTGCGACGCCAGCATGGCGCGGGCGCGCTCCAACGCCGCATAGGCCAGCGCGTCGCTTTGCGTGCTGCGCTGGCCAACCTTCGGCGCCGTAGCGGGCCGGTGCGAGCAATGCGCCGGCTCGCGGCTGCTGCCGGGCACGTAGGCGACATCCTCGGTGTAGCTCATAGCCCGTTCGCCTCGCAGAACGCTGCCCAAGCGATGTACGCCATGATGGCGCAGACGATTGCCATCGCCATGTCAGGCACCCAGCCAGTGAAAGAAGCGGCCCAGCAGGACGCTGGCGCGGGTCGGACGACGGAAGTAGGGACCGTCGATGGTGAAGCCGCCCAAGGCGGTGCGGTGAATGCCGGCGCGGCGGGAATTTTGTAACGACATGTGACCACCCCTCTTGCTCCCTACCCTGTTGCGGAAACCCTTTTCGGATAGTCGCGCCGCCTGCCAGCGGATCAGGCCGGCCCTGGCGGGTAGGGTTCCAGGCGGCGGCGCGTCTGGAACGGAATATAGTCACATGCTCGGTGACCGTCAATACATATGTTACGTACCGGACGTTGTAACGTTGCATGTCCCGGGACACTTGACTATTCTTCGTCCCGGGTAGCCTTTAAAGGGGTAGTGATGAAAACGACTCTTGAATTTCTGGACGCTGTGAGCAAGAAGCTCGGCGGCGCATCCGACTATGCAATCGCCAAGGAACTCGGCGTTACGCGCGCGGCCGTGAGCCGGTATCGGAACGGCCAATCGGCCTTTGATGACGAAACGGCGATCCGCGTCGCGCGGATTTTGGACATTGATCCGGCAGCAGTGGTGACCGCCGCGCACGCTGAACGGACGAAGAACCCCGAAGTTCGGCGCCTCTGGACTTCGCTGGCCGACCGCTTCGCCGTAAATTTTGATCTGCTGCGCAAGCATTCGGGAATGCGCTGGAGCCCTGCTCTCGCGTAGCCTGCGCAGCTATTTCCCGGTCCCACTGTTTGTTATGTTAAATGTGAAATATCGCTCTTGTCCCGCACACCTGAGTCGTCGTTAGTTTGCATAGATTTGTTACCCACGCGGAGGCGCTCAGCTTTCTGATGCTGCCACTTACGATGACTGGGCGGCTGGCGACCATGCCGCGGGCACTGTGTGCTCTTCCTACCGTTTGCACGTGCTCGGCGCCTCCCGCCTGCGAGATAGCCGCGCCGTTTGATTGCCTGCACCGCTTCGTAGTCGTTGTCCGCGGTCAAGGTGCAAGTCGCGCGCGGGGTGCGAAAGCCCCGTTGGGAGCTGTCGACCTCATGGGGCAAGTGCAACTGCTCCTACGGCACGACGACGCTTCGCCGCTCCTGCACGATCAGCGCGCGGTCCCGCTCGGTCTGGTCCGGGTGGGCGGCGAAGAATGCCTCGATGCATGGCGCTGGTGGCGCCCAGCCTTGGGATGACCACCCACCAGCGGCGGCGCCTGGACATGCGCACGGTCAGCGCCGCCAGCGCCTCGATGCTGTGGGCGCGCAAGGCGGCGACCGCGCGAGCAGAGAGCCAGCGCCGATGTCGTCGGTGATTGCTGGCCGTGGCGTTGGGAGCCTGCGCAAGACCTCGATGGCACGGTCGGCAGGCCTGTCCTGCCCCACCCGCTCGGACGCCGGTATCTCGGACAACGCGACCAGATCGTCCCGGCCGCGCTCGCGTGCCAGCGAGACTAGTCGGCGGCGAATGCGGCCGAACACAGCGCGCGAGGATTGGCCGGGCGCCCTCTCCTCCCCCAGGTATTGCGCCACGGCTTGCCGCGAGCTCGGGCCGGGATGCCAGGCGTACAGCGCGGCGAGGGAGGCGGCATCGGGAAATGCCGGCCAAAAGGGCGGCGGGATTGGGCAGGGTAACGGCTTCCAAGGTCCGAGTCGCCGTCTCCGCTCAGACATGGCAGCGGACCCACCACTGCAACGCGCACAGGTCAATACCCCTTTAGTCGGGAACGTGATGCCATTCATTATCTGGGGTGGCCCGCCGATATCAGAGGCCGCGTTGCGCGCTCGGGTCGCAGCTCTGCATTGCAGTATCCATAAACCAGAAGATAACGGGGTTGATTACAGTGAGTTTCATGTCGCTCTCCTTGCAGCAGGTCAAGGGTCGCCGAGTCATTCTGTCTGTCGTGGCGCTCTCCGGTGCGTTGCTTGCCGGCTGCGCAGCGCCACCCATTCCCACCAACTACGCTCCGAGCTCGGTAATGAGCGCAAACGGCGCGCTGAGCATTGCAGACTTCAAGTATCTGCCGGCGGAATCCACGGCAGAACGGAAGGTTGCGAGCAATGTCATCCGAAATACCGCAATCGGCACCATCGAGATCGACAGGGACGTCAACAAGTACATTCGCGACGCCGTATTCGCCGAGCTTCGCTTCGTCGGGATTAAGACCAACGACAATAGTCAGGTTCTGTCTGGCGAGATTCAGGAGTTCCTGATCGATGACCTTGGCTATAGCGTGGACTGGACCCTCAGGATCAAGTATGTGATCACCGATGCGGCCACCAAGGCGGTGACCTACGATGCCGTAAAGGAAACCAAGCGCAAGACGGCGAAGTTCGTGAACACGTTTGGCGCCATGAACGAAACGGTAAAGCTGAACGTGGAAGACCTGCTCAACGATGCACGCTTCCAGGCTGCGATCGCTACAAAAGGCGCGCAAGTGAGCGCCGCACGCTAGGGGCTCGCACGCGTATTACTCGCGACGAGCGCGGTTCGGAACCTGCGCGAAGAGATGGACGACGCCAGGCCCAGGGTCAAAGCAGGGCTACTGTGTGTCCACATGGCAGCCGGAGGTGGTGGCCATTGCCGCGCCGCTTGTCCAGGCATCGGCGCGATATGCCCCGCCGACCGGATAGTCCGGGCCATGCGGTGACCGACGGCATGCCGGACCTCTATCACGTGGGCTCAACGACGGGAGCCTGGCATTCGCCGCGTCCGGACGAGATCGTGTTCGCGCTTGTGATGGGCACTGGCGGGCGCGTTCACTCGCGCCTGGGCGGGCTGCTCAAGGAGAATGTCGTCGGTAACGACGGCCAACGCTGAACTCGAGCGCGCCGGCTGCCTCGAGCCTCGAGCAGGGCCACAGCACGGCGCAAGCACCGGTCTGCCGCCGCCCCGGGACGCCGTCAGTGCGGGGGGGCCTGCAGTTCGCGGCTCGCCAGCGCCGCCGCTGCCGCGCGCGTTTCGACGCCAAGCTTTTCGAAGATGTGCTCCAGGTGCTTGTTGACCGTGCGGGCGCTGATGCCGAGTATGTCTCCGATATCGCGATTGGTCTTGCCCTTGGCGATCCACGACAGCACTTCCGCCTCGCGCGGTGTCAGCGCCGCCGTGTCCAGCCGCGAAGCGGGCGCCGGGCCGGGCTCCTCGACATGCAGCAGCAGCATCGATTCCCCGATGCCGACCGGCCCGAGGCTGCGCGCCACCAGCGCGCGGGCCGCCCTGAGCACGCGCATGGTACCGGCATGCGCCCCGTCGACGCCGTCGCGCGCGCTGCGCGTCGCCATTCCGGCCCAGTCGCCCGGCAATGCGCCGTCGTGCTCGGGAAAAAATTCGCGCAGCCATCGCTCCGCGCGCGGCGAACGCCATGCGATCCGTCCTTGCGAGTCGACCATCACGACGCCGTGGCCTCCCACGTCCACGGCCTCGCGCGCGAGCCGCGCTACGCGCGCGTTGCGCACATGGGTGGCCAGCCGGGCCAGTACCTCGTTCTCTCGCAAGGGCTTGATGACGTAATCGACGCCACCGCAGTCGAACCCCTGCACGACATGCTCCGACTCCGACAATCCGGTCATGAAGATGACCGGCACATGGTGCAGCGACGGCACAGCCTTGATGCGCCGGCACGCCTCGAAGCCGCTGATGCCCGGCATGATCGCGTCCATCAGGATCGCATCGGGCGTCGATAATTCCAGGCGCGCCAGCGCGGTCTCGCCGTCATGGGCGACCAGTACCGTGTACCCCGCCTGGCCCAGCGTCTCGCACAGCAGGTGCAATGTGTGCGGGGCATCGTCGACGACGAGCACGAGTTCGCCACCGACCGCGCCGGATTCAGGCTTGGGCCACATCGATACTCTCCTTCAATAACGCCGCCACCTCGTCCAGATCGCAGCGGTTCACCAGTTGCTGCAGGCGCGCGCAGTCTGGCTGCAGATCGGGCCGCGCCTCCAAAAGTCGGGCCAGTGCGTCCCGCAGTCCCATCAGATGACCCAGCCGCGCCAGCCGGAGCATCTCGCTCGCCAGTTCGACGGGGAGCCGCGGCGGCCCATGCCTGCGCGCGCGCACGGCGGGCGGGCCGTCCGGCGCCGTCCAACCGCTCACGCGCGGCTCCAGCGGCTGCGTTACCCAATGCAGATGCAGATGGCGCTCCAACGCATGCAGCAGCTCCGACTCGATCACCGGCTTGCCGACGAAATCCTGGCAGCCGTTCTCGCGCAGCCGCTCGGGCTGGTTCTCAAACATGTTGGCCGACACCATGACGATCGGGCCGGCAAAGCCTGCCGCTCGCAATTGGCGTGCCGTCTGCCAGCCGTCGGCGCCATCCATGCTGATGTCGAGCAGCACGGCGTCCACCGGGGCTTGCCGCACGCTCTCCAGGCATTCCGCGCCGCTGGCGGCCTCGCGCACGACGAACCCCAGCGGCATCAGCATGCCAGCCAGCAATTGACGATGCACGGGCTGATCGTCGACCACCTGCAACGAACGCCGCGGCCCCAGGTAACCCGTGATGGGCCGGTAAGGACGGCGCTCGCCTTCGGGGGGCGCGCTGGTCTCGGGTAGGTAGAGGCGCACCGTGAAGGTACTGCCCTGCCCCGGAACGCTGCGCAGGGACACCTCGCCGCCCATCAGCTCGGTGAGCAGTTGGGTGATGGTCAGGCCCAGTCCGGTGCCCGGCTCGCGCGCACGGCGGCCGCCGCCGCTGCGCTCGAAGGGCAGGAAGATGCGGGCATGGTCCTCGGGCGCGATGCCGATGCCGGTATCGATGACTTCGAGCCGGACCACCTCGCGGCGGCAGTCGGCGCGCAGCGTCACGCTGCCCTGCTCGGTGAAGCGCACCGCGTTGGCCAGCAGGTTGACCAGGATCTGGCGTAGCCGCTTTGCGTCGGCGCGCACCCAGGTCGGCATGGCGCCGCTGCGCACATAGTGAAAGTCCAGGCCCTTGGCCTCGGCCTGCGGGCGCACCATGCGCACGATATCGTCGATGGCTTCAGCCAGCGGCAAGGGCTCCGCCTCCAGCCGCAGGCGCCCGGCCTCGATGCGGGCCAGGTCCAGCAGCCCGTCTATCAGCGCCAGCAGATGTTCGCCGCTGCGCTGGATGGTGGCGAGGTGGTTGCCGCCGTGGTCGCGCACCTGTGCGTCCTTCATGAGGATCTGGGTGTAGCCCAGGATGCTGTTCAGCGGCGTGCGCAGTTCGTGGGTCATGCCGGCCACATAGCGGGTCTTTGCCATATTGGCCGACTCGGCGGACTCCTTCGCTGCCTGCAGCGCGGCATCGGTGCGCCGGTGTGCGTCGATTTCCTGTGTCAGCATCTGGTTGTGCCGGTTGGACTCGTCCTGCGCCATGCGCCGGCTCTCGCTGCCCAGCACCACCCACCAGCTACACACCGCGACGATCATCGCCAGCATCGCAAAGACCTTGCCGAAGGCCTGCGGCAGCCGGTCCGCCGATCCCACCGCATTCGTGGCCGCCAGCGTCTCCTGGTAATAGACCACTCCCAGCACCGTGGCCAGCAGCAGGCACAGCGACAGCACCACCAGCACGTAGTGCCCGACCAGGAAATTGACGCGCCGCGACATCCAGTCCGGCAGCAGCGCCAGCAGCGCGTGCTGCGCCTGCTCTGCCGCGCGCGAGCGCGACTTGCAGCGGTCGTGGCAACGCGACTCGAGCGTGCAGCATAGCGAGCAGATCGCACCGCCATAAGCGGGACAACATGCCATGTCCTCGGATTCGAAGGCGTTCTCGCAAACCGTGCAGCGCACCGGCTCGCCGGGCTTCCAGGCCGTGGCCACCGGCCGCGCCAGATAGAAGCGGCCGCCCGTGGCGCGCGCGAGCACCGGCGACGCGACAAAGGCGGTGACCAGCGCGATCAGCGGCGAGAAGGCCTCGGCCAGCGGGCCGAGCACGCCCGCATAGGCCACCATCGCCAGTGCCGCCGCAAGCAGGGTGGCGCCGCAACCGACCGGATTGATGTCGTACAGATGCGCGCGCTTGAACTCGATATGGCGGGGGCTCCAGCCGAGCGGCTTGTTGACGACGAGGTCGGCCACCAGCGCGCCGACCCAGGCGATGGCCACGTTGCCATACAGGCCGAGCACCTGCTCCAGCGCCTGGAAAACGCCCAGCGACATCAGCAGCACCGCAATCAATACATTGAACACCAGCCACACCACGCGCCCGGGGTGGCTGTGCGTGAGCCGCGCGAAGAAATTGGACCAGGCCAGCGAACCGGCATAGGCGTTCGTCACATTGATCTTCACCTGCGACACCACCACGAACAGCGCGGCCGCGGTCAGCGCCCAGCGCCCGTCGGAGAAGACCTGGTTGAAGCCTGCCAGATACATCTGCGTAGGCTCCATCGCGTGCGCCACCGGCACCTCGTGCTGCAGGGCGAGATAGGCCAGGAAAGCGCCGCCCAGCATCTTCAGCATGCCCGGCAGGATCCAGCCCGGTCCGGCCAACAGCACGGCGGCCCACCAGCGCCGCCGGTTGGCCCGGGTCTTCTCCGGCAGGAAGCGCAGGAAGTCCACCTGCTCGCCGATCTGCACCACGAGGGAGAACGCCACGGTTGCCGCTGCACCAAAACCGAGTAGCGTGAATTCGCTGCCGCCGGTCACGCGTCCGGCCAGCCCCGTGAAATTCGCCAGAGTGTCGGGCTGCGTCCACAGCACGGCGACATAGGGGCAGACCAGCAGCGCCAGCCACAGCGGCTGCGTCCATAGCTGCAGGCGCGAGATCAAGGTGATGCCATAGAGCACCAGCGGCACGATCACGACCGAGCACAGCAAATAGGCCCATTCGATCGGCATGCCGAAGAAGAGCCTGACCGCCTGCGCCATGATGGCCGCTTCCAGCGCGAAGAACAGGAACGTGAAGCTGGCATAGATCAGCGAGGTCAGCGTCGAGCCGAGGTATCCGAAGCCCGCGCCGCGCGTGAGAAGGTCCATGTCCACCCCATAGCGCGCCGCGTAGCAGCTGATCGGCAGCCCGGTCAGGAAGGTGATCAGGCCAACGAGGAGGATGGCCCACAGCGCGTTCTGGAATCCGTAGTTGAGCGCGATCGACGCGCCGATGGCCTCCATTGCCAGGAACGACACCGCCCCGAACGCCGTGTTGGCGACGCGGAACTCCGACCATTTGCGAAAGGTACGCGGGGTATAGCGCAGCGCATAGTCCTCCAGCGTCTCGTTGGCGACCCAGGCGTTGTAGTCGCGGCGGATGCGGAAGATGGTTTGGGGGGCAGCGGACACGCCAGCTCTCCAGGCGGTGGCGACGGACGCCGGGCAGATGCAAGAAGCGAACCCGCCCGCGCCTTGTAAAGGCGAGTGCCGGCGATGCCGCCAGCTTCGGACCCCTGCCTACGTCAATCGACGTATTCGGCCGCGCGCCGCTTTTCCTTAATGTTGCCGCCAAGACTGCGCCGCACCTCTTGCGCAGCGTCGGTCAGTTCGCCGGCGGCGCCGTCGCCTCCATATCAACGAGCCATTCCACACGAGCCAGGAGCCATCGATGTCCAACGATTCGCATGACAATGCCCCGTCGCTATCACGCCGCCGCCTGATCCAGGGCATGGCCGCCCTGCCGCTGGGCGGCCTAGCGGGCGCCGCGTTCGCGCAGGCGCATCCGACCGCCAAGGTCAACACCACGGGGCTCGCCGTGACCGACAAGGAGGTCGTGGTCGGGCAGCTGCATTCGTCCACGGGCACCATGGCGATCTCCGAAACCGGCTCCATCCAGGCCGAGCAGCTTGCCATCGACCAGATCAACGCGGCCGGCGGCGTGCTCGGGCGCACCATCCGCGTGATCAAGGAGGATGGCGCCTCCGACTGGCCGACCTTCGCCGAGAAGGCGCGCAAGCTGCTGGTCAACGACCACGTCGCCACGGTGTTCGGCTGCTGGACCAGCGCGTCGCGCAAGGCGGTGCTGCCGATCTTCGAGAAGGAGAACGGGCTGCTGTACTACCCGACGTTCTACGAAGGTCTAGAGCAATCCAAGAACGTCATCTACACCGGCCAGGAAGCGACGCAGCAGATCCTGTACGGCCTGGACTGGGGCGCCAAGGAAAAGGGGGCGAAAACCGTATTCCTGGTGGGCTCGGACTATATCTGGCCGCGCACGTCGATGAAGATCGCGCGCAAGCACATCGAGAACTTCCAGAAGGGCAAGGTGGTCGGCGAGGAGTATTACCCGCTGGGCCATACCAATTTCAACTCGCTGATCAACAAGATCAAGATCGCCAAGCCCGACTGCATCTTCGCCGCGGTGGTGGGCGGCTCCAACGTGGCGTTCTACAAGCAGCTCAAGGCGGCCGGCATCACCGGCAACAAGCAGTTCCTGCTGACCCTGTCGCTGACCGAAGATGAAATGCTGGGCGTGGGCGGGGAGAACTTCGCTGGTTTCTATTCCTCGATGAAGTACTTCCAGTCGCTGGACAACCCCAACAACAGGAAATTCGTCGAAGCCTTCAAGGCCAAGTACGGCCCCAAGTCGGTGATCGGAGATGTCACGCAGGCCGGCTATCTCGGCCCATGGCTGTGGAAGGCCGCAGTGGAGCGCGCCCGCAGTTTCGACGTGGACAAGGTGGTGGCGGCCTCGCCTGGCATCGAGCTCCCCACGGCGCCCGAGGGCTACGTCAAGGTCCACGCCAACCACCATCTGTGGAGCAAGTCCCGCATCGCGCAGGGCCAGCCGGACGGCACCTTCAAGGTGGTGGCCGAATCGCCGCAGCTGATCGAGCCGAATCCCTTTCCCAAGGGCTATCAGTAAGCGGCAGCAAGCGCGAGCTTGCCGCAGCGCGGCCCCCCGCTACGGCAGGCCGCGTCCCTTCCACGCCAGACACTGGCGCAACCGGAGCCGCCGATGACGCTTTCCGACATGCTCAATATCGCGCTGATGCAGGGCTTCGCGGGCCTCAGCCTGTTTTCGGTGCTGCTGCTGATGGGCCTTGGACTGGCCATCATCTTCGGGCAGATGGGGGTCATCAATATGGCGCACGGCGAATTCATGACGATCGGTGCCTACACCATCTTCATGCTGTCGACCTTCACCGAAGCGAAGTGGCCCGACCTGCTGCCCTTCTATTTCCCGGTGGCTATCCTGGTGGCGTTCGCACTCGCCTTCATCGCGGGCTGGGTGGTGGAGTGGGCGCTGATCCGTCACCTGTACCGGCGCCCCCTCGATACGCTGCTGGCCACCTGGGGGCTGAGCCTGGCGCTGCAACAGTCCTTCCGCTCCTTCATCGGCCCCAAGGAGGTCAGCCCCACGCTGCCGGATTGGATGATGGGATCGTGGGCGCCGGCCGAGGGGCTGGACATTCCGATCAATGGACTGTTCGTCATGGGGCTGACCCTGCTGGTGACGGGCATCGTGATGCTGGCGCTGTATCGCTCCCGCTGGGGCCTGCGCGTGCGCGCCACCGTGAGCAACCGCACCATGGCGAACGCCATCGGCATCGACACCCGGCGCACCGACCGCCTGACCTTCGCCATCGGCTGCGGCATCGCCGGTGTCGCCGGCGCGGCGTTCACCACCATCGGCTCGACCGGCCCGACCAGCGGCTCGCTGTACATCGTCGACGCGTTCCTGGTCGTGACCTTCGGCGGCGCCGCCAGCCTGCTCGGCACCGTGGCCTCGGCCTTCGGCATTGCGCAGACGCAATCGATCTCGGAGTTCTTCATCACGGGATCGATGGCCAAGGTGCTGACGCTGTCGCTGATCGTGCTGATCCTGATGATCCGCCCGCAGGGCCTGTTCGCCGCTAGGCTGCGCCACTGACGCACCGACACTTTGATCCGCCGAAGGAGCCGTAATGCCCGATCCAACCTCTTCCGCCCTCGCGCCCGCCTCCGCCCCGCGGCGCGCCTACGCCGCGTTGCAGGCCAGGGGCCTCATCGGCGTGGGCGTGCTGGCGCTGCTGATCCTGGTGGCGCTGCCGCTGGCGCTCGACCCCTTCCGCCTGAACCTGGTGGGCAAATACATGACCTATGGCTTCGTCGCCATCGGGCTCGTCGTGCTGTGGGGCTGGGGCGGCGTGCTCAGCCTGGGCCAGGGCGTGTTTTTTGGCCTGGGCGGCTATGCGATGGCGATGTTCCTGAAGCTCGAAGCCTCGGACGTGGCATCGACCCGGATCCAGTCCACCCCTGGCATCCCCGACTTCATGGACTGGAACCAGCTCACCGGGCTGCCGCTCTGGTGGAAGCCCTTCGCCCATCTGCCCTTCGCCCTGGCCGCCGTGGTGGCGCTGCCGATGCTGCTCGCCTTCGTGGTCAGCTACGCGATGTTCAAGCGGCGCGTGGGCGGGGTTTACTTCGCCATCATCACGCAGGCCATCGCGCTGATCGTGACGGTGCTGATCATCGGCCAGCAGGGCTATACGGGCGGGGTCAACGGCATCACCGACCTGAAGACGATGATGGGCTGGGACATCCGCGGCAACGATGCGCGGCTGGTGCTGTACTACGTCACGGCCGTGCTGCTGCTGGCCTCGATACTGCTGTGCCTGTGGATCCAGCGCAGCAAGCTGGGCACCCTGCTGCTGGCGATGCGCGACAAGGAAGACCGTGTGCGCTTCTCCGGCTATGACGTGTCGATGTTCAAGGTCTTCGCCTTCTGCCTCGCCGCCGGCCTGGCGGGGATCGGCGGCGCGATGTTCACGCTGCAGGTCGGCTTCATGTCGCCGTCGTTCGTCGGCATCGTACCGTCGATCGAGATGGTGATCTTCGCCGCTGTCGGCGGGCGCATGAGCCTGGTCGGGGCGGTCTACGGCGCGCTGCTGGTCAATGCCGGGAAGACCTACTTTTCCGAAACCTTTCCCGAGCTGTGGCTGTTCCTGATGGCAGCGCTGTTCATCGGCGTCACCATGGCCTTTCCCAACGGCCTGGCCGGCCTGCATGCCAGTCACGTCCAGCCATGGCTCGCACGCCGGGGACGCCGCGCATCGTCCGCCGAGGTCGTCGCGCCGGCGCCCATCGCCGCACCCGCGGAGGTGCGCAGCGCCGCCGAGCCGTCGGCCGCCAAGCCCGTTCCCGCGCCGCTTGGCGCTCCCCTTCCCCCGGAGGCATCGGCATGAGCAATACCGACTTCGTGCTGGCCGTGGAGGACCTGACGGTGTCCTTCGACGGCTTCAAGGCAATCGACGGCGTCAACCTCTATATCGACCGGGATGAACTGCGCGTGATCATCGGCCCCAACGGCGCGGGCAAGACCACGCTGCTGGACCTGATCTGCGGCAAGACGCGCGCCAGCGGCGGCAGTATCAAGTTCAGGAACGAGGAGATCCGCGCGCTTCCCGAGCATGCCCGCGTGCGATGCGGCATCGGCCGCAAGTTCCAGACCCCGTCGATCTACGAGAACCTGACCGTGTTCAAGAACCTGGAGGTCTCGTATCCGAGCGGCCGCTCGGTGCTGGGGGCACTGGCCTTCCGGTGTACCGAGGCGGTGCGCACGCGCGTGCAGGCGGTGGCCGACGATATCGGCCTGGGGGACCAGCTCGACACCGAGGCGGGTCTCCTGTCGCACGGCCAGAAGCAATGGCTGGAGATCGGCATGCTGCTGATGCAGGAGCCCGAGCTGCTGCTGCTGGACGAGCCTATCGCCGGCATGAGCGTGCGCGAGCGCGAACTGACGGCGGACCTGCTGCAGCGGATCTGCCGGCAGCGCGCGGTGATCGTGATCGAGCACGACATGGACTTTGTCAAGCGGATTGCGCACAAGGTGACCGTGATGCATCAGGGGAAGATTCTCGCCGAAGGGCCGATGGAACGGGTGCAGGCCGACCCGAGGGTGATCGACGTCTACCTGGGCCACTGACAAGGAGCATTGCGATGTTGGCAGTCAAGGACCTGTACGTGGCCTATGGCCAGAGCGAAGCGTTGCACGGCATCAGTTTCGAAGCTGGCAGCAGCGAGACGGTGGCCATCCTGGGCCGGAACGGCATGGGAAAGACCACCCTCTTCAAGAGCCTGATGGGCGTGCTGCCCACCAAGGCGGGCCGGATAGAGGTGGGCGGCCAGGATGTCACGCGGGACGAGAGCTTTCGCCGCGTGGCCAAGGGGCTTGCCTATGTGCCGCAGGGCCGGATGATCTTCCCGACGCTGACGGTGGAGGAGAACATCGAGACCGGCCTCGAAAACAGCAGGACCCGCAGGGTGCCCGAAGACATCTATGCGATGTTCCCGGTGCTGTGGGACATGCGGCGCCGCAAGGGCGGGAACCTGTCCGGCGGACAACAGCAACAGCTTGCCATTGCGCGGGCGCTGGCCACCGATCCGAGAGTGCTGCTGCTGGACGAGCCGACCGAGGGCATCCAGCCCTCGATCATCAAGGACATCGCGCGCGCGCTCAACGAGATCCGCAGGCTGCGCCAGATCACCATCGTGGTGTCGGAGCAGGTGCTGTCCTTTGCCATGGACGTGGCCGACCGCCTGTTCGTGATCGAGGGTGGGCGACTGGTCCACGAGACCTCGCGCGGCGATACCGACGCCGGGCATATCAAGGCCTATCTGTCGGTCTGACGCCGCGAAGCCGAACGGCTATCCCCCTGCATCTGCCTTTCCATCCGTCTTATCAACCCGCCGAGGTGCGACATGCCCGAAACCCTGATCCACGTCGATCTGCAACAGTCACCCTACGAAAACGACAAGATCCACAACCGGTGGCACCCGGATATTCCGATGGCCTGCTGGGTCAACCCCGGCGACGATTTCGTGCTCGAGACGTACGATTGGACCGGCGGCTATATCAAGAACAACGATAGCGCCGACGACGTGCGCGACGTCGACCTGACTACGGTGCACTTCCTGTCCGGTCCTGTCGGTGTCAAGGGCGCGGAGCCGGGCGACCTGTTGGTGGTGGACCTGCTCGATATCGGTGCCAAGCCCGACAGCCTGTGGGGCTTCAACGGATTCTTCTCCAAGAAAAACGGCGGGGGGTTCCTGACCGACCACTTCCCTCTCGCGCAGAAGTCGATCTGGGACTTCAAGGGCATGTTCACCAGCAGCCGCCATATCCCGGGCGTCAATTTTGCCGGGCTGATCCATCCCGGCCTGATCGGCTGCCTGCCCGACCGCAAGATGCTGGATATGTGGAACGAGCGCGAGGTCGACTTCATCGCGACGCAGCCCGACCGGGTGCCGCCGCTGGCCAATCCGCCCTTCGCCTCCACCGCGCATATGGGCCAGCTCAAGGGCGAGGCCGCCGCCAGCGCGGCGGCCGAGGGCGCGCGCACGGTGCCGCCGCGTGAGCATGGCGGCAACTGCGATATCAAGGACCTGTCGCGCGGCGCGAAGATCTATTTCCCCGTCTATGTCGATGGCGCCGGCCTGTCGGTCGGCGATCTGCACTTCAGCCAGGGCGATGGCGAAATTACCTTCTGCGGCGCAATCGAGATGGCCGGCTGGGTCCATATGAAGGTGGAGCTGATCAAGGGCGGCATGGCCAAGTACGGCGTCAAGAACCCCATCTTCAAGCCCAGCCCGATCACGCCGCAGTACAACGACTACCTCATCTTCGAAGGCATCTCGGTCGACGAGCAGGGCAAGCAGCATTACCTGGACGTCCACGTTGCCTATCGCCAGGCGTGCCTGAACGCCATCGATTACATGACCAAGTTCGGCTATTCGAAGGCGCAGGCGTATTCGATCCTGGGCACCGCGCCGGTACAGGGCCATATCAGCGGCGTGGTCGATATTCCCAACGCCTGCGCGACGCTGTGGCTGCCCACGCAGATCTTCGACTTCGATATCCGTCCTAGCGCCAGCGGCCCCATCCAGGCGATCACGGGGGGCGTGGACCTGCCGATCTCTCCCGATCTCTGAACGCCGCCGCTGCAAGGAGCAAGTGAGTCATGCCTACCTACGACTACGCCTGCCCGGACTGTGGCGGCTTTGACGCGCTGCGCCCGCTCGCGCGGCGCGACGACCCCGTGCCCTGCCCGCTGTGCGGCACCCGCTCGCCCCGTGTCTGGAGCAACCCGTCCCGGCTCGCCTGGCTGGATAGCGGCACGCGCCGCGCCATCGAGACCAACGAGCGCGCCGCCCATCAGCCCCGGTCCTCTGCGGAGGCGGGCGACGGTCGGGGCGGCTACGGCCGCCTGCGCCATCCGGCCGGTTGCGGCTGCTGCTCGCCGGGCCGGCGTTCGGCTACCGTCACCGCGCCGAACGGCGCCAAGAGCTTCCCGGGAAAGCGTCCCTGGATGATCAGCCACTGATACCACGTCAAGGAGCCGCCATGGTTCACGGAGATATCTCGAGCAGCAACGACACCGTCGGCGTCGCGGTCGTCAACTACAAGATGCCGCGCCTTCATACCCGCGACGAGGTGCTGGCCAACGCCCGCAGGATCGGCGACATGGTGCAGGGCATGAAGCGTGGCCTTCCCGGGCTGGACCTTGTCATCTTCCCCGAGTACAGCACGCACGGGATCATGTACGACGCGACAGAGATGTTCGATACCGCATCCACCATCCCTGGCGCGGAGACGGAGATATTCGCCGCGGCCTGCCGCAAGGCCGGCGTCTGGGGCGTGTTCTCGCTGACCGGCGAGCGGCACGAAGCGCATCCGCGCAAGGTGCCGTACAACACGCTGATCCTGATGAACGACCAGGGCGAGATCGTGCAGAAGTACCGCAAGATCATGCCGTGGACGCCCATCGAGGGCTGGTATCCCGGTGATGGCACCTATGTCAGCACCGGGCCCAAGGGCCTGAAGATCAGCCTCATCATCTGCGACGACGGCAATTACCCGGAAATCTGGCGCGACTGCGCGATGAGGGGCGCCGAGCTGATCGTGCGCTGCCAGGGCTATATGTATCCCGCCAAAGAGCAGCAGATATTGATGTCCAAGGCCATGGCATTTGCCAACAACAGCTATGTGGCGGTGGCCAATGCGGCGGGTTTCGACGGCGTCTATTCGTACTTCGGCCATTCCGCCATCATCGGCTTCGATGGCCGCACGCTGGGCGAATGCGGCGAGGAGGAGATGGGCGTGCAATATGCCGCGCTGTCGACCAGCCTGATTCGCGACTTCCGCCGCAACGGCCAGTCCGAGAACCATCTGTTCAAGTTGCTGCATCGCGGCTACACCGGCATGCTCAATTCGGACGACGGCGATAAGGGCGTGGCGGCCTGCCCGTATGCGTTCTACACGAAATGGATCCACGATCCGGAAGGGACCCGCGAGATGGTCGAAGCGCTGACGCGGCCGACGGTGGGGACGGCGCAGTGCCCGATGGAGGGTATTCCCCATGAAGGCGGGTCGGGCGATTGAATACGCCCGCCCGCCGCGGCTCGCCCTAGCCCTGGCCGGTAGAAGTGGAGGCGGCGTTGGCTGCGGCCGGCGCCACCGCAGCCCCGGTGATGCCATGGCGACGTGGGCGCACGCACGATCGTGGCGCGCTGCAGCGTGCGCGTCAGGTACAGGTCATAGGCACTGCCCTTGCCGACGACGACGCGGGTGTCCGGGCGGTCGACCTCGTCGTTGCCGTGCAGCGGCGATTCGCTGCGCACCAGGTACTCAGGCCACAAGCCCCGTGGCGCCAAGCAGCGGGAGACGAACAAAATGACTCAAAACCACGGTTGTCGATCTGCAGCGCCGGTGCTTCTGGATCGGCGGCTTCCCCCGTCCGCCCCTGCGGCATTCGACAATCGCGCCAGACACCATCTGACAGTCCGGTGCGCTTCCGCCTGACAGCAATACCGCCCCGCCTGGTTTAAGTTGATTCGATGCAGACCGGTGCCGCCCGGTTCCATCCGCCTGGAAAACCGCCTTGATGGGGAGATGACTGTGCTCGCGATCTGGGCGTTGGTGATCGGCGGCCTGATGGTGACGATGGGGCTGATCGGCTCGGTAGTGAAACGCCTGCCGATCTCGCCCTCCGCGCTATACCTGCTGTTTGGCGTGGCGCTCGGCCCCATTGGCGCAGGAATGATCACGCTGGATCTCCACGACCCTGGCCATGTCCGGCTGCTGGAGATCGTCACCGAAGTGGCCGTGCTGATCTCCCTGTTCGGCGTTGGCCTGCGTTTGCGTGTCCGCATGGCGCTGTCGATATGGCGGTTGCCGATCCAGCTTGCCAGCGTGGCGATGGTGCTCACCATCGCGGGGGTATGCGCGGTCGGGGTCGGTTGGCTGGGTCTGCCGCTCGGTGCCGCGATACTTGCCGGCGCCATTCTTGCGCCAACCGACCCCGTGCTGGCGTCCGACGTGCAGATGGCGAACACCGAAGACCGGGACATCGTTCGTTTTGGCCTGACCGGCGAAGGCGGCCTCAACGATGGCACGGCGTTCCCCTTTGCGATGCTTGGCCTGGGCCTGCTCGGCTATCACGAACTGGGTCCCGGGCTGACGCGATGGATTGCCGTCGACCTCGTCTGGGCAACGCTGGGCGGGCTTGGTATCGGCGCCGCGCTTGGCTTGCTGGCCAGCAAGACCATCCTCGCCTTGCGCATGCGTTTCCATGAGGCTGTCGGGCTGGAGAGCCATTTCACGCTGGGCCTGATCGGCGTGGCCTATGGCGCCGCCTTGTTGGCGAGCACCTATGGCTTCCTGGCGGTGTTCGCGGCGGGCGTGGCAATGCGCCAGGTCGAACGCGAGGAGAACCCGAACAGGTCGCCGGAAGACGTGCTCGGCGCCCTTCCCGCAAAGGGACTCGAACAGATCGCCACGCACGAGAACAAGGCTGCCGCGTATCTGACGCAGACCGTTTCCGAGTTCTCCTTCGATGTGGAGCGGCTGGCCGAACTGTGCGTCACGCTGCTGATCGGCACCATGCTGACGCAGGCAACGTTCAGCGTTCCGGCCTTGGGCACTGCCCTGCTGCTCATCCTGCTGATCCGCCCGCTCTCCGTCTATTTGTCCACGATCGGCATGCGCTTGCGGCCGGCGCAACGCCGGCTCACCGCATGGTTCGGCATTCGCGGCATCGGCTCCCTGTACTACCTGGCCTATTCGCTCGCGCATGCGCCCGATATGGCCCATGCCGACCTGCTGCTTCAGATCACCTTGTGCACCGTCGTCGTGTCCATCGTGCTGCACGGATCGACCGCTACGCCGCTGATGGCCAGGTACCAGCGGATCCGGCGGTGACGGCTTGGCCCATCGGTGCTTGGCGTGCACCTGTCGCGGAGGCTCAACGACAGGAGGTCCGCGACGTGGCCGACGCGCTATCGGCTGGCCGGTGGCTCTGCTCGCACGAATTTCAGTAGTGCCTGCGCTACCTCCGACGGGCTCTCTTCGAGCACGAAGTGAGCAGCGTCGGGCATTGTCAGGCGTACCAACTCTGTCGCCATCCCGGAATGAGAAGGATCGGATCGCCCTTTGCCTCCGTTCCGCCTTCCACGTAATGCAGCCCTGGCCAGTGTCTGCAGCGCATCGGGGTTCGTCCGGCTTGGCGGCTTGCTAGGCGGGCAAAAGACCGGTCTTCCGATAGCTTTCGATCAGCGAGTCGTAGACCGAGATGTCGGACTGGCTCCTGGCAATGAGCTGGGCGCCGGCGATCGCGGCAAAGATCGCGCGAGCGCGCGCTTTCCCTTCCTTGCCCGAGGCCACGCCTGCCGCGGCCAGGACCTTGGTCAGCCAGGCAATATTGATGTCGACAAAGGTCCGGACCTCCTCCCTTACCACTTCAGGAAGATCGTCGGTTTCCGCGGCCATGAAGCTGCACAGGCAGATGCGATTGCTGCTCTGTAGCGCCTTGCGGAACATGTCGGGATAACGATGCAGGCTGTCCAGCGGGCTCTTCGATTTGGCCAGCGAGGCGTCCAGGTGCGCCGCCGCGGTTTCCCAATAGCGCCGGGCCACCGCCGCGCCGAGATCGGCCTTGCTGTCGAAATGGTGGTAGATGCTGGCGGCCCGGATGCCGACCGCCTCGGCCAGATCGCGAAAATTCAGTCCGCCGTAGCCATGGGCCTGCGCAATGGAGGTGGCCGCCGCAAGGATTTTCTCTCTGGAGTTCTGTCTCGCGTCACTGGTCATGGCTTCCACTACTGGGGCCGGAATGGATGTTGACACCCCGTATTGTACCTTGTACGTTTACCCTAACGAACGTTAGGTAGTCTAGCGAATCAGATAAACGTACATGACGATCGCCCTGGTTCCGTTCCACTTCCACCCACCGAGGGACTACACGAATGAACGCCAATGCCGGCAGTGTTCAGACAATCCAGCCAACCGCCATGACGATCCATGACTTTCCGACGGGGCCCTATCCGACCCGTGTCCGCATCGCGCTCGCGGAAAAGAACCTGCAATCGCGCGTGCGATTCGTCACGGTCGATCTTTACAAGGGCGAGCACAAGGCCCCCGAATTTCTCGCCAACAAGAACTATTCGGGCACGCTGCCGGTGCTCGAACTGGATGATGGCACCTGCATCGCGGAATGCACGGCCATTACCGAGTATCTCGACGCGCTGGACGGCGCACCGATCCTCACCGGCCGCACCGCGCGAGAAAAAGGCGTGATCCACATGATGAGCAAGCGCGCCGAGCTGGAGCTGCTCGATCCCATCAGTGTCTATTTCCACCACGGCACGCCGGGATTGGGTCCCAAGGTCGAGATCTATCAGAACCCTGAGTGGGGAGCGCGGCAACGCGACAAGGCACTGCGAGCCATGCGGTACTTCGATGCGGTTCTGCAGCAACAACCGTATGTCGCCGGCGAATCGTTTTCGATGGCCGATATCACGGTCATCGGCGGATTGATCTTTGCGTCGCTGGTCAGGTTGCCGGTGCCGGCGGAATGCGCGGCCCTTGTCGCCTGGTACCGGCGCATGCTCGAGCGCGACAGCGTCAGGCACCAACCGGTGTTTCGGCTCATCGCCTAGATCGGTCCGGTGGACGATATGGTGTCCCCCATCAGCCCAGCCAGCGCCTCGCCCACCGCCACAACGCCCGGCGCATCCGCGGTGTCTTCGCGCGTCACAAACACGGTGCGTCCGCCGGCGAACCAGCTTGCATGGCGTACCTGTTTCACCATCCCCAGGCCTGCGTAGTGCCGCACCGCGCTTTCCGGGGCGACCGTCAGCAGCCTGCTGCTGGCCACCATGCACAGATTGGTGTGAAACGAGAACGACTCCACCTTCGGCTGCGGCGGCACGAGCCCCGCGTCCAGGAACGGGGTTTCAAACAGCCTCCGGGTGCTGGCACCGCGCGGCGTGGTGACCCAATCGTACTCGCACAGGTGCGACAGCGCCACCGAGCGTTTGCGCGCGAGCGGATGGTCCAGCGCGCAGGCCACGGCGAGACGTTCTTCCCAAAGCGGCATCACGCTCATCCCGCTTGTCGCATTCCCTTCCCGGCTGGTGCCGATGCGCCCCACCATGCAGTCGATCTCCCCGCGCTCCAGCATGCCCAGCAAGCCGCCGACCGTCGACTCGTGGATGACGAGATGGGGGAAGCCGGGCCGGTCCGCCACCGTCGCCATCAGCCTGGGCATCGCGACGACGCCCACCAACGGCAGGATGCCGAGATGGACAACCGGCACCGGCGCAGGCGTGGCATGGATCGCGTCCATCGCGGCGGACAGCGCGTTCAACGCGATGCGCAGGCGTCCGAGCGCGATCCGGCCGGCCGGCGTCAGCCCGGCGCCACGGGTGGTGCGCTCGACCAGCGCGGCACCGAACACCGACTCGATCTCCTGCAGCATCTTGGTCGCGGCCGGCTGGCTCAGCGATAGCTGCCCGGCGGCTGCCGACAGCGAGCCATGGACCTCGATCAGCTCGAGGAATCGCAGATGGCGGATGCGAAGGCGATCGAGGCGTGCGGCAAGGCTGGCGGAATTCCTGGCCATAACGAAACGTGATGACTGAATAGAAAACCAATAATTTACAGGGAAGTCCGGCGCTCCCACAATCGGGCCCCATGGCGGTACGACCGGGAGACGACACAGTGCGCACTACAGGAACACTCGCAACGAGGCTTGGTCTGGCGATGGCGGGGACCGCCCTGCTCTACGGCGCGGCCATCGCCGCCGACGCGCCCTTTCCCAATCGGCCGATCCGGCTGATCGTTCCCTACGCGGCGGGCGGCGGTCCCGACGTGCTGGCGCGCAAGACCGCCGAGGTCGTGTCGGGTCAACTCGGGCAAGCGGTGGTTGTCGAGAACAAGGTCGGCGCCGGCGGCATCCTCGCCGCCGAAGTGGTGACGCAGCAGCCGGCCGATGGCTACACGCTGATGATCGGCGCCTCGACGCACGTCACGCAGAAGCTGCTGCAGCCATCGGTCAAATTCGATCCCGCGACGACCTTCACCCATGTCATCCGTTCCGGCTTCAGCCCGCAGGTCATGCTGGTGAAGGCCAGCGCGCCGTATCGCACCGTCGCGGAGGTTGCGCAGGCTGCGAAGAACGCGCCCGGCAAGCTCAACTACGCATCCGGCGGCATCGGCAGCGCGGCGCATCTGGCCGGCGCGGCGTTCGCCAACGCGGCGCGCGTCGAGCTCGTGCACATCCCGTACAAGGGCTCGGTCGAGATCGTTCCGTCGCTGATCCGCGGCGATACGACGATCGGATTTCCCGTTGCCTCGACGGCGATTCCGCAGTTGATGACCGGCACCGTGCGCGCGCTCGCCGTGACGTCGTCGCAGAGGCTGGCGAACCTGCCGCAAGTGCCGACGCTGAACGAAGCGCTCGGCCGCCAGGACCTGGTGCTGGACTCGTGGAGCGGCATCTGGGCGCCGGCCGGCGTACCGAAGCCGATCGTGGCGCGCCTGCATGCGGCCTTCCTGCAAGCGCTCAACGATCCGGGGGTGCGCGACCTGTACGAAAAGGCCGGCTCGATCGTCGATCCCACCCCCACGCCCGAAGCCTTCTCCCGCTTCATCGCGGACGAGACCGCGAAATATCGCCGCATCGTCGAGCAAAGCCGCATTGCGCTTCAGTAAGCCCAGCCAACCAGCGACCCAACATGAATCCCTCGCAATCGTCCTTCGCCCCGCTCGCCGGTGTCCGCGTGCTCGACTTCTCGCACGTCATCGCCGGCCCGCTGGCCACGTTCTATCTGTCGCAGCTCGGCGCGACAGTGCTGAAGATGGAAAACGCCAACGGTGGCGATGTCATGCGCCGCACCGAGAAGGGCCGGCAGGGCTTCGTCGCCTTGAACGCCGGCAAGGAAAGCCATGCGGTCGACCTGCGCGACCCGGCGGACCAACGGCGGGCACTGGACCTCGCGGCGACCTGCGATGTGGTTGTCGACAATCTGCGTCCCGGCGTGCTGGAACGCTTCGGGCTGGGCTTCGACGCGGTGCGCTCGGTCAATTCCAAGGTCGTCTACTGCACGATCTCCGGGTATGGGCGCGGCAGCGCCGACGTCGCCGGGCGCCCCGCCTACGACCACATCATTCAAGCCGCAACGGGCATGGCCTTCATGGCCGGCACCGAGGACGACCCGCCGATCAAGACCGGCTTCCCCGTGGTCGACGCAGCGACCGGCATGCAGGCGGCATTGGCGATCCTCGCGGGGCTGCGCGAGCGCGAGCGGCGTGGCTGCGCGGTGCAGCTCGACGTGTCGATGACCGGTGCCGCGCTGCAGCTGATGTACTCGTTTGCTTGCGAGGCGCTGACCCACGGCAACTCGCCGGCACGGGTCGGCAATCAGGGCTACTCCGGCAGCCCGACCGCCGACTTCTTCGCCACGCAGGACGGCTGGATCGCGCTCGGCGCCAACACGCCCCGTCAGCTGGTGCGCCTGCTGGACGTGCTGGAACTGGCCGGCATCGCGGCGGACCCGGCCTACTTCGCCGAACCGCTGAATCCCGATTCGCCGGCGTCGTTCGTGCGCTCGCTCGATCCGGCTGGATTGAAGGCGGTCATTGCCGAACGTCTTCGCATGGGGAACGCGGACGAACTGGAATTGCACCTCGCCGCGCACGGCGTGCCGGCCGCCAAGGTGCGCAGGCTCGGCGATTTCGCGACGCAGGCGCAACGGCGGGGCCTGGTATCCACTGTCACGCTGCATGGCGAGGAGGCTTCGGTGATTTCGCCGGGGCTGGGCTTCGACGCGCAAACGGTCGATAACACGAGTTGAACCGATTGCCGGTCCCGACGCTACAATCGGGCCCAATCAAGAACAACACGTGCGGCGCGGGAAATGAGAAGACATTTACTCGGGCGAAGCCGGCGCTTCGACATGGCCGGACTGGTCGGCGGCGGCGCGGTCACCCTGGCGCTATTGATTTCCCTGCTCGGCGCAGCGGCCCTCTACCAAATGCGCAGCGACATCCTGGCCAGCGAGAAGGAAGCCTCGGCGAACCTCGCGCTGACGCTCGAGCGCGGCATCTCCCGGACTCTGCAGGTTCATGACCTCGCCATCTCCGGGGTCGTGAATTCCGTGCGGGACCCCGCCGTCATGTCGCTGCCGCCCAACCTTCGCCAGCGGGCCCTGTTCGACTTCGCCATCAATGCCGAGGACATGGGATCGCTGTTCGCCAGCGATGCGCAGGGCAACGTGCTGTTCGACTCGCAACAGTGGCCGCCGCGGTCGCTCAATGTCGCCGATCGCGATTACTTTCAGGCGCAGCATCGGGACTCGGAGGCCGGACTGTATGTCAGCCGGCCGTTTCAAGGGCGCCTGCAGCCGAGCGACAAATTCCTGGCGCTGAGCCGGCGCCTGGTTTCGCCCGATGGCAGCTTCGCTGGCGTCGTCAGCGGCAGCTTGCGGCTGTCGTACTTCCGCAAGCTCTTCAACGGGGTAAGCCTTGGGGCCGGCGGCACCATCACGCTGGTGCGTACGGACGGCACCATCGTGATGCGGCGCCCGTATGACGACGCGGTCATTGGCCGCGACATGTCGAAGAGCGCCGTGTTCCCTCCCATTCTGCGCGGCAGCCACGGCACGTTTGTCGGCACCACGCCCATCGACGGCGTGCGCCGGCTCTACAGCTACCACCGCACGCCCGAATTCCCGCTGGTCGTGGTGGTCGGGCGCGCCATGACCGATGTGCTCGCACCCTGGTACCGCCGGGTGTGGGCATTCGGCGGAATCATTGCCGCGGTTGACCTGTTGATCATTGCGCTGGCGGCCATGCTGGCCCGTCAATGGCGCCGGCGGCAAGCGATCGAGGACCATCTGCGCCACATGGTGGGAACGGATGGACTGACCGGCCTCGGCAGCCGGCGGGCGCTCGACGACGCTACCGATCGGGAATGGCGGCGTGCCCACCGCGAAAGGCAGCCACTGTCGCTGCTGATGCTCGATGTCGACCATTTCAAGCAGTTCAACGACCAGTACGGCCACATGGCCGGCGACGATGCGCTGGCCGCTGTCGGCAGCTGCATCCAGCAGCAAATCCGCCGTCCCGGCGACTATGCGGGCCGCTATGGCGGAGAGGAATTTGCGGTACTGCTGCCCGGCACCGATGCAGCGGGCGCTGCGCTGATCGCCGAGAACATCCGCAAGGCAGTGGAGCGGCTGCACCTCGCCCATGCCGGCAGCCCGCTCGGCAACCTGACGGTCAGCAACGGTACCGTGACGGACGGCGCCGACTGGAACGGTGGCCGGCATTTTCCGGATGTGCGCGCCTTCCTGCGCGCCGGTGACGAGGCGCTTTACCAGGCCAAACGCTCGGGGCGCAACCGCGTGGTCGGTTCCGGTACCCTGGCGACGGCCACGGCGACGGCCTGATCGCCCGCACTACCCGCACTACCCGCGCCGTCCGCGCCCTCCGCGCTACCCACGGCCTCAGGCGTCGGGCGTTGGCATCGGACCCACCCCACCCAGGACCGGTGCTCGACGATGCCGCGTCGCCGCCTCGTAGTCGCGCGCGATGCCGAGCAGCAGGCGCTCGTCGCCGGGGCGGCCCAGCAAGGACAGCCCCGCCGGCACGCCGGACTCGGTCCAGCCCATCGGCACACTGATTTCCGGAAAACCGGCGGCGCTCGCCATGTGCATTGGCGCCAGCGGATTGGAAACCCGGCAGCGGTAGCTGGGGTCGTCCCGATCGAAGCGCGGCGACGCCGGGCATGCCAGCGTAGGAAAGACCAGCGCGGCGCAGCCGTTGGCGTGCATCAGGCCGGCAAGCGCGGCGCCAAACGCGCGGGCCGCGGACAGGCCCGGACGTGGGGGCTCGCCGCGGGTTTCCGCCGCATGGCGCAGCGCCGCGATCGTCAGGGGATTCGGTGCGCGCCCGGCTCGATCGCCCAATCCATCGTCCAATCCACCGCCCGCCCCACCGCCCAATCCGTCGCCCACCCCATCGCCAAATTGCGCATCGATGCGCGCCAACAGCGCCGCGGAATCCCTCGGGCAAGACGGCGGCATCGCGGCCAGATAGCGATCGAGCTGCAGCGCCCATTCGCTGCGCGCGATATCGCCCAGCACCCGCTCGTACAGGCGGCGCGCATCGGCCGGCAACGCGACCGCCACGGTCTGCGCCCCGGCGTCGGCCAGGTCCAGGCACGCCCGCGAAAACAGCGCGTCGATCTCGTCATTGCCGCCATTGAAGTCCATCACGATGCCAAGACGGCGGCCGGCAAGGCGTTCCGTCGTGCCATCGATGCCCGCCTCGGGCGCCAGCGCCGCGAGCACCAGCGCCGCATCGTCCACCGTGCGCGCCAGCGGTCCGACCGTATCGAAGGACTGCGCCAGCGGCAGCACGCCGGCCGCGTCGAGCAAGCCGTGGGTCGGCCTGACACCGACGACCGCGTGCACGCAGGCCGGGCCGCGCACCGAGCCGAACGAATCGGTGCCGAGGCCGAACACCGCGAAACCGGCCGCCACCGCCGCCCCCGTGCCGCTGCTGGACCCGCTGGCATTGCGCGAGAGCCGGTAAGGATTCAAGGTCAGGCCGCTCGCCGAGCTGTAGCCGAAGCGCCCATTGGACGCGGCGAGCTCGGACATATTGGCCTTGCCGAGCACGATCGCGCCGGCGGCGCGCAACCGGGCCACCACGGGCGCGTCGGCGGCGGGCAGCGCGTCGCGCAGTGCGGCGCAACCGGCCGTGGTCGGCAATCCCACGGTGTCGATATTGTCCTTGACCACCATCGGCATGCCGTGCAGCGGACCTCTCGGCCCATGCCGCCGCCGTTCGCGGTCGAGCCGCATCGCCTCATGCAGCGCGTCGGGATGCAACTGGCTGACCGCGTTGATCGACGGGCCGGAACGGTCGAACGCCTCGATACGCGCAAGATGCCCCGCGACCAGCTCCTCGGCCGTCAGCGTGCCGGCGTCCATGCGGCGCGCCAGTTCGGCGATCGGCAGTTCGAACAGATCCGATGCCGCCTCCACCGCGCCGACGGGCGCTGCCGCAGCGGGCGTGTTCGTACGTTCAGTCATCGCGTTGCTTTCCCTCACGGAATACATGAACGACAATGGCGCACGCAGTGCCCGCGGCCACCGTACCGCGTCCCGCCGCTCGCCCGAGGATCTCCCGATGAAAAGCACCACCAGCCGGAACCTGCCCGCCCTTGCCAACCTGGTCGCGCTCGAAGCCACCGTGCGCAAGGGAAGCCTGACCGAAGCGGCCGAGGAACTGTGCCTGACGCAGAGCGCCGTCAGCAAGCAATTGACGGAACTGGAGACCTTTCTCGGCGTGCGGCTGCTGGACCGGCGCAAGGGTGGCGTGGTCGCGACGGCGACCGGCACGGAATACCTGAAGCGCGTCAGGCAGGTGCTGAATCTCCTCGAGGAAGCCACGCTGGAAGTCCTGACCGGCCGCGGGTCCGGCGGACGCCTCGATCTGTCGGTGCCGGTCTCGCTGGGGAACATCTGGCTGCTGCCACGCATGCTGCAATTCGCCAAGCAGCATCCGCAGATCCAGCTGAACATCACCACCAAGGTCGGCCCCGTCGACCTGCCCCACAGCGGCCTGGACGCCGCCATCATGTACTGCGGCGGGCCGCCGCCCGGACACTTCGGCGTCGAGGTCATGCCGCTCGAACTGTTTCCCGTCTGCGCGCCGGACAGGCTGCCGCGCGGCGGGTCGCTGTCCCAGGCACTGCGGCAGATGCCCCTGCTCCATCAACATACGGCGCTGGACGCATGGCCGGCCTATCTCGCGCAGATCGGCGCCAAGGTGGCCAGGCCCGGCGACGGGCCCCGCTACGGCCTGCTGACCATGGGCCTGCAGGCCGCCATCAGCGGCATGGGCGTGGCGCTGCTGCCCGACTATGTCGCCGGCGACGATCTTCGGGCCGGCCGGCTGGTACGACTGTCCGACACGAGCTACCTGTCGCCGAAGTCGTATTACTTCGTCTGCCTCGAAGAAAAGCGCGCCAACCCGACGCTGGTGACCTTCGTCGACTGGCTGCTGCAAACGGCCAATGCCGACGCCGGCTGACCGGCATGGCCTCACGCCGGCGCACGTGACCTGACGAGGGTCGACGTCACGAAGCGTCCGGGCCGATTGCCGGTCGGCGTGCCGCGGCGCAGCGTGGCCTGCCCGGCGACGAACACGTCGCGCACGCCGACCGAGGGCTGCGTGGGCGCATCGAAGGTGGCGCAATCGCGGATGGTCGCCGGGTCGAACACCGTGATATCGGCGACCTTGCCCACGGCGAGAAGCCCCCTTCCCTCGAGTCCGAAGCGCTGCGCGGGCAGGCCCGTCATCTTGTGGACGGCGCGCTCGAGCGGAAACAGGCCCAGGTCGCGCGAGTACAGGCCCAGCACGCGCGGAAAGGTGCCCCACAGGCGAGGATGCGGCGTTTCGTCGGACGGAATGCCGTCGGAGCCGATCATCGTGTCCGGGTAGTCGAGGATGTCGCGCACATCGCTCTCGTCCATGATGAAGTACACCGCGCCGCCCGGCAGCAAGGCCTCGGCCACCTCGCGCCGCGAACGCTGCCACTCCTGCGCCAGGTCCTCGAGATAGCGGCCCGCCGCTTCCGGATGCGAGGCCGACCACGTGATCAGGATGCGGTCGCACTGGTCCACGCGTTCGGGACGCAGCATGGTCGACGACGCCGCGTACGGATAGCAGTCCAGGCAGAGCGGCATGGTGCGCGACAGCTCGCGCACCTGCGCCAGCGTCTCGCGGCTGCGGCCGTGATTGCGCTTGCCGACGAGCTTGTGATGCGAGATCACGGTCGGCACGTTGAGCGCCTTGCCCAGGCGCGCGGTCTCGTCGATCGCCTCGGCGACCTTGTCGCTTTCGTCGCGCATATGCGAAACCAGCACGCCGCCCAGCCGCTGCATCGGCTCGCACATGCGCAGGATCTCCTGCTCCGGTGCCGCCGCCGACGGCGGATAGAAGGTGCCGGTGGAGACGCCGATGGCGCCTTCCAGCAGGGCCTGCTCCACGTCGCGCCGCATGCTGTCGATCTCGTGGTCGCTCGCGGCGCGTCCCAGCTCCGCGACGCGGCGCGCGCGCAGCGTCGATTGGCCGATGAGCACCGATACGTTGACGGTGGCGGGCCTGGCGGCGAATGCCTCGCGGTAGGCCCGCACGGACTCGAATACGAAGCCGCCCCGCATGATGTCGAGCGGCGCGGGCGGGATGGTGTCGGTGACGAGCGGGAACAGGCTGATGCCGCAGTTGCCCGCGATGATGGTGGTCACCCCTTGCGTGACCTTGGGCAGCATCTGCGGGGACTGGAACACCATCCAGTCGTCGTGCGTATGGGTGTCGATGAAGCCCGGCGCGACAACCATGCCGGTGGCGTCGATGACCTCGTCGGCGGTGGCGTCCGGGCCGATGCCGATGGCGGCGATCACGCCGTCGCGCACCGCCACGTCCGCGGCGCGCCGCGGCGCCCCGCTGCCGTCGATCAGGTCGCCGTGGCGGATGATCAGATCGAAATGCGATGACATGCCGTGCGCCCTCAATCGACCTTGGCGCCGCTCTTGCGCACCAGCTCGCCGAACTTCACGGTCTCGGATGTCACCAGCGCCTGGAAGTCGCGCGGCGATCCGCCCAGCGGCTCGAAGGAAAGCCGGTCCAGCTGCGCGCGGAAGCCGGGGTCGCGGATCACCGCGTTGACCTCGCGATTGAGCCGGTCCACCACCTCGGCCGGAATGCCCGGCGCGCCGACCAGCCCGGCCCACGCGGTCAGTTCGTAGCCCTTGAGGCCGGCCTCGTCCATGGTCGGCACCTGCGGGAAATGCGGCGAGCGCCGGGTCGATGTCACGGCCAGCGCGCGAACCTTGTTGCTGCTGACGTAGGGCCCGATCGACGGCACGTTGTCGAACATCAGGTGCACGTTGTTGCCGACCAGATCCTGCAGCGCAGGGGTACTGCCCTTGTACGGCACGTGCTCGATCTGGAGATGGGCCAGCGTCTTGAACAGCTCGCCGCCCAGATGGCTGGTCGTGCCGTTGCCGGCCGAGCCCATCGACAGCTTGCCGGGATTGGCCTGCGCGTAGGCGATCAGTTCGCGCACCGACTTGACCGGCAGCGCGTTGTTGACCGCGAGGATATTGAAGGTGGTCACCAGCCCGACGATGGGGACCAGCTTGTCGGGGTCGTACGGCAGCCGGCTGTAGAGGAAGCGGTTGGTCGCCAGCGTGGCGTTGTTGCCATAGGCGATGGTGTAGCCGTCGGCGGGAGCCTGCAGCAATGCCTGCATGCCGATATTGCCGCCGGCGCCGGGCCGGTTTTCCACCACGATGGCCTGGCCCAGCCGTTTGGACAGCGCATCGCCGAACAGCCGCGCCACGATGTCGGGCGCGCCTCCGGCCGCCGTCGGCACGATCAGCTTGATCGGTTTTTCCGGCCACGCCGCCTGTGCCGACGGCATCGACATGCCGATCGCGCCCGCCACCAATACCCATGCCAATGCCTGTCTCACGGTGCTCCTCCCGATCGCTGCGGTTCATTGATGAAGCGAGTATGGAGGAGCGCAACGCGCGCGGCGTGAAGTTTTTTCGGCGAAGTATTCCGCGATGGAATGTATCGTCCGGAGCGAGCCGCCCCGGTCCGGAGCGTTGGCAGGCGCGATGCCCCCGGCCCCCTGCTCGCCCCTGCGCTATACTCGCCCCTCATGGACACGAAGCCCAACTCGCCGACCCGGCAATATTGGTGGCGCGCCTGAACCAGGCGGCCCGTTTCCACACGCACCTCGAAAACGCGATGCCGCCAGCCTCCTGGCGGCATTTTCGTTTGTGCGCACAGTGGCTGGTGGTGTCGGTAACCGGAACACGATCACCGGATAACCGGTAAACCGGAACACCATCCATGACCAACGCAACCCAGCCCATCATCCTGACCGGCGACCGCACCACCGGTCCGCTTCATCTCGGCCACTACATCGGCTCGCTGCGCTCCCGCGTTCAGCTGCAACAGAAAGCGAAGCAGTTTCTGCTGCTGGCCGATACGCAGGCGATGACGGACAACGTCGGCCGCCATCAGAAGGTCACCGAGAACGTCGTCGAGGTCGCGCTCGACTATCTCGCCGTCGGCATCGACCCGGACAAGTCGACGATCTTCATCCAGTCGCAGGTGCCCGAGCTCGCGGAGCTGACGCAGTACCTGCTGAACCTGGTGACGGTCTCGCGCCTGGAGCGCAATCCGACCATCAAGGAAGAAATCCGGCTGCGCGGGTTCGAGCGCGACATCCCGGCCGGCTTTCTGACCTATCCGGTGAGCCAGGCCGCCGATATCACGGCATTCAAGGCGACGCTGGTGCCGGTCGGGGACGATCAGCAGCCGATGATCGAGCAGACCAACGAGCTGGTGCGCCGCTTCAACCTGACGGTCGGACGCGAGGTGCTGGTCGAATGCGAGGCGGTGCTGTCGCACGTGCCGCGGCTGCCCGGCATCGACGGCAAGGCGAAGATGAGCAAGTCGCTCGGCAACGCGATCACGCTAGGTGCGACGCCGGACGAAATCTCGAAGGCGGTCCACGACATGTACACCGACCCGAACCATCTGCGCGTCAGCGATCCCGGCCAGGTCGAGGGCAATGTCGTATTCATGTTCCTCGATGCCTTCGATCCCGACACGGCGGCCGTGGACGAGATGAAGGCCCACTATCGCCGTGGCGGCCTCGGCGACAGCGTCGTCAAGCGCCGGCTCAACGAGCGTTTGCAGGCGCTGATCGCGCCGATTCGCGAGCGGCGCATGCAGTTCGAGCGCGACCGCGCCGGCGTGCTGGACATCCTGCGCCAAGGCACGATGCGGGCGCGGGAAACCGCCGGCGCGACGCTGAGCGAGGTCAAGGGCGCGCTGGGGCTGAACTACTTCGGCAACTGACGGCGGGGCGCCAGCCGGACCGTCATCGCGACCGCGCCCTCGCCTCGCCTCGCCTCGCCTCGCCTCGCCTCGCCTCGCCTCGCCTCGCCTCGCCTCGCCGAGCAGCCAGTCGCGAAAGGCCGCGGGACGTGGACGGCGGCGTGATGCCAGGCCGCAACCGAGCCCCGGCAGCGCACGACGCTGCCGCTCTCCAATCAGCGCGGGGCATCGTCGGAGGAAACGGCGGAAAGCAGCCGCACCGCCGTCTCCTCGTCGATGTCGAGGCGATACTTCGTCGCCAGGTAGTGCGCCAGATAGGCAATGCGCGCGGGCGTGCTTTGCCCGGCTTGCAGTTGCGCCCGGTAGGCCTCCACCTCGCAGGCCAGCCGATAGGCCTTCGACAGCAGATAGCGCGGCCCGTGCGTGAACGGCCGCCGCCAGAACTGGCGCACGTGAACCAGTTCATGCACGATCAGCCCGGCCGATACGCCGGGTCGAAGCAGCACGATCGGGCCGAGACTGATGCCGTCGAAATGCCGCGGAACAAACCAGCGGCTTTCCAGCAGCAGGCACCTTGGGTTGCGCAACGCCTTCATCGGAGTCGGGAACGTACGGCAATAACGGACGGCAATACGGCAAGCCTTGGGGAATGCGGGCCCGGCGCTGATGCGCTGCGGCGCTATGGGCGAAAAAACGCCGCGCGGCGTCCTGCGATGTCCGAGAGAGAGACTGTGTCGCGGCGCGGGCCCGCAATGCCGGGGATAGACATTGCAGGCGCCGCCAAAGTTCGAAGCCTGACCCCGCGCCGTCTCGATCAGCCTTGCGGACCCGACCCCGAATCGTGATCCAGTGCGTTGCGGATCAAGGCACGCCCCTTCGGCGGCGCGGCCAGGTACGCCAGGTACATCGAGGCGGCCAACGCCAATCCGGCCACGGCAAAAGCGATAAAGGTCGTGCCGGCGATACCCAGTTTTCCATCGGACATGGTGGTCTCCCGTGAAGATGTCAAAGGCAATCGAATGGAGCGGAATCCAGTCACGCCAAGCAAGCCCTGCGCCACCGCCGCAATGCCGTGAGATCGGCCGTGCGAGCCGGATCGGGCGCTAAGGAGCGGCAAAGGGGCGGCAAAGGCCGATAATGGGCGGTAAAGATTGCCGGCAACCCTAAAAAATGGCGCCCGATCCCGACGGCCAGCGGACGGCGCGATAATGGACGGGCCATGCTGCCCAACACGCCCACCATTCCCTCCTTCGAATCGCCGATCGAACTGCTGACCGCCTGCCACGACAAGGTCCGGCGTTTTGCCTCGCTGTGCGGCCGCCTCGCCGAACACACCGCCCGGCATGGCGCGGACGACCAGGCGCGCACCGCGGCGGCCGGCATCGTGCGGTACTTCACGATTGCCGCGCCCCTGCATCACGCGGATGAAGAAGCGGACCTGTTCCCCGCCCTGCGCGCGCTCGGCGACGACGCCCTGACAGCCACGATGCAGGCGCTGGAGGACGACCACGACACGCTCGATGCGCTGTGGGAGCAGGCCCGGCCGTGGCTGGAGGCCGTGCAGCAGGGCTCGGCCGGCGCCGCGCCGGAAGCCCTCGCGCAGTTCGCCTCGCGCTACCTTCGGCATGTCGAGCGCGAGGAGCGCGAGGTCTTTCCCTTCGCGACCCGCCTGCCCGAGCCGACCTTGCGGGCCATCGGCCAACGGATGGCGCAGCGCCGCGGGGCTTGAAGCGGCGGTCATTCAGGGCGGCGCCTTCTCGACGGCAGTATTTCGCGATAGAAAACTTACAGTACGTCCAGCAAGTATTTGCGGGTAAACGCCTAACATCGTTAACTTGCGGTACGTACCGCTTGTAAATACACTGCCTCGCATGCCGAAGAAACTTGCCACCCTGCCCGCGCCCGACCGCGATCCATCCGCACCGGAAAGCCGTACATCGCCGGATGGAGCCGAGGCGGTGCCGGCCAAGCGCCAACGCCGGACCCAGGCCGAGCGCGTCGCCGAATCCGACCGCCGTCTGATGGCCGCGGCCACGCGGCTGATTGCGACGCGCGGCTACACGCATACGACGCTGGAGGCGACGGGCATCGAGGCGGGATACAGCCGCGGCCTGGTGCAGCACCGCTTCGGCACCAAGGACCGGCTGCTGGAAGAGCTGGTCAAGCACATTGCCAACGCGCACCGCGAACGCTTGCTGGCACGCATGCAGGGCCTGACGGGATTGGACGCGATCTTCTGCGAGATCGACTGCTACCTCGAGGGCATGGACGATCCGTCGGAGAATTCGCGCGCCTTCTTCGTGCTGATGCTCGAGTCGATCGGCCCGGCCCCGCAGGTCCGCCCGACGTTCGCCGCGATCAGCGCGCGCTGGCACCGCGCGATCACGCGCCATATCGAGGCCGGGCAGCGCGCCGGCCAGATCCGCCGCGAGATCGTGGCCGCCGACGAGGCGCAGCTGCTGATCGCGACGGTACGCGGGCTGCGCATGCAGTCGATGCTGAACCCAACCACCAGCCATATCGCGGTCGCGATCCGAGCGCTGAAGGACAACCTGCGCACCCGTCTGCTGATCCCCCAAAACCCGGCCGAAAGGCCGTCCGAAAAACCGTCCGCCAAGCTGCACGACACGCCCGAGTAGCCGGCGTTTTCCACTGCCCGTTTTCACGCTGACCGCGCGCCGATTGCAAGGCGCAACGCGGTCGGACGTCGCTCGCCCGCACAACGACAACAACGGTGACAGCGACAACAACACCAACAAAAAGCACAGGAGACAAGGCCCATGTCACATCGCTGGATCCAGGCCTGCACCGCCGTCGCTGTCGCGATATTCGCGACCGCCACGTGCCCGCCGGCCCATGCCGCGGAATTCCCCGGCAAGCCGGTCCGCCTGGTGGTCGGCTTTCCGCCGGGCGGGGCCTCGGACATCGTGGCGCGGCTGCTGCAACCGCATCTGCAGAAGGACCTCGGCCAGCCGGTCGTCATCGAGAACCGTCCCGGCGCCAACGGCAACATCGCCAATGAAGTGGTGGCGCGCGCCGAGCCCGACGGCTACACGCTGCTGCTCGGCAACCCCGGACCGCTGGTGCTCAACCCCTTCCTCTACAAGCGGGTGCCGATCGACCCGGTCAAGGCCTTCGTGCCCGTCACCCAGCTGACCGAGAGCCCGATGGTGGTCGTGGTGCCGGCCGCCTCGCCGTTCAAATCGATGGGCGACCTGCTGGCCAGGGCGCGCCAGAACCCCGGCAAGCTGACCTACGGCTCGGCCGGCAACGGCAGCTCGATGCATGTCGCCGGCGCGACGCTGCAGGTGCGGCTGAACACGCCGCTGATCCACGTTCCGTACAAGGGCAGCGGTCCCGCGCTGAACGACCTGCTGGCCGGCCAGCTCGACTTCATGGCGGACAGCCGCTCCACCACCCTGCCCCTGATTCGCGACGTGCGCCTGCGTGCGCTGGCCGTGACCGGCAGCCGTCGTGTGCCCGACCTGCCCGACGTGCCGACCGTCGCGGAGGCCGGCGTCCCGGATTTCGACGTGACCACCTGGCTCGGCATCGTCGCGCCGGCCGGCACACCGGCACCGGTCGTGCAGCGGCTGCACGCGGCGTTCGCCGGCGCATTGAAGCAACCGTCGGTGCAGGCCCGCCTCGCGGAGCTGGGCACCGGCATCAAGGCCAGCACGCCGGCGGAATTCGCCAGGGCGCTGGAAGGGGAACGCGAGAACGCGCGCCAGCTGGTACGCGACTCCGGGATGTCGATCGAATGAACGCAAATTCCTCCACGGACGGGCGCCCCCTGGCGCTCCAGGCTGCGCGCTGCGGCAACTGCCACGGCTACAGCTATCCCGCCAACGTGCCCGGATGCCGCCATTGCGGCGCCTCGCCCGAGGCGATCGACACGATCGATTGCATGGGCGCGGTCCCGCTACGCAACGTGGTCACCGTGTACGCGCCGCTCGCCCCGGGCCTTGCCGTGCCCGCCATCATCGGCGAGGTCGAACTATGCCCGGGGCTGATCGAAGAAGTCCGCATCGATGCCGAGGATGAGCACGCCGTACCGCCGGGCACGCCGGTGCGGCCGGTATGGATCGACGACGAGCACGGCGGCGGCTGGGTCTTTCGCGCGGCAACGACGGCAGCGGCATCGGTGAAGGGGGACGTGCGATGAGCCATCCAACGTCGCTGATGCAGCAGCGGCCGGTGTACGTGATCGGCATCGGCATGCATCCGTACCAGTTTCCGAGCGAGACGCCCTACCCGCAGCTGGGCCTGCGCGCGGTGCGCGAGGCGCTGGCCGACGCGGGACTGGCATGGCCGCAGGTGCAGAGCGCCTTCGTCGGGACCGCGGCGCTGGGCATGGCCGCCGGCCGCGTGATGCTGCGCCATCTGGGTTCGACTGGGCTCGAGGTCGCGCAGGTCGAGAACGCGTCGGCCTCGGGGTCGACCGCGTTCCGCCTGGCCTGCCTGCAGGTCGCCTCGGGCGAACGCGATGTCGTGCTCGCGCTGGGCGTCGACAAGTTCGGCGACGGCCGCCGCGCGGTGCTCAAGGACGGCCTGCCGCCATTGAGCCCGACCGCCAACGTGCCGCTGGTCAAGTTCGCGCTGCTGGCGCGCCGCGCGATGCGCGAAGGCGGCCTGCGCATCGAGGATCTGGCGGCGGTCGCGGTGAAGAACCACGGCAACGCCTCGCGCAATCCGTATGCGCAGTTCCGCAAGCCGCGAACCATCGAGCAGGTCCTGAACTCGCCGCGAATCGCGGGCGACCTGACGGCGATGCAGTGCTGCCCGCGCGGCGAAGGGGCGGCCGCCGCGATCGTCGTGTCGGAGTCGGCCATGCGCGAACTGGGCCTGGATCGCTCCCGCGCCGTGCGCGTGCTGTCGTCCGTTGCCAGTAGCGAGGAGCTGCAGCAGGACGCGCCGGCGCTGGTCGAACTGGTGCGCAAGTCTTCGGCGCAGGCGCTGGACCAGGCGGGCATCGGCCCGCGGGAGCTGGACATCGTCGAGCTGCATGACGCCTTCACGATCGAGGAGCTGCTGTACAGCGAGGCGATCGGCGTTTGCGAGACCGGCGAAGGCGCGACGTTCCTCGCCCGTGGCGGCTCGCAGATCGGCGGCCAATGCGCGGTCAATCCATCCGGCGGCCTGATCGGCATGGGCCATCCGCTCGGACCGACCGGCATCGGCCAGGTCGCCGAAATCACGCGCCAGCTGCGGGGCGAAGCCGGCGACCGGCAACACCCGGGCGCGCGGCTGGCGCTGGCCCACATGATCGGGCTCGGCTCGGTGGCCGTCGCCCACGTGCTGTCTCGCGGCTGAACCGCTTCCCCACCGCCCAGGCCCGCCCACATCGACCATGGACTATTCCACCCTGCTCTACGACACGCGCGACGGCGTTGCGCTGATCTACCTGAACCGGCCCGAACGCATGAACGCGATCGGCGGGAACATGAAGGCTGAACTGGCGCACGCGCTGTTCGAGCGCGCGCGCCGCGACGACGCGGTGCGCTGCGTCGTGATCACCGGCGCCGGCGACAAGGCCTTCTGCGCCGGCGCCGACATCAAGGAACGCGCCGACCGCGTCGTGCCCCAGGCCGAATATCACCTGCAGCAGAAAGCCACGCACGAACTCTTCCGCGCGCTCGAACAGTTCGAAAAGCCCGTCATCGCGGCGATCAATGGCGTCGCGCTCGGCGGCGGCCTCGAGATCGCGCTCTGCTGCGACGTCCGCATCGCCGCGCGGGGCGCGCGGCTGGGCCTGCCCGAAGCGCGCATCGGCGTGCTGCCCGCGGCCGGCGGCACGCAGCGTTTGCCGCGCCTGGTGGGCGTGGGCATCGCCAAGGAGCTGATGCTGACCGGAGACCATATCGACGCCGAGCGCGCGCTGGCGATCGGGCTCGTCAACCACGTGGTGCCGCCCGACGCGCTGCTGCCGACCGCGCTGGCGATGGCCGGACGCATGGCGGCCAACGCGCCGCTGGCGCTGCGCTACGTCAAGCATGCGATCGACCTCGGCATGCAGGTGGGCATCGACGCCGGCCTGGAATACGAACGCTACGCCGCGGCCCTGGTGGTCTCCAGCGAGGACCGCAAGGAAGGCATGCGTGCCTTCGTCGAGAAACGCAAGCCGGTGTTCCGCGGACAGTAGGCGGCGCATCGCATCGATCGAACGACAACGAGGAAAGGCATCGACATGGATCTGAATCTGAAGAGCAAGGTGGCCTTTGTCACCGGGGGCGGCCAGGGCGTGGGCAGGCGCATCTGCCTGGATCTGGCGGCCGAGGGGGCCAGCGTCGCGGTCAACGACCTGTTCGCCGAACGCGCGCAGGCGGTGGTGGCCGAGATCGAGGCCGCGGGTGGCCGGGGCTTTGCAGCCGTGGCCGACATCACGCGCGAAGACGACATCAACGCCGCCATCGCCGCGGCACAGGAAGCGCTGGGCCCGATCGACATCCTCGTCAACAACGCCGGCGTGCTGGTCGAGCGGCGCGAGAAAGGCGGCGCCGCTCCGCTCTTCATCGACACCACCCCCGATGCGTGGGAGCGCATCGTCGCGCTCAATGTGTTCGGCATGATGCATTGCTGCCGCGCCGTGCTGCCCGGCATGAAGGCGCGCCGCTACGGCAAGATCGTCAACATCATGTCCGAGGCGGGCCGCGCCGGCGAGGGCCGGCTGGCGGTGTATTCGGGCGCGAAGGCCGCCATGCTGGGCTTCGCCAAGGCGATTGCGCAGGAGCACGGGCGCGATTGCATCAACGTCAACGTGGTGGCGCTGGGCGCGGTCTCGCACGAGGGCATCAAGGAGGGCGCCTTGCATCCCGATGCGACGCCCGAGAACAACGAGCGCCTGGGCAAGATGCTGAACGCCTACCCGATCGGCCGCGGCTTGCAGCGCCTGGCGCGTCCCGAGGACGTGTCGGGCATGGTGTGCCTGCTGGCCTCGGACCGCGCCGCCTACATCACGGGCCAGAGCATCGGCGTCAGCGGCGGCTTCGTGATGCTCTGACCGGCCGCCATCATGCCATCCCATCGCGCCGGCGCCAACGCTCCCGCCCCCTTCCGGACACGGATCACGGATCTGCTCGGCATCCGGCATCCAATCCTGGCCGGCGGGCTGATGTGGCTGTCCGACGCACGCTATGTCGCAGCGCACGTGAACGCCGGGGCGATGGCATTCCTGACGCCGCGCTCGTTCGACGGTCTGGCGGCCTATCGCGCCGCGCTGCGCGACTGCAAGTCCCTGACGCGGGGCATGCCGTTCGGCGTCAATCTGACGCAATCGCGGCGCGTGGACGCCAATCGCCTGGTGCCTGCCTGGATCGACATCGCGCTCGAAGAAGGCGTGCGGCATTTCGAGACGGTGGGCGCTTCGCCCGGGCCGCTGTTCGAACGCATCCACGCCGGCGGGGGCCTGGCGATCCATAAATGCGCGTTCGTCGAGCACGCGATCAAGGCCGAACAGGCCGGTGCCGATGCCATTGCGCTGGTCGGTGCCGAGGCCGGCGGACATCCCGGGACCAACGAGCTGCCTGCCTTCGTGCTCGGCGCCCTCGCGCTGGAGCGCCTGTGCGTGCCGCTGGCCATCGGCGGCGGCATCGGCGATGGCCGGCAGATTGCCGCGGCCCTTGCCCTTGGCGCCGACGCGGTGCTGATGGGCACGCGCTTCCTGACCTGCGAAGAAGTCTGGGCGCACGACCGATACAAGCGCCATCTGGCGGCGCAGCCGGCGCAGTCCTCGACGCTGGCGCTGCGCGGCACCGGCCATCCATGGCGCGTGCTGGACAACGCCACGGTGCGCGAGACGCGGCGGCTCGAAGCGGGCGGCGCGCACCGCTACGAAGACTTCGGCGCGCTGGCCACCGGCCGCCTTGGCCGCGACCACGGTTACCGGGACGGCGACTGGGACACCGGCCTGCTGTCGATGGGGCCGGCGATCGGCTTTGCCAACGCCATCGAGCCCGTGGCCGCAACCGTCGGGCGGCTGATGGCACAGGCAAGCAGCGCGGCTGGGCGGCTGCAATCGCTTTGCATGTCGGCGGACAGCGCCGAGCATGCCCCTGCCCCTGCCTCTGCCCACGGCCAGGCCGACGCCAAAGGCCACGCCCTCCTAACCTGATTGCCGGACCCCATGCAAGCCAATCTGACCATCCACTTCGGCGAGCGCCGCATCGATTCGCCCACGCTGCAGGACCATGCGGCGCGCGCCGCGAGCGGCTTCACCGAGCTCGGGCTGCAGCCCGGCGACGCCGTCGCGGTGATGCTGCGCAACGATATCCCGTACCTGGAGCTGATCGTCGCGCTCGACCGTCTCGGCGTGCACCTGGTCGCCATCAACTGGCACTTCCAGGTCGAGGAGGCCGCCTTTATCCTGCGCGACAGCGGCGCGAAGGCCTTCGTGGTGCATGCGGACCTGCTGCCCGGCGTCGCCAGCGGCGTGCCCGACGGCATGCCGGTGCTGGTCGTACCGACGCCGCCGGAGATCGTCGACGCCTACCGCCTGCCCGAGCCGCCGGCGCTGCCCGCGGGCGCGCTGTGCTGGCCGGAATGGCGCGACCGCTTCGCGCCGTCGACGGCCGAGCGCGTGCCGTCGGTCGGCAGCATGCTGTACACGTCGGGCACGACCGGGCGGCCGAAAGGCGTCATGCGCCTGCCCGGCACGCCGGCCCAGCATCAGGGATCGCTACGGGTGCGCTCGATCGCCAGCGCCGCGCGCCCCGGCATGCGCTGCGCCGTGGTCGGCCCGCTGTACCACGCCGGCCCCAATGCCGCCGCGCGGGTCGCGCTCGAACTGGCGCACGACATCGTGGTGCTGCCGCGCTTCGACGCCGAGCAGCTGCTGCAGACGATCGAACGCCATCGCATCACGCATCTGTCGCTGGTACCGATCATGCTGGTGCGCCTGCTGAAACTGCCCGAGCCGGTGCGCGCGGCCTACGATGTGTCGTCGCTGGAGAACGTCACCCACGGCGGTTCACCCTGCTCGCCCGAGGTGCGGCGCGCGATGATCGCGTGGTGGGGACCGATCGTCAACGAAACCTATGGCTCCACCGAAGCGGGGCTGATCACCTTTGTCACCGCCGCCGATTGGCTGGCGCGCCCGGGCACCGCGGGCCGCCCCTTTCCGGGTACGTCGATCCGCATCCTCGACGAGCACGGCCGCGAATTGCCGCCGGGCGAGGTCGGCGAGATCTATGTCGATACCGGCGACAACGCCCTGCCCTTCACCTATCGCCACAACGAGGCGCAGCGGCGCGCGATCGAGCGCGATGGCTACATCACCAATGGCGATGTTGGCTATCTCGATGCCGACGGCTATCTGTTCATCACCGACCGCAAGCGCGACATGATCATCTCCGGCGGGGTCAACATCTACCCGGCGGAGATCGAGCACGCGCTGGTCGGCAACCCGCAGGTCGCCGACTGCGCGGTGTTCGGCGTGCCCGATGCCGAGTTCGGCGAGGCGGTGGCCGCTGCGGTCGTACGCGCGCCGGGCAGCGCGATCGACGCGGCCCACGTGCGCGACTGGCTGCGCGAACGCGTGGCCGGCTACAAGGTGCCGCGCCACGTCGAGTTCCACGACGCCTTGCCGCGCGACAGCATGGGCAAGGTCTTCAAGAACCAGCTGCGCGCGCCGCACTGGGAACGCACCGGACGGAAGATCTGATGCGCGACGCCGTTTCCAGCTCCTCCTTGTCCGTCTTCGACACCACGCCCGGACACTTCGGCACGCGCTGGCCCGGCGAGGCGGTGTTCGGCGCGGGCTGCGTGGCAAGGCTGCCGGAATGGGCCCGCCGCGAAGACGTACGCCGGCCGCTGCTGCTCAGCGATGCCGGACTGGCGGCCACGGGCCTGCTCGCCCGCGTCGCGGACACGCTGCGCCAGGCCGGCATCGAGCCGGTGTGCCATGACGATGTCGATGCCAATCCGACGGTGCGCCACGTCCATGCGGCCGCGCAGCGCTGGCACGAGAACCGCTGCGACGCGCTGATCGCGCTCGGTGGCGGCAGCGTGATCGATGTCGGCAAGGTCCTCACAGCGATGCTGGGCAGCGATGCGCCGCTGGCGGAAGTGCTGCAACACGGCGACGCGGCGCTGTTCCGGCCCGTGCCGCCGTTCGCCGCGGTGCCGACCACCGCGGGCACCGGCAGCGAGAGCACCATCGCGGCGCTGATCAAGGACGAGGCCGGACGCAAGCATGTCATGCGCAGCCATCGCTGCCGCCCGCAATGGGTCGCACTCGATCCGCTGCTGACGCTCACCGTGCCGCTGGCGGTCACCGCGAGCACCGGCTTCGACGTGATGATGCACGCGCTGGGGGCGGCGACCAACCGCGCCAGCCATCCGATCGGCGAGGCGTTGGCGCTCGACGCGCTGCGCCGGACCATCGCCGCCCTGCCCGCCGTGCTCGCCCAGCCCGACGACGAGGCGGCGCGAGCGGACATGCTGCTGGCAAGCTATCTCGCCGGCGTCGCGATGAGCCTGCGCGGCGTCGATGGCATCCACGGCCTGTGCACGCCGCTCGAGGCGATCGTCGACGCGCCGCATGCGCATGTGCTGGCGGTGGTGTGCGAGCCGCTGATGCGCTTCAACATGGCGGCGATCGCCGATCGCTACGCCGCGGCGGCGCAAGCCTGCGGCCTGGCGGCGCCGGGCCAGTCCACCGCGCGGCAGGCGGTGGCGCTGATCGACAAGGTATGCGAACTGCGCGACCTTGCCGGCCTGCCGAGCTGGCTCGATGCGCTCGGCGCCATTCCGGCCGACATGAGCGCGGTCCATGCCGCGGCGGCCAGCAATGCTTCCGCGCGCCTGAACGGCCGGCCGCTGTCGCACGACGACATCGTCGCGCTCTATGCCGCGATGCGCCGCGAGCCCTACGTGGCGCTCTCCTGAACCCCGCTCTTTTATCGAGATCCCCATGCAACCGACCTCCATGCTGCGCAGCGGCGTCTACCCCCTACTGATCGACGGCGCCGAACGGCAGGCCGCCAGCGGCCGCAGCTTTGCCGTCGGCAATCCGTCGAACGGCAGCACGCTCGCCCATGTCGCCGAGGCCGGCGTCGAGGACGTCGATGCCGCGGTGCGCGCCGCCCGGCACGCCTTCGACATGCACTGGCGCAAGACCTCCGCGCGCGAGCGCAGCCGGCTGCTGCGCAAGCTGGCGCAGGCGCTGGACGCCAGGCGCGAACAGCTGGCGTGGCTGGAAACGTGGAACGTCGGCCGGCCGATCACCACGACGCGCGCGTCGCTGCTGACCATGCTCGACGGCATCGATTACGTCGCCGGCGTATCGCAAGGCATCGGCGGGCAGACGCTGAACGTCGCGGATACTTCGGTGATCAACTTCACGCTGCGCGAGCCCTTCGGCGTGGTGGCGCTGATCCTGCCCTGGAACTACCCGCTGACGCTGACCATCAGCAAGCTGATGCCGGTCCTGGCGGCCGGCAACACGGCGGTGATCAAGGCGTCGGAGATCACGCCGCTGTCCACCGTGGAGCTGGGCGCGGCCATCCTCGAGGCCGGCTTTCCGCCGGGGGTGATCAACATCGTGCACGGCCCCGGCGCGACCATCGGACAGGCGCTGGTCGATCATCCGCTGGTCGAGAAGATCTCGTTCACCGGCGGCACGGCGACCGGCAAGGCGATCTACCGCAGCGCAGCCGAACGCATCAAGCGCGTGACGCTGGAACTGGGCGGCAAGTCGCCGCTGATCGTGTTCGACGATGCCGACGTCGACGCGGCGGTGGGCGTCGCGCTGCAGGACATCACGCGCAACACCGGGCAGATCTGCATCGCCTGCACGCGGCTGCTGGTCCAGCACGGCATCGCCGACGCCTTCGCCGAGAAGCTGCGCGCTGCCTGCGCCCGCGTGCGCATCGGCCTGCCCGACGATCCCGCCACCGAGATGGGGCCGCTGGTCAGCCGCGCGCAGTACGAGCGCGTCAACGGCTATCTGTCACTCGGCCGCGACGAGGGTGCCTCGCCCGTCGCGACGGCGGACATCGGCGACCGTCCCGAACTGCGCGACGGCTACTTCGTCACGCCCACGCTGTTCGCCACCGCGAACAACGGCATGCGCGTCGCGCAAGAAGAGATCTTCGGGCCGGCGCAGGCGCTGATCCGCTTCAGTGATGAAGAGGACGCGGTGCGCCTTGCCAACGACAGCCGCTTCGGCCTGGCGGGCGTGGTCTATACGCGCGACGCCGGCCGCGCCATGCGCCTGTGCCAGGCGCTGCAGATCGGCAACCTGGCGATCAACAACCCGATCAAGGCGACGGTCGACGCGCCCTTCGGCGGGTACAAGGAATCGGGGCTTGGCAAGGAGCGCGGCATCGACGCGATCCTCGAGAACACGCAGGTCAAGAACGTGCGGTTCTCGATGCGATAACGGCGCCCTGCCGCGCAAACGACGAAAACATCCAGGAGACAGACCATGAAACGCCTCGCCGCCCTGTTGCTAGCGTTCGCCTCGGCCGGTCCGTGGGCGGCGCCGCCCGCAACGCAGACCGACTTTCCGAACCGGCCGATCCGCATGATCGTCGGCTTCGCGGCCGGCGGTGTCACCGATATCACCGCACGGCAGATCGCCACAGAAATGGGCGAGCTGCTGGGCCAGCCGGTGGTGGTCGACAACCGCACCGGTGCCGGCGGCAATATCGCGACGGCGGAACTGAGCCGCGCCAAGCCGGACGGCTACACGCTGATGCTGGCCTCGCCCGGCCAACTGGTCGTCAATCCGTTGACGCAGAAGTCGCTCGGCTTCGACCCGAACACGAAGTTCTCGCTGATCAGCCTGGTCAACGAGAGCCCCTTCGTCTTCCTGGTGCCGGCCACCTCGAAGTTCCGCACCGTCCAGGAGCTGGTCGCCTGGGGCAAGGCCCACCCGCGCGAACTGAGCTTCGGCTCGCCGGGCATCGGCACCACCATGCATATCGCCGGCGAGATGCTGAAGGTGGCCGCCAGCATCGAGGCCGTGCATGTGCCCTATCGCGGCGGCGCGCAGGCGACCAACGACCTGATCGCCGGCCGGGTCGATTTCATGATCGACAGCCTGGGCTCCGTCTCGCAGGCGGTGCAGGCCGGACAGCTGAAGGTGCTGGCCACCGCGGCACCGTCCCGGCTGCCGCAATTCCCCGATCTGCCGGCGCTGGCCGAAACCTATCCGAACCTGGTGGCCTCGTCGTGGCTCGGCGTCGTCGGCCCGCCGGGGCTGCCGCAGGAGCTCGTCGCGGTGCTCGCCAAGGCCGTGGAACGCGGCTCGCGCGCGCCGCGTTACGTCGAGACCATCGAACGGCGCGGCAGCCGGCTCGCCGCCCCCGGCCCGGCCGCCTTCGCCACGCACCTGGACAAGGAGCGGGAACGGGTCGTGCGCACCGTCGTGCGGGCGGGGATCAAGCTGGATTGATTGGTATGGGATGACGCCGGCCCGGCGCCGGTATCGACTGTGGCCCGGGTTCTGGCGCGGGCTCTGGCGCGGGTTCTCGCCCGCTACGCGCGCCCGGCAGGGACCGGCCCTGCCTCGCATCGCCGCGGTGCTTGCCACAATTCCATGTTTCTACTATATTCGAATCATGGAAACCAATACCGCCCTCGAAGCCCTGTCAGCCCTCGCCCATTCCGTTCGGCTGGCCGTCTTCCGCATGCTCGTCCAGGCCGGCCCCGAGGGCCTGCCGGCGGGGCGGATCGCGGAATTGATGGACATGCCGGCCTCCTCGCTGTCCTTCCACCTGAAGGAGCTGCATCGCGCCGGCCTGCTGCGCAGCCGCCAGGACGGCCGCTCGATCATCTACATGGCCCGCTTCGAGACCATGAACGCATTGCTCGGCTATCTGACGGAGAACTGCTGCGGCGGCAATCCGTGCTCGCCTGTGTCCGGCTGTTCCACCGTATCGGAGTCTTCCCGATGAAACGCTTCCATATCCACGTCAGCGTCGCCGACCTGGCCGACAGCATTCGCTACTACTCCGCGCTGTTCGCCGCCCAGCCTACCGTCGTCAAGGACGACTATGCCAAGTGGGCGCTCGACGATCCGCTGGTGAACTTCGCCATCTCGCGACGCGGCGACGCGCCGGCCGGCGTCGACCACCTCGGCATCCAGGTCGATTCGGAGCAAGAGCTGGCCGAGATGAAAGCACGGTTGGCGAGCGCGAACCTGCCGATGCAGGAGCAGATCGGCACCAGTTGCTGCTATGCGAAGTCGGACAAGTACTGGTCGGTCGATCCGCAGGGGCTCGCCTGGGAATCTTTCCAGACCCTGGGCACCGTGCCGGTGTATGGCCAGTCGCGCGATCGCTCCGCCGAAGCGGGCGCCTGTTGCGCGCCGGCGGCCGAAGCGATCGCCGCGGCGCCGAAGCCCACGGCGAAGCCGACGACGAAGCCGACGACGAAGGCGGCCCGCTGCGCGCCGGGTTCGTCCTGCTGCTGACCTCGCTCCTTTTTCCCGTGCGCCGGGCTGGATTGCCGCCCGGCTCCTCACTTCCGTTCGAGTCTCCCGATGTCCGACAAGACCTTCAACGTGCTGGTGCTGTGCACCGGCAATTCGGCGCGCAGCGTGATGGCCGAAGCCCTGTTCAACGTGCTCGGCAAGGGCCGTTTCCGCGCCTATAGCGCCGGCAGCCATCCGTCCGGCAAGGTCAATCCGTTCGCCGCCGAACGATGCCAGTCGATCGGCTACGACGTGTCCGCGCTGCGCAGCAAAAGCTGGGACGAGTTCGCGGCGGCGGATGCGCCGAAGATGGACTTCGTCATCACGGTATGCGACCAGGCCGCCGGCGAGGTCTGCCCGATCTGGCCGGGCACGCCGATCACCGCGCATTGGGGCTTTCAAGACCCGGCCGCGTTCGAAGGGACGGACGAGGAGAAACGCAAGCTGTTCGACAAGGTCTTCCGCCAGATCATGGGCCGCGTCGGCCAGTTCGTGAACCTGCCGCTGCACGTGCTGGACCGCAACGCGATCCAGACAGAAATGCGCGCGATCGGCCAACAAGCGGTGGAGCCGAAGGCATGACGGCGGCAGAACGGACCACGGAACGGACGACGGAACCGAGCGCAACACACGCGACGATTTCGCCGGCCGGCGGCATCGGCTTCTTCGAGCGCTATCTGACCATCTGGGTCGCGCTGTGCATCGTGGCCGGGATCCTGCTCGGCCAGTGGTTTCCCGGCGTGTTCCAGGCGATCGGCGCGATGGAGGTCGCGCAGGTCAATCTGCCGGTCGGGCTGCTGATCTGGGTGATGATCATCCCGATGCTGATCAAGATCGACTTCGGCGCGATGGGCCAGGTCGCGGGCCACTGGCGCGGCAT